>Ga0113563_10000466_pt1 | contig 19550 bp, 10 predicted proteins | sample Mud3Dept3metaG_FD_80117 | JGI IMG/M metagenome (GOLD analysis project Ga0113563, IMG submission 80117) | Freshwater wetland microbial communities from Ohio, USA, analyzing the effect of biotic and abiotic controls - Mud 3 Core 4 Depth 3... | ecosystem: Environmental > Aquatic > Freshwater >... | reverse complement strand
TCATCGAGGAGGTATAATTTGTTACCGCTCAGGATGAATGGTCCCATACCCTTTCCAAACCTGTTTTCCTTTCCGCTTGACCAGACAGGCATATTCAGGTTGGATTTATGATAGCAAGCAAGTTGTCTCTTTAGAATCCCTGCATTATCCGGCAATACTGCCCACAGAAGATCACCTGTCAATATCGGAGTATGTTGTTCACAGGCAAGGCCCTCGGACGGTTTATGCTGTTCAGTTACAACAGCCTTATAGCCAGATTCTTCCTTTGTGACCTTTATCCTGGCTGCGCCGGCCCCGTAACTACCGAAAACAGCCAATTCCCCGTTTCCGAGGTATACAGGTGAAGCAACAGTTATTGATGGATTCCACTGGGAGGTCATCCATAACACCCTGCCCGTGTCCTCACCTTCGGCAGAAACACCGCAAACACCACCCAATGCAGCGTATACATACATTTTCTTCCCGTGAATGTTCATAGGGATTATTGAAGTGTGAGACATCCTGAGTGAGTCAGGATTAGGTGTTTTCCAGATTACTTCACCCGTTGCGCAATCAACCCCTATCATAAGAGCTTTCCCTCCGGGAGCAATGATTGCAATATCATTATCGATCAAAGGACACTGGCCGCAATACCACTCAGGAGTTATTTTTCCCTTCACTGTTCCTGGAATTCCATACTCTTTCTCGAGGTCAATCGACCACAGAAGGCCACCATTGAGCGGTTCCACACACATCACATGAGCTCTGGGTCCAATTGTAACCACATACTTATCTGTAACAGCAGGTATTGTCCTTGAATATCCGTGGTTCCGTTTGAATTCGACATTATACCATCTTCTCCAGAGTTCTGTTCCCGATTTAAGGGAGAAGCACCTGAGCATGTCGGCTTTTCTTCTTTCATTGTAATCGAGAACATATACCCGCCCGTTAAGGACAGAAGGACCGGCATATCCTTCACCAAGCGTTGTCTGCCAGACTATCGGAGGGCCTGATGTGTCCCATGATTCAGCAAGAGGCGTCGGGTCTTTGCTTATATTATCAAGGTCTGCTCCCCTGAAACGTGGCCAGCTTCCGGGAAGCAACTCATCCATTGAACCCAGTGTATCCAGGTATTCTCCTATTATGACAGAATCCGATATTGGTTTCTGAGGAGGTCTGTTGTCTATCCCCGGAACACGCTCTACAACATCGTATGATGCAGGGGTAAATATCCACCAGAGAAGGACTCCCGCAGATAATAATGCAACTATTCCTGTGACGACAGTTATTTTTGTTCTTTCCGGTAACACACCTTATATATTATATAGTCCTTTTAGGATTGCAGCCTCCATCCATTATTCAATCCAGCGACCGGCTTTACTTTATTTCCTGACCATAAGTTAAATATGATCACACCTTTTCCTTTATATCATAAACCATCAGAGCATTACCATGTCTTATGAAGAGGTTGCCATTATGGATAACCGGATGCGCCCAGCAGGGACCGGTTCCACCCTTACCGATCACGAAGCTGCTTACCAGGTCGAATTTTTCAGGATTGGCCCTGACTAATCCTACGAATCCGCTCTTCTCATCATATAAATAGAGCATGCCTTCGGCTGATATTATTGAACCCTTGCATTTCCAGTGTTCCTCAAACATTTTCCTGCCCGTGTTCCATTCCATGCAGCACCAGTTGCCGTTGCTGTTATTCAGCCAGTTTGAACCGTAAATGTATCCGTTCACCAGCACCACACCTCCGTGATGCACATCCAGTGTCTCATCCACCCATTCGACCACGGCATTATTGCCACCCTCAGTCAGTCTGAACAAAGCACCGCCATGATCATATCCGCCGGTAATATATATCTTTCCTTCATGATAAAGAGGTGTTACACATTTTATTTCGGGGGCGTCAGGCCAAACCGCAACAGACTTTTTGCTGTCGATCGCCTCCATGTGATTTATTTTCCAGAGCATCGTACCGTCAGCCGCATCTACAGCATATAAATGTCTGAGTGAAACATTTATAATTAACTTTTTTCCTTCGAATTCAACCAGTATCGGGGAGGCATACGCCGGGCCGTCATTGATGCTCACTGACTTCCAGATTAGCCCGCCGTTGTTTTTATCCAGTGCAATTGTCATGGTTTCAGGTCCGCCCGGTGAAAAGTACAGCTTGTCACCATCCACAATAAGTGATTCGGCAATGCCCCAACTACCATAAGTACCCTTGTACATTTCGCTTGCCTTAAGCGACCAGATTATTGCACCTGAAACAGCATTGACACAGGCAATATCCCCGTATCCGCTGGATACATAAACTCTCTCTCCTTCAACAGTAGGAGTGCACCGGCTTTCGGGATTAGATGCTGTCCATGAGCGACCATATGGTGTCTGCCATTTTATCTTTCCATTTGCATCGAGTGCAACCAGTATGTCATTCTGGCCATCATTCCCGGTAAGGTAAATAGTGTTGTTCCCGAATGATACCGAAGAATGGCCTTTAGGTAATTCAAGATTATACCAGATCATTTCAGGCCTGCCTTCCGGCCACGACTTCATCAATCCTGTTTCTCCGGAATTCCCTGTCCTGTTCTCTTCTCTCCACTCACTGATTCCCTGATTATTCAACAATTGAACCTGGCCTCCGCGTGCGACAAGAGGAGAGGCATTTTTGATTTCACGTGTATTAGGATCCCCGGCCAGGTAAGATCTTACACGGGGAACAACATACCTGAAGCCAAGAAAGCCGGCTATAATTAAAACAACCAGTATTACAAATATCAGGATATACTTCTTCATTTCAGAAAGATTTATCTTTTCTTGTGACCGTCATATGATCGCAGAGATAAAATATCATTTTGCCTTTATCGAATAAACAGCCAGATAATCGCCGTGCCTCAGGAAGAGTCTTCCTTTATTAATCACAGGATGAGCCCAGTATGGACCTGTTCCTTTGGTGACCTTAAAGGAACTGATTATGTCAAGTTTTTCGTTGTTAGGTCTGACTAAAGCTACGTTCCCGCTCTTTTCCTCATAAAGATAAAGTAAGCCTTCTGCAGATATCACGGAACCTTTATTGTTCCAGTCAGTGATCCACATGGTTTTTCCAGTGGTCCAATCCACACATATCCACCTGCCTTTTGTGTTATTGTCATGAGTGGAACTATAGATATAATTTCCAATGAGCACCATACCTCCTACATGCGGATTGATTTCCGGATTTTTCCATACCAGTTCCGGATCCTTTCCGTCCCAGTTAATCTTGATCTTTGCTGAAGTCTGCCCGTAACCATTGGCGGCAAAAAGGAAGCTATCCTTATAAATTGGTGTGTGAATGTAGTTTTTACCACCCCCCTGGTCATCGTTTACAGAACCAAAATTGAATTTCCAGAGAATTTTGCCATTTGCCGCATTTACTCCGATTATCCATGTTGGGGTATGTGTTATGATTACCTTCATCCCTTTGGTTTCGATAAGCAGGGGATTAACATACTGAGAACCTTCATTTAACGAAGGGGTTTCCCAAACAACATTCCCATTTTCAACATTGAATGCAACCATTGCCGCAATATTGCCTCCGGGTGTCACTATTACTTTATTATCCACAACAACCGGGGATTCAGTTATTCCAAACCTCGGTACTGTTGCACTATACTTTTTATAGTAGTCTACTGTCCAGAGTATCTTGCCATTTGGAGAGACAGAGGAGAGTTCACCCATGCCGCTGACAACAAAGATTCTTCCATTTGCGAATGTTGGAGTGCAACGGCTTTCCGGACGGCTGTCTACTTTTGACATACTTCCGTATTCCAGGTCCCACTTTTTCTTTCCATCCTGAGTAAAAGCAGTAAGTACATCCTTATCACCCCTGATGCCTGTAATGTACACGGCATCATTGGTTACAGTGGTACTCGAATATCCCATTCCGATACCTTCCGCTTCCCATATGAGTGCCGGACCTGCTGTTGGCCAGCTTTTCATTAACCCGGTTTCGTTATAAATACCTGTTCTGCCTGGTCCGCGCCAACCAATTTCCTGACCGTAAAACCTTCCGGTAACCATTACCAGAACAGCAATAAACATTATTCTTATAAAACATTTTTTCATGATACATTTTTTAAAAAATTTAAGTTGTGCAATATAGAAAAATGTACTTAACTAATAACTAAAAATTGTAAACAGTATGTCATCTTTTTGATTATTGAAGCCATATTTAACAAAATTTAATAATTTGCAATTATAGTCAGATACTTTCAACTGACTGAATTTCATCTGATATGCACGAACCTCAGAGTTTACGCTGAGTTGCACAGAGATTATCCCGGGCAACCACCAACTCTCAGGAAATTATCCTAAATTTAGGGCAGACTTTAGACTAAACTTAAACTCCTTTATATTATATGGAAAATGATGATTATTACGACCTGAAAATAATTCTCTGGCTCATTCTGTTCCTTGTATTCGGGATCATTATTATCGCCTGCAAACCACAGACAGGCAGTTATATCATGACTGTCAGCGGTCCCATTCCATCCGATCAGACCGGACTTGTACTCGAACATGAACATATCCTTGTCGATTTCATTGGTGCCGACAGTACCGGATATTTCCGGTGGAACAGGGCAGCGGTGATTGAAAAAGTTCTGCCTTTTGTCCTTGATGCAAAAAGCAGGGGAGTTCAGACATTCATTGAATGCACTCCAATATATCTGGGCCGTGATCCAATTCTGCTAAAGGAACTTTCCTCAAGAACAGGCATCAATTTTATCACTAATACAGGATTTTATGGTGCCAGGAATAATTTCTTCATAACCGCGGGCTCACTTTCACTGACTGCAGCTGAAATGGCTGATGCGTGGATAAATGAATTTAAAAGGGGGATTGAAGGAACCGGAATAAAACCTGGATTCATAAAAATAGCGGTTGACCGGACGGACACCCTATCGCCCGAACATCGTAAACTGATAACTGCAGCAGGATTGACTCATCTTGCAACCGGGCTGACGATTGCATCGCATACCGGTCCGGATGGTCCGGCACTTGAACAAATTAGAATTCTCAAGGAACAGGGTGTGGATCCTTCGGCCTTTATTTGGGTCCATGCACAGGGTGGCACAATTGAAGGGATCATAAAAGCTGCCCGGGAAGGCGCATGGATCTCACTGGATAATGTACGGTCAAGGCCTGATCTTGAACCGGGAGCACCAAGCAGCATAGCCTGGTACACTGGAAAAATCGGACAATTGAAAAAGGAAGGTTTGCTTAACAGGGTTCTGATCTCTCATGATTCCGGATGGTACGATCCTGCTAAACCGGCAGGAGGAACATTTAACGGATTTACCGATATTTTTGACTCATTGGTTCCTGCCCTGAAGAAGAACGGATTTACGGATGCGGATGTCAATCAGATCCTGGTCTTAAATCCCCGGGAAGCCTTTACAATAAAAATCCGCCCTCTTCACCCAATAACTCAATAACCCAATAACCCAATAACATAATATCAACCTCCAAGTATCATGAATATTCGCCTGCCATTTACCCTGCTTGCATCCGTAGCAGCAGTATCATGTTCACAATCACACAAAGAAAGAACATTGCCAAATATCGTTTTCATCCTTGCAGACGATCTGGGATATGGCGACTTGAGCTGTTATGGGCAACAAAAGTTCTCAACCCCAAATATTGACAGGCTGGCCCGCGACGGAATGCTGTTTACACAGCACTACACAGGATGCACCGTATCAGCTCCCTCACGTTCAAGCCTGATGACCGGTCAGCATACCGGGCATACCCCTGTCAGGGGTAACAGAGGCTGGAAGCCTGAAGGTCAGTGGCCATTGCCTGCTGATTCCTACACGGTTGCAGAAATGCTTAAAACAAAAGGCTATGTAACAGGTGCTTTCGGGAAGTGGGCATTGGGTTATATTGAAACAGACGGAGATCCGAATAAACAGGGTATAGATGAGTTCTATGGTTTTAATTGTCAGGGACTCGCTCATAACTATTACCCCGACCATCTCTGGCATAACCATGAAAAGATCCTGCTTCATGAGAACGACAGTGGTAAAACCGGGTCATACAGTGCCGACCTTATACACAGGGCAGCAATCAGTTTCATTGAATCAAACAGGGATAAACCTTTTTTCATGTTTTACCCCTCGACTATCCCGCATGCCGAGCTCTTTGCCAAAGAGGAATATATGGAATTGTTCCGGGGAAAATTCGATCCCGAGAAATCATTCAGAGGGACAGATGACGGTCCGAATTTCAGGCTCGGCCCATATGGCTCTCAACCTGAAGCTCATGCAGCATTTGCAGCAATGATAAAACAGCTCGACGATTATGTAGGCGAGCTGATGGCAAAACTCGCTGAATTTGAACTTGAGGAAAACACTATTGTGATCTTTGCATCTGACAATGGACCGCATCTCGAAGGTGGTGCCGATCCCGATTATTTCAATAGCAATGGCGACCTTAAAGGTTATAAACGTGATGTGTACGAAGGGGGCATCAGAACTCCCCTTTTGATAAAATGGCCCGGGAAAATAGAGGAAGGATCGGTATCCGACCATGTATCCGCATTCTGGGACTTCATGGCAACTTTCGCAGAGATTACTGGTGCTGAACTGCCTGAAAACACTGACGGGATATCATTTCTGCCGGCATTGCTTGGAAAAAAGAATCAGAAAGAACATGGATATCTTTACTGGGAATTCCATGAACAGGGTGGAAAGATCGGCCTGAGGATGGGTAACTGGAAAGCTGTAAAACGCAACGTTGACAAAACACCCCAGGGAACGACAGAATTGTACGACCTCTCAACTGATGTTGGTGAGACAAACAATGTGGCATCTTCAAATCCCGAAATCGTTACCAGGGTGGAAGAGCTTATGAAAGAGGCACATACGCCATCAAAAGACTTTCCATTTGTGTTTGAAAAATGAATATGAATATTACATGCAAAAACATCAAATTAGTCCCGTATTCTATCGGACTCATAACAGCAGCTTCTTTACAGGTAGGCTGCAATCAGGCGTCTGATACACCCAATATTATCATTATTTACGCAGATGATCTTGGCTACGGCGACATCAGCTGTTACGGTGCAACAAGTGTCAGCACTCCAAATATAGACAGGGTTGCGTCTCAGGGATTAAGGTTTACGAATGCTCATTGCACTTCTGCCACGAGTACTCCTTCACGCTACTCAATGCTTACCGGAGAATATGCATGGCGCCGGAAAGGAACCGGTATAGCCACCGGTGATGCACCTGCTATCATCACACCCGGAAGGATAACTATTGCTTCGGTTTTGAAAAATGCCGGTTATATCACCGGAGTAGTTGGCAAGTGGCACCTTGGATTGGGCCCCGAAGGCGGGGCTGACTGGAACGGCGAAATAACCTCCGGCCCGTTGGATATAGGTTTTGATTACAATTTCCTGATACCTGCTACAGGAGACAGGGTTCCATGTGTTTATGTGGAGAACAGAAGGGTGGTGGGGCTGGATCCTGCAGATCCGATTAAAGTGAGTTATAAAGAGCCCATCCTGGTGGAACCAACGGGAAAAGAACATCCTGAACTGCTTAAAATGCATCCGAGTCACGGACACGATATGACCATTGTTAACGGAATAAGCCGGATAGGCTATATGAGCGGTGGCAAGTCAGCCCTCTGGATAGACGAGGAAATTGCGGATGTCATTACAGGCAAAGCAGTTGACTTTATTGAAAGGAATAAGGACAAACCATTCTTCCTGTATTTCGCAACCCATGATATCCATGTTCCGCGGGTGCCGAACCAGAGATTCGCCGGTAAAAGCGGCATGGGACCAAGGGGAGATGCTATCCTGGAATTTGACTGGTCCGTAGGTGAGATTGTGAGGACAATAGATAATCTTGAGCTTTCAGACAAAACACTGATGATTGTTACAAGCGACAACGGTCCGGTAGTTGACGATGGTTATAAGGATGATGCTGTGGAGAAGCTGGGCGACCACAAGCCTGCAGGTCCGCTCAGGGGAGGAAAATACAGCGCCTTCGACGGTGGTACAAGGATAGCCTTTATTGTCAGGTGGCCCGGAAAAGTCAAGCCCGGAATATCCGATGCACTCTTCAGCCAGATCGACCTGATGTCGTCATTTGCGACTCTTACAGGCCAGACACTTTCTTCCGATGCCGGTTCTGACAGTTATAATCACTTGAATACACTTCTTGGCAAATCAAAAACAGGACGTGAATGGCTGGTCGAACATGCCTCAAACGGCAGGCTGTCACTGATCAAGGGTGACTGGAAAACCATTGAACCGGGTCCCGGTGTAAAGGTGAATGTTAATACCAATACAGAAACCGGCAATGATACTGTTCCACAGCTCTATAACCTGAGAACTGACATTGGTGAAAGAAACAATCTGGCTTCTGAACATCCGGTTGTTCTTAAAGAATTATCAGACCTGCTTAAGGAAATAAAGGATAACGAAATAAACCGTTTGAAGAACTGACATAGCGTATGCATGATCGACCCCCCATCCCCCATGAAGGGGGGCTAATATTGTATTTAATTGATAATGCCTTATGTTATCTTTTATATCAATTTTAAAATATCTACGTATTAATCTACGTATTATAATACGTAGATATCAATTATTATCAGAGAAATTAACTAATAATTACTTCTTTAACCCCCCTTTAGGGGGGCAGGGGGGTAGAATTTTTGTGTCTCTCCGTGTAATCAAAACCAAGCATGAATATAAATTTTAAATCAGCAATCAAATTTGGGATTATTGCGGTTACTCCATTGGCGGTATTAACCAACTGTGGAAGATCCGGGAAACCGAACGTTATTTTCATACTTCTCGATGATTATGGCTATACGGATGCCGGATGCTATGGCAGTAAATTCTACGAAACACCCAATGTCGACAGACTGGCAAGTGAAAGTGTAAGGTTCACCAACGCATATGCGGCCTGCCCTGTATCCTCCCCCACGAGGGCTGCAATAATGACCGGTAGATATCCGGTGAATACCGGGATCACGGAATGGATACCCGGCCGGCAGGCATCCGACAGCGGCGCACCATACGACAGACTGATTCCCCTGCCCTTTAAATTGAACCTCGATCTCGGGGAAGTGACAATTGCTGAAGTGCTCAGGGAAAATGGTTACCGAACCATGATATCAGGCAAGTGGCACCTGGGCGAGGACTCCCTTCACTGGCCGGAATACCAGGGTTTTGATGTAAACAAGGGAGGTTTCAGTAAAGGATCTCCTGTCAGAAATGAACAGGCGAAAGGTTACTTCTCTCCCTATGGAAATCCAAGGTTAACAGACGGACCTCCCGGTGAATACCTTACCGACAGGCAGACAAATGAGGCCATCAGGTTCATTGAGGAGAACAATAAAAAACCCTTTTTCATCTATCTTTCATATTATGCCGTCCATAACCCGATGCAGGCCAAAGAGGAACATATCCGGAAATTCACTGCAAAAGCTGATTCCCTCGGATTATCGAAAATGGAGGCCTTCACTAAGGAAAAGGAGTGGATCAGGCCTTCAATGAGCAACGATTTCAAGGAGAGAATAATTCACAGCAATCCTGTTTATGCAGCTATGATTTACAGTGTAGATGAAAACATAGGTAAACTGCTGAAAAAGCTGGAGGAATTAAAGCTTAATAAGAATACCATAATTATTTTTACTTCCGACAATGGCGGTCTTGCGACTTCTGCAGGTTCCCCTACCTGCAATTCACCCCTGCGGGCCGGGAAGGGCTGGCTTTACGAGGGTGGGATCAGGGTTCCGCTTTTAATAAAGATACCGGGGACAACTGAACCGGGGAGCGTCATTGATACGCCGGTATCCTCGATTGACTTCTTTTCTACCATTATTGATATGACAGGATCGAAAATTGAAAGGAATAACTCTGATGGAGTCAGCTTCCTGCCGGTTCTGAAGAATGGTACGCTGGAAGAACGCCCGCTCTTCTGGCATTATCCACATTACAATAATATGGGTACTGAACCGGGAAGCGCAGTAAGGTTGGGGAGATATAAGCTCATTGATAACTTTGAAAGAGAGAGACAGGAACTTTATGATCTCGGGAATGATCTTTCTGAAACTAACGACATTTCATCTTCAAATCCTGAAAAAACGAAAGAATTATATAACCTCCTGAAGGAATGGCGAGCTAAAACCAATGCAAAAATGATGTTGCCGAATCCAAACTGGAATGGATTACCCCCAACCCTCTAAAGGGGGCTTAATTCAGTAATACAAAGTTGATTATCTTAGTTAAAAAGTATTAGCCCCCCTTTAGGGGGGATGGGGGGTAAAATAAAGGGGAATCGATTGAAACTCAAAGAATAAAAAAAATTATAACGTTTATGATTGATTTAAAATCTGTAATCGGACTCAGCGCTGCCTCACTCGCAACATTGCCGGCAACCGCCCAGAAATCGCAGGCCTTTAAAGTCAGCACTCCCAATATCATCCTTATTCTCATGGATGATATGGGTTACGGGGATATTGGCCGAACAGGAGCAAACCAGTACGAAACACCCAATCTCAACCTGCTGGCAGATCAGGGCATGCAGTTCACGTGGTATTACTGTCCGCAGGCTGTCAGCAGTGCTTCAAGGGCAGGCTTGATGACCGGATGCTACCCAAATCGTGTCGGGATCTCGGGTGCCCTGATGCCATGGTCGCAGGTTGGCATCAGTTCTGAAGAGACAACAATTGCTGAAGTACTTAAGACAAGGGGTTATCATACCAGTGTCATCGGCAAATGGCACCTCGGCCATAATAAGGAATTCCTGCCGCTGCAGCATGGATTTGATGAATACTTTGGCATTCCCTATTCCAACGATATGTGGCCGGTAGATTTTGACGGAGTACCCATCCATTTGAAAGATACAACCCACAGACTGATGAAATATCCCATCCTTCCCCTGATCGAGGGAAATGAAAAAGTTGGTGAAGTCCGTACACTGGCCGATCAGGATAAGCTTACAACCACGTATACTGAAAAAGCAATCCGGTTTATCGAACAACATAAGAAACAGCATTTCTTTCTGTATCTGCCGCATTCCATGGTCCACATCCCCCTTGGTGTTTCTGAAAAATTCAGGGGTAAAAGCAAACAGGGCATGTACGGTGATGTAATGATGGAGGTTGACTGGTCTATCGGAGAGATCATGAAAGCGCTAAAAAAGAACGGGCTTGAGAAGAATACCCTGGTCATTTTTACCAGCGATAACGGACCATGGTTAAACTTCGGAAATCATGCAGGTACCACCGGCGGGTTGCGGGAAGGCAAAGGTTCCAGCTGGGAGGGAGGTCAGCGGGTTCCATGTATTATGAGATGGCCCGGCGTGATTCCCCAGGGGGAAATATGCAGCCAGCTTGCAAGCACAATTGATATCCTGCCTACTCTGGCCGCAATAACAGGAGCTTCTCTTCCTGAAAAAAAGATTGATGGTGTCAGCATCCTTCCCCTGATGCTTGGAGACAAAACAGCCTCACCACGACATGAGTTCTTTTATTATTATCAGCAGAACAGCCTCGAGGCGGTTCAGTATGACTTCTGGAAGCTTGTTCTTCCTCACATGGGAAGGACCTACAGGGGACTCAAACCCGGAAATGATGGCTGGCCCGGACCTACCGGAACAGAGGTCATCAAGGCTCCTCAGCTTTATGATCTGCGACGCGATCCGGGCGAATGGTACGATGTGGCAGATGCATATCCGGATAAGGTAAAGGAGCTTGAAGCTCTCGCTGAAAAAGCGCGTCTCGACCTGGGTGATGACCTTAAACAGTCTCCCGGATCCAACCGCCGCAAAGCTGGATTCATAGAAGAGTAATTTATTGCTAATTATAATGAAATAAAATAGTTACACAGAGATCCACAGAGAACACACAGAGGACCACAGAGTCAAGAGAAATAACACCTCTGTTTCACTCTGTGCAACTCTGTGCTTCTCTGTTTAACAAAAAATACTACAACATATTATTATGAAATATCTTAAACCGTTTTTCGGATTCAGTGTGGCTACACTGTTATCAGTCAATACCTCGGGCCAGCAGGCTCAGAAGCAACCAAATATCCTCTGGATATCAACTGAGGACATGAGCCCTCACCTTGGCTGTTACGGAGATAATACAGCCCGTACGCCCAATATCGACAGGCTGGCATCACAGGGTGTCAGGTATACCGGTGTCTTCACAACAGCTGCAATAAGCGCTCCATGCCGGGCAGGTATAATTACCGGAATGTATCAGACCTCCATAGGATGCATGCACATGCGGACAACATCCTACAGGCGGTCCGCAGAAAATCCTCTTCAGTTTACAGCTGTACCTCCTCATTACGTGAAGACATTTACCGAATTCCTGAGAGCCGGAGGGTATTATTGTACAAACAACTCCAAAACTGACTACCAGTTCGCCGGGAACATCGTTCCTGCAAGTATCTGGGATGAATGCAACAATAAGGCACACTATAAAAACAGACCGGATAAAAACCAGCCATTCTTTGCGGTTTTTAACTGGACAGGCACCCATGAGAGCCAGAACTGGGATATCAGCAATGTGAAGACTGATCTGAAAAAAATTAAGGTGCCCCCATATTACCCTGATAATGAAATAGTAAGAAAGAACCTGGCAAAGATGTACGATAATATCGCCCGTCTCGATTCCGTTGTAGGCGCCCTGATAACTGAACTCGCAAGGGAAGGCGAGCTCGGTAATACGATAATATTTTTATGGGGTGATCATGGCGACGGATTGCCAAGATGCAAGAGATGGCTGTACGACTCGGGATTGAATATACCTTTAATAATAAAATGGCCCGACAAAGCCAACGCCGGCACCATCGACGATCGTCTGATAAGTTCAATCGACCTGGGGCCAACGGTTCTCTCACTGGCAGGTATCCCTGTACCATCACATATGCAGGGTATCCCGTTCCTGGGCACTCAGGCCGGAAAACCACGTGATGCTGTGTTTGCAGCACGCGACAGGGTGGATGAATCATACGATATGATCAGGTCGGTACGTACGAAAGATTATCTCTATATACGCAACTTTTATCCCAATGAGCCTTTCCCCATATGGATCCCGTATCTTAGTAATATGCCCATTTACAAGGAGATGCTCAGGCTCGATGCTGAAGGCAGGCTGACCGGTCCTCAAAAAGCCTGGATGGCATACTCACGTCCTCCGGAAGAACTTTATGACGTGAAAGCTGACCCGTTTCAGATCAATAACCTTATCAATGATCCCGCGCTCAAAACGGTGCTGGAGGATCTTCGCACACGACAGAAGCAATGGACTATCGAGACAGGCGACATGGGCCATCTGAATGAACCTGAGATGATTGAACAGATGTGGCCTGGAGGAAAGCAACCGGTGACCGATATGCCATATTTTATCATAAACGCCCAGGAAGAACGGGCAGCAAAAAACTACCGAACAGGCGGAACATATTCATCACCTATGACATTAGGCTTCTACTGTCCGACTCACGGAGCCAGCATTGTTTATACTTTCGAGGAACGAAACAATCCCCGCTGGCTGTTGTATACAGGACCGTTGCACCTTAAACCCGGATCTCATATTATACGTGTGATGGCGGTGCGGTATGGCTATAAAGAAAGTGAAGAATTAATAGGCACCTTTGAAATAAAATGACCCCCTGGAAAATGCAAATAGATTTTAAACTACTGGCTGCACTGGGATTATCTGCCACTGCAGCTGCCTGCACAAATACCCTGGAAACCAGGATTGAAAGGCCAAACATTATCTATATCATGAGTGACGACCATGCCTACCAGGCAATAAGTGCCTATGGAGGCATCCTGAAAGACCCTGCACCCACACCCAATATAGACCGAATCGCAAGGGATGGTATGCGTTTCGACAGGTGTCTTGTAACTAACTCGATATCTGGACCATGCCGGGCAGTTCTTTTAACGGGGAAATACAGCCACCTTAACGGTTTCCTGATGAATGAAAGGCAGCAGCCCTTTGACGGATCCCAGCAAACCTTCCCCAAGCTTCTGCAGCAAGCCGGTTACCGCACTGCAATCATTGGAAAGTGGCACCTGCAATCTGATCCCACAGGTTTTGACCACTGGGAAATCCTGCCGGGACAGGGCAACTATTACAATCCCGAATTCATTAACAAGGAGGGCAGACACAGGGAAGAGGGTTATGTGACCGAGCTGATAACCGATAAGTGTATTCAGTGGCTGAATACTGTTAAAAGCAGCGGCAAGCCCTTCATGCTTATGATGCATCACAAGGCACCTCACAGAGAATGGCAGCCTGGCCCCAACGAGCTTTCACTTTACAAGGATGTGACCTTTCCGGAACCTTCGACTTTGTTTGATGACTACTCGAACCGGGGAACGGCTGAAAAAACCCAGGATATGACTATATCAAAAACCATGCGGCTTGCTGAAGACCTTAAGCTTTACCAGGATCCGGATAAAGCAAAAACGGCAGGAATGAGCCGTATGACTCCTGAGCAGAAGGCTGCATGGGATTCGGTTTATAATCCGATCATAAAAAAATTCTATCAATTACCTCCGGAGGGGGAGAACCTGATAAGATTTAAATACCAAAGATACCTTCAGGATTACCTTGCATGCATTGCTGCAGTCGATAAAAGTGTCGGAGAGGTGCTCGATTATCTTAGTGTAACCGGCCTTGATAATAATACAATTGTTATTTATGCCTCGGATCAGGGTTTTTACCTCGGAGAACATGGATGGTTCGACAAACGCTGGATGTTCGAGCAGTCATACCGAACACCCCTGCTTGTCAGATGGCCGGGAGTTGTTGAACCCGGAAGTGTCAATAATGATATGGTTTCAAATATTGATCTTGCTGAGACATTCCTTGAAATGGCTGGTGTTGAAGTTCCTGAAGATATGCAGGGCAGGAGTATGGTTCCGGTATTGAAGGGAAAAACTCCCCGAAACTGGAGAAAGGAACATTACTATCATTACTATGAATACCCGGGCTCACACATGGTAAAACGTCATTACGGAATGAGCACGGAACAATATAAGCTGATGCATTATTATTATGATATTGATGAATGGGAAATGTATGACCTGAAGACTGATCCTTATGAATTAAAGAATGTTTATAATGATCCATCATACGCTTCGGTTAAAAAGAACCTTCACAAACGGCTTGAAAAACTGATGGTTAAATTCGGCGATAGCGAGGACCTGGCAAAAACCTTTCTGCCAGAATAACCAATTTTTCTCCCAGGGTGCAACAGAAATGATAAATAAACGTCCTTTATGTGGTTTAATCCCCAGCCATGATAAAGAACTTCTTCCGTCTGTCCTTTCGTAACATCTTGAAGAACAAAGGCTTTGCCTTTATCAATATAACAGGTCTTGCAGTGGGGCTGGCAGCATCGCTTTTAATACTCCTGTGGATCCAGGATGAGTTGAGCTATGAGAGGTTCAACCACAATGCCGAAAATATCTACAGGGTTGAAGAAGATCAGTTTTATTCCGGTGAGAGATACCATGTAACCGTGACACCCCATCCCAGCGGACCGGTATGGAAAGAAAAGATTCCGGAAATAAAGGAGCAGACGCGCATTAACCGTCTTCCACGGATCTTGTTCCGGCAGGAGGAGAAAGTATTTTTTGAATCTGCAGTAATTGCAGCAGACTCAGGGCTTTTTAAGATTTTTACCATGCCTTTTATGCTCGGTGATTCTGAAACTGCGCTGAATTCACCCAACTCAATAGTACTGACCCAAAAGCTGGCTTCAAAATATTTTGGAGAGACAAATCCGGTTGGAAAAACGCTTAACCTCGAAAACAAGTACCAGTTCATGGTAACTGGTGTTATGAAAGATCTTCCGCGGAATTCAATGTTTACTTTTGAGGCAGTTATCTCTTATTCCTTTCTGAAAGAAATAGGAGCGATAAGCGATTCATGGGGCAATAATTCAATCCTTACCTTTCTGTTACTTGAAAAAGGCGCTGATAAAAATGCTGTCAACAAGAAGCTTACTGACGTTGTGCTAGAATATTCTCCACAAACTACCACAAAATATCTTGTATTCCCGCTCCTCGATATTCACCTGCATTCCCAGTTTGGCTACGAAATCAGCAAAGGGCCTGTAATTGTGGTCTTTATATTTACCCTTATTGCGATCTTTACCCTTCTCATTGCGTGCATCAACTTTATCAATCTCTCGACAGCCAAAGCCTCAGGCCGCACAAAGGAAATCGGTATAAAAAAAGTTACTGGTGCCGACCAGAAAACAATGATAATACAATTTATGCTTGAATCCTTTTTCCTGGTCTCGGTTGCACTTGTATTTGCCTTGTTGCTTATTGGTCTGTTCCTTCCATTATTCAATAATATTTCAGGAAAGAATTTTATCCTTTCAGATCTTTTTCAGTTCAAATTTATTTTCAGCGTGATTGTTGTCGGGCTTGTAGCAGGCCTGATATCCGGTATTTATCCTGCATTCTATCTCTCCTCATTCCAGCCGGTGGTCATCTTAAAGGGAGAGTCAGTCTCCGGAAAAGGCAATGGAAGATTGCGACAAATTCTTGTTATTATTCAGTTCACGCTTTCGATATTGATTGCAATTGCAGCAATATTCATGTTCAGGCAATTAAAACACCTTCAAGACAAGGATCTGGGATTTGATAAGGAAAACCTTATTTGCATTCCGATGATGGGTGATATGAACGCAAAATATTATTCCCTTAAGGATGATTTACTGAAGGAATCTATCATCCAGGGAGTTACAGCAGCAAGAAGCAATCCTGTAAGAATCGGAAGCAATTCCGGCGGAGCCAGCTGGGAAGGCAAGGATCCGGATAAACATGTACTTATCGGAACCAATGCCGTTGATTATGATTATCTCGAAACAATGAAGATGGAACTCAAGTCGGGAAGAGATTTCTCAAAGGTGTATGTTTCCGACCTTGTAAAAGATACAACAGGTAATTTCCTTATCAATGAGGAGGTAGCAAAGATTATGGGAGTTGAGGATCCGGTTGGAAAAAGCTTCAGCTTCATGGGAATCAGAGGCAGAATTGTGGGAGTGTTGAAAAATTTTCACTTCAAAGGAGCTGACCAGCCGATTGAACCAATTGCTTTTGCCCTGACTGATCCTAAATTATTAAACAATATACTTATCAGACTTACTCCGGGCAATATTCCTGAATCCCTGAAAACAGCCGAGAGAGTATGGAAGAATGTATATCCGGAATACCCTTTCGACTATTTCTATATTGATGAAGATTATGACAGGCTTTTCAGACAACAACTGCGTCTGACACAATTATTGAAGTACTTCACAATTCTTGCAGTAATAATAGCGTGTCTCGGTCTTTATGGGCTATCTGCATATTCAACGGAGAAAAGGACAAACGAGATAGGAATAAGAAAAGTAATGGGAGCAGCTACACCTACTATTTTATGGACAATGGTAAAAGAATATTTGGTGCTGATTCTTATTTCTCTGGTAATAGCATTGCCCGCAGGTTGGATAATTGTTGAAAATCTTCTTAAGCAATTTGCCAGCAGGATTGAAATAAGCATGCCGGTCTTTGCGGCAATAGCAGCCGGAGCTTTTATGATTGCATTGATAACAGTCTGCTTCCAGGCCTTTAAAGCCTCATTAATAAACCCGGCTGTTGCGCTTAAAGTTGAATGAAATGTTCAGCAACCTGATAAAATACAGTATAAGATCTTTTAAAAGACAGCGGGCTTATATACTGATCAACATATTCGGTCTGTCAATTGGCATTGCATGCAGCCTCCTTATTGCACTTTTCGTTGTAAATGAAGCGGGCTATGACAGGTTCAATGTCAAAAAAGACAGGATATACAGGCTGGTGCTTAATGGCAAGATCGGAGGACAGGAAATCGTAGGAGCATATACCTGTGCAGTTATTGGCCCCACAATGGTAAAGGAATTTCCGGAGATTGAAGATTATCTCAGGATGACAGGACGGGGACCAACGGTTGTTGAATATAAAGATCAGACATTTACAGATGATCATGTTGTCGAAGCCGATTCCTCTTTTTTCAATTTTTTCTCTATCCCCGTTTTAAAGGGAGATCCAAAAAATCTGCTGAATGCTCCGAGGAAAGCAGTTCTGTCGGAATCAACCGCAAAAAGGATCTTCGGAGACGAGGATCCGATAGACAAAGCAATCAAGATCGGAAACGATACAGCCAGATTCATAATCTCGGGAGTTATGTCCGATGTACCGGGTAACTCACACTTCGAGGCGAATATCCTGACTTCGTTCATGACAAACCCCCGGTCGCAGAATCCGATATGGCTCAGCAACAGTTTCAGTACATATCTGCTGCTTAAACCAAACAGCAACTTTGAAACAGTTGACCAGAAAATTCCCGCAATGCTCGAGAAATATGTCGGACCGGAAGTTCAGCGGTTCATGGGTATCTCCATTGATGACTTTATTGCCCAGGGGAATAAATACAATTACTTCCTTCAGAACCTTACTGATATTCGCCTTGATCCTTCAATTAAGCAGGAATTCAAGCCGGCAAGCGATCCCAAATACCTCCTGATTTTCGGTAGTGTTTCAATACTTATCGTTCTTATTGCAGCGATCAATTTCATGAATCTGGCTACCGCACAGGCATCAAGAAGGGCAAAAGAGGTGGGGATAAAGAAAGTGGCGGGGTCAACACGCGGTATGCTGATTGGTCAGTTCCTCTCTGAATCTTTCATCCTTTCATTAATCTCGCTTATTATCGCCTTGATCATCATAAAGATCACTCTGCCGTATTTCAACAACCTGCTTGGAGCAAACCTCGGGCTGAAACTTTTCGAAGTCTGGTATACTTTCCCGGCATTGGTCGTTTTTACACTTGTAGTGGCAATCCTGTCCGGAAGTTATCCCGCTCTCTTTCTGTCATCGTTCAATCCGTATGAAGTCATTAAAGGAAGCGTACCTGGCAGTATGCATAACGGGACAATAAGAAGGGTGTTGGTTGTATTTCAGTTTGCTGTTTCAATACTTCTGATCACGGGAACATTGGTTATGTACCGCCAGATATTCTATATGCTGAATAAGGATGTCGGATTCAATAAGCAACATATGCTCGTCATAAACCGTGCAAACGCACTTGAATCGAGGGTTGAAGCCTTTAAAGAATCGGTCAGGGAGATCCCGGGGATTGTAAACATTACCAGTTCCACGGCGCTTCCGGGCCGTAACAACAATAATAACGGATATGGTATTGAGGGTAGAAGGGATGAATCATTTCTACTGACAACCAACTGGATTGATTATGACTTCATCAGTACCTTCGGAATAACCCTGGCTGAAGGACGCAATTTCGATAAATCATTCACAACCGACAGGCAGGCTTGTATAATAAACGAAAGCGCAGCAAAAAACTTCGGGATCACAGATATAGCAAACACCCGGTTTATGCAGCCCCGGGACTCCGGTAAGTTCAACTATCTTCAGGTGATAGGCATCGCCAGGAATTTCAACTTTGAATCCCTCCGCAATCCTATTCAGCCTTACATATTC
>Ga0113563_10000465_pt1 | contig 19578 bp, 17 predicted proteins | sample Mud3Dept3metaG_FD_80117 | JGI IMG/M metagenome (GOLD analysis project Ga0113563, IMG submission 80117) | Freshwater wetland microbial communities from Ohio, USA, analyzing the effect of biotic and abiotic controls - Mud 3 Core 4 Depth 3... | ecosystem: Environmental > Aquatic > Freshwater >... | reverse complement strand
GGCGCCGGTGTTAACTGACGGCGTGCCCTGGAGAGAGGACTATCCTCATTGACCTTTGCCACAAGAGTCGCAGGACGCCGTAGGGACGACACCGCGTCGTAATGAATGATGGTGCAATTCATTTGCATTGAGGGGTTGCAGGCAATCTTCGGATCACCTGCCAGCCCTTCCCACCGATAAGGGCGCAATGGATCCGGGGACAGGTCTCACACAATTGTGCGGCCGCTACGAAGTGGAGGCCGATTCGGAAGAAGCACTCCGACTCCGGGAGTACCTTGCCCTGCTGCGCAAATGGAATCGCCGGGTAAATCTCACCGCATCGACGGATTGGCCCGCTCTGGCGAGCCAGTTCGAAGAAGCGCTGTGGGCGGCCAGGTTCTATCCGCGGGACCCGCGCCGGCACCTGGACATCGGAAGCGGCGCCGGCTTCCCTGCCGTGCCGCTGCGGATTCTTCGTCCTTCCATGCAGCTGTCGATGCTGGAAAGCCGTGCCCGGAAGGCAGCCTTTCTGGAGACGGTTGCGGCGGAACTCGGGCTGGCGGGGACGGCAGTGGTTTGCCGCAGGGCCGAGGAATACCTGGAAAGCGGGGCCGAAGGCGGGTGGGATACGGTTTCCTGGAAGGGGATCAGGCTCAGCTCCCGGGCCCTCAAGGCACTGATTGCGTCGAGCGCTGCGGATACCCGTTTCTGGATGTTCCACGGCCCCGGCCTCCCTTTGCAGGATCCAGCGAAGGGAGCAGAATCGCTGCGGCTGGTCCATCAGGAGACGTTTCCGGCGCGTCCGGCCTGGCATCTGTCCGTTTTCGGGCCGGGCTAGCCTGTTTCACGTGAAACTCTCCGCATTCCGGAGGTTGTTTCACGTGCAACAGACTTTTTTGGTTTGTGACGTTGCATTCCGTTATGATATTCTCCCGGCATCGTGACAAACAGCGGCGGCCGCAAGGGGAGAACCATTGCGATCACAAACCAGAAGGGGGGTGTCGGCAAAACCACCACGGCCATCAACCTGGCTGCGGCTCTGGCCATGGCCGACATGCGAGTGCTCGTTGTCGACACGGATGCCCAGGCGAACTGCACCAGCGGGCTCGGCTATACCAGGGGCACGGTCCGGAAGAGCATCTACGATGCCTTGATCTTCGGAGAGCCTTTGCGGCCGCTGATTCTCGGCACAGAACTCGACAACCTCAAGCTGGTTCCAGCGGACCGGAACCTTACCGGAGCGGCAATCGAAATGGTGGAACTCCCGGAACGGGAGCTTCTCCTGAAGCGCCTGCTGGCTCCGGTGGCTCCTGAGTATGATTTTATCCTGATCGACAGCCCCCCTTCGCTCAATCTGCTGACCCTGAACGGGCTGGTCGCCGCCGGGTCGGTACTGGTTCCCATCCAGTGCGAGTACTTCGCCCTCGAGGGGATCTCGGAACTCCTCGACACTCTGAGCCGCGTGCGCCACAGTTACAATCCGGGTCTGCGGATCCAGGGGATTCTCCTGACTATGTTCGACGAGCGGACGAACCTGAGTTCCCAGGTCCGCGAGGATCTCAGGAATTTCTTCCCCAGGGAGATCCTCGCCACGGTAATACCGCGCAATGTCCGTCTGGCGGAGGCGCCGAGTTTCGGTAAACCCATTCTGCTTTATGATATAAGATCCAAAGGCGCAGAGAGTTACATAAACCTTGCCAAGGAAATCCTGAATCATGAAAAAAAAGGTGCTGGGTAGAGGCCTGGGGGCTCTCATTCCGGAGGCGCAGCCTCCGGAGCCGGTCCCCAATGAAATCGACCTTGACCGGATCGCGACGAATCCGGATCAGCCACGCCTGAAGTTTGATGAAAAAAGCCTGGCGGAACTCGCCGAGTCGATTCGATCCCACGGCGTCCTTCAGCCGGTGCTGGTTCGACCCTTCGGCGATGGGTTCCAGCTCGTCGCCGGGGAGCGGCGCCTCATGGCGGCCCAGCGGGCGGGCCTGCTCAAGATCCCGGCATTCGTGCGGGATGTCCCCGACGACCGCCTGCTGGAACTCTCGCTGATCGAAAACATCCAGCGGGAACAGCTCAACGCGATCGAGGAAGCCCAAGCCTTTCAAAATCTTATGGATACATTGCAGACAACGCAGGAGGAGCTGGCCGGACAACTCGGCAAGGAGCGCAGCACCATCGCCAATGCGCTCCGACTCCTCAAACTGCCGCCCGCGGTAAAGCTTCTCGTAGCCGACGGCAAACTTTCTGCCGGGCATGCCCGCGCCCTGCTTGCCGCCAACGCTTCGCCTGCCGAAATGACCCGGATCGCCAACCTTATGGTCCGGAAAGGATGGTCCGTCCGGGACGCCGAACGGTGGGCCAGGAAGGGCCCTTCCACTCGAACCCGTGCATCGAACCCGCAGGACCCCGACGTCACCGCGGCCGCCGACCGGCTGCGCCTGCTTCTCGGCACCAGAGTCGAGATCGTCGCGGGGAAAGGCCCTCGCCAGGCGGGCCAGATCCGGATCCACTTCTTCAGCCATGATGATCTAATCCGTATCTACAGTTTTATCAGTGAGAAACGCCCAAATTGACGGGAGTGCGCGATGAAGTTCAAAAAGGAAAACGACGATGAAATTGTGAGCCTGCTCGGGGAAGGTGTCGAAATCCAGGGAGACCTCTCCTTCGCACATGGCATCCGGGTCGACGGCACCGTTCGCGGCACCATCCGTTCGGAAGCCTGTCTCGTCATCGGACCCAAGGGCAGGGTGGAAGCGGAACTCGCCATTCGCAGGGTCATGATCAATGGCGAGTTTCACGGCGCCATCCACGCATCCGAACGCGTCGAGATTCAAAAGGAAGGGCGCGTGTACGGGGATATCTTTACCCCATGCCTGATTATCGAAGCCGGCGCCCTTTTCGAGGGAAAATGCAACATGCACGAGTCAAAATCAGAGCAACCCCAGGCTGCCGGACAGGGTGGCATTGCTGCATCGGCTCAAGCAGGGGACGGTAAAAGTGACTGAAAATAAAAGACTTACAGAAATGGTTTCGAGTTCCGGCTGAGCCGGCAAGCTGAGCGCGCTCAGCCTGATCCAGGTCCTGGATCGCATCCCGAAATCCGATAATCCGAACGTCCTGGTCGGCTTCGAAACGGCCGATGATGCCGGTGTCTACCGCCTTGATGACAGCCGCGCACTGGTGCAGACGCTCGACTTCTTCTCCCCGGTGGTGGACGACCCCTTCGCCTTCGGATCCATCGCCGCCGCCAACGCCCTGAGCGATGTCTACGCGATGGGCGGCATGCCGCTGACCGCCATGGCGATTGCCTGTATTCCCGACCGTCAGGCGGAAATGGAACTCCTTGCGCAAATAATGCTCGGCGGGGTGGAAAAGCTGAGAGAGGCCGGCGCGGCACTGCTGGGCGGGCATACCGTGAACGATGCGGAGATCAAGTTCGGTTACTCGATCACCGGTCTGGTGGATCCCTGCAAAATCCTCACCAATGCCGGGGCTCGGCCCGGAGACGCCCTCGTCCTGACGAAACCGCTCGGCATCGGTATCATCACTACCGCCATCAAGCGCGGCAGGGCAGAGCCGGAAACCATACGCAAGGCTGTCGAAGTCATGACCACGCTCAATCGCATCCCCGCCGAGGTGATGCGACTTTTCCGATGCCGCGCCGCCACCGATATCACGGGCTACGGGCTGCTCGGCCATGCATGTGAAATGGCTTCGGCCAGCCGCGTCACCCTTCGCCTGCAGGCAGACCGGATCCCCTTCCTCGAAGAGGCCTACGCCCTCGCAGAAGCCCGGATCGTGCCCGGCCTGGCCGCCAGGACGTGGCAGGCCATCTCCCCGAAGGTCGTGCTGCCGCCTTCCCTGCCTGAGCCGCTGCAGAAAATCCTGATCGATCCCCAGACTTCCGGCGGCCTGCTCATATCGGTCCACCCCGACGACAGGGATCCAATGATGGCATCCCTGAGGAGTCGCGGCGTGCCGGCATCTGTGATCGGAACCGTGGAGGAAGCACAGCAAGCCAGGATAGTGGTGGAGTAGAAAGGCGGACGCCCTACCCTTCGACGTCTACAGATATCTTCAATGACTTCAAGAATTTAGCGTCTTCCGAGGTGATGCGGAGGCGCACCGGCTCCACGGTCCTGGAAATTGCGGAAACCGCTTCGCTCTCGGCCTTGTCCCGGCGGTTGAAGCCGATGGTCGCTTCAATGATCAGGAAGGCCTCGTACCCCGCCTCCTGGATGTTCCGGATCGATTCGTTGATCCTGGGGGATTCGCTCAGGGTTTCGTTGATCGCCTCTTCCAGATTCTTCATGAGGCGTTTGATTTCTGCGTCCGGCATCCGATGCTCCTGCGTTCGGCGGAGGCGTTCTCGCCAGGTCTTACTGTCATCTTAAGAAAGCGTGCCTGTGCTGTCAAGATTCATCTCTGGATGGGGGGGAGACGGACACCGGGATCACGTAGCTATTGACAGAGCCGATCGCGCGGATTTCAATAGCTGCGTGCCGCCGGGACCGTCGGCATGATTTCCGCTGGCCGGGATCAAGTTGATGGGCGCCGGGACAGGCATCCCGGAGCGCAGCGCAGCCGATGGCCGCAACCAGGTAAGCGACCACTCCTGGAAAGCGTGGCTTCGTCATGCCCTGCGCGGCGGGCGAACGGATGGCACAATCGGAATCGGTATCCGTATCGCAATCGCTATCGGGATCGACGTCGGCATCATCTCGCTGCCCGCATCAATACAGAGGCGTCCGATCATGCACAATTTTCGATAGCGACTGCGATTGCGGTCCCGATGCCGATACCGACGCCGTTATTCCATGGTGCTGAAAAATCCTTTCCTTTTTGGCAAGGATTTTCAGGTTAGTAGTACAGAGGAATCCGCGATGATGCGAGAGGGGATATACCGCGAAGCCGCGGGCTGGGGGCTGTCGTCCGAGAAGGCCGGCGAGTTTCCGTTTACGCGCGGCGTGTACGCCAGCATGTATCGCGGCCGGCTCTGGACCATGCGTCAATATGCGGGTTTCGGCTCGGCGCGGCAATCGAACGAGCGTTACCGATATCTGCTCGCGCAGGGCCAGACGGGACTGAGCGTGGCGTTCGACCTGCCCACGCAGATCGGACTTGATCCGGACCACCCGCTGGCAGCGGGCGAGGTCGGCAAGGTGGGCGTTTCGATTGCGTCCCTGCATGACATGGCGGACCTGCTGCGGGATATCCCTCTGGACCGGGTTTCCCTCTCCATGACCATCAACAGCACCGCGGCGATCCTGCTCGCGATGGTGCTCTGCCTGGCGCGCCGCCAGGGGGTTGCGTGGCAGGCCCTGCGCGGCACCGTCCAGAACGACATCCTGAAAGAATACATCGCTCGCGGCACGTATATATACCCGCCCGCGCCTTCGCTGCGGATCGCGACCGACATCCTGAGCTTCTGCATCCGGGAAGTCCCCAACTGGAATCCGATCTCGATCAGCGGATATCACATCCGGGAAGCCGGTTCCACCGCGGCGCAAGAAGTCGCTTTCACGCTTGGGGACGGAATCGCGTATGTGCAGGCCGCGCTCGCTGCCGGCCTGCATGTCGATGCGTTCGCGCCGCAGCTTTCATTCTTTTTCAACGCGCACAGCGATTTTCTCGAGGAGATCGCCAAGTTCCGCGCGGCGCGCCGGCTGTGGGCGCGGATCATGCGCGAGCGCTTCGGCGCCCGCGACCCGCGCTCCTGCGCGCTTCGTTTTCATACCCAGACGGCAGGCAGCACGCTCACCGCGCAGCAGCCCGAGAACAACCTGGTTCGCGTCACCCTCCAGGCGCTTGCGGCCGTGCTCGGAGGGACCCAGTCGCTGCACACCAACTCCATGGATGAAGCCCTCGCCCTGCCCAGTGCCGCCGCCGCGCGCACCGCCCTGCGCACGCAGCAGATCCTGGCCTATGAGAGCGGCGTCGCCGACGTTGCAGATCCCCTGGGGGGATCTTACGCCATAGAGTCCCTGACCGATGCCATCGAGTCGGAAGCCGCGGATGCCATCCGCAAGATCGACGCGATGGGCGGGATGCTCAGGGCGATCGTCGACGGCCATGTGCAGCGCGAGATCCAGGAGGCATCGTACCGCTGCCAGAAGCGCGTGGAATCAGGAGAGTCGGTGGTAGTCGGGGTTAACCGCTACGCCGGCGGCGAAAGCCGGCCGATCGATCTTCTGGTGATCGACGAGCAGGCGGCCGCCGGCCAGGCAGAGCGCCTCTCGAGGCTGCGGGAAGAGCGCGACACGCGCGCGGTTCACGAGTCGCTCGAGCGGCTGCGGGAAGCGGCCGCGCAAGGGGACAACCTCATGCCCGCCATCCTTCAGGCCGTGGAGGCGCCGGCGACTCTGGGCGAGATCTCCGATTGCCTGCGGACGGTCTTCGGCGAATACCGGGAATCCATCGCACTGTAGGCGGAAATCCGCTTGCCTCCCCTCCGGGCCGGCCGTTGCACCAGATAGCAAATTCCTGATTGGCATCTTTCGCGAAACTCATATTGCATGCAAAATTCGTCTTGCACGCTTGGGCCTCGACTTCGACTTGGTCCGGGACATGGAATTGCACGATGCCGAAGTAGCTGACGCGCGGAAAGAGTGACACGGGGCGGACCGCCGTCGGCTGCTGTCGGGCTTGGATCCGGATCCGCGTCGACATCTACGTTCAGGTCCAGGTCGAAGTCGATGTCCGGGAGGCGGAACCGCGCAGTCTCGCGATGGAAGCAATGGCGGATTTCCGGGAGGGTGGGCCGGCTTCCCGATCTACCGGATGAGGATCAGCTCCTTTTGCGGTGAAGAAAGATATTCGGCGCCTGATCCGGTCACCGTCACCATTTCCTCGACGGTGGCGACGCCGTGGCCGGGAACGGTCAGCCGCGGCTCGATGGTGAAGACCATGCCGGATTCGAGCGGGGCGTGCGGCTTCCGCGCATACTTCTCCCAGGCGGGGCCGAGCAGCGCGGTCCCGTCATGAGCGAACCGGCCCACCTGGTGGCCCAGGGCATGCGGGAACTCCGCGTATCCGGCAGCGGTGATCCTGCCCCGCGCCACGGCATCGATCTCGATGCCACGGACGCCCGGCTTCATCGCCTTGCGGCTGGCTTCGATGGCGTCCACGAGAGTCTCGAATCCCCGCAGCACCTGCGGCGGTGCGGCTGATTCCCCCGGTGCGAGGATGTAGAAAGTCCTCTGAAGGTCGGAGCAGTAGCCCCGATGCTTCACCCCGAAATCCATGTTCAGGAGATGTCCCGCCGCCACCGGCCGGTCCGTGGGCGCGTAATGGGCGCCTGCGGTGTCGGGCCCCGTGAATACTGCGGGGCAGTGATTCGGGTCCCACGCGTACTCGAGCCGGGCTTCCTCCACTTCCGCCCTCATGAACGCGGCGATGTCTTTCTCGGTCTTTCCCGGAGCGATGAATTTCGAGACCTTCGCGAAAATATCTTCGGTCTTGCGTATCGCCTCGCGGATGCAGTCCAGTTCCCCTTTCGTCTTCCTCTCACGGACGGCGGACACGATCGCTTCGGCCGAGCCGACGCGGTCCTGATATCCCAGCTCTTGCAGGAGGTCCATCAGCGTGAGGTACATGCCGTGCGTGATGCCGTCGCAAATCTCACTGCCCCGGGAATAGTTCACCGCGATGGAAGCCGGATGGAACTCGCGCATCGCCTCGAGGAACGGTTCCCGGATGCCTTTGACGAATCCGACAACCCGGTCGAAGGCTCCGGTGTTCTCGATCGTCCTCCGGTCGTATTCCCCGCAGATCACGCAGCTTTTCCCCGACGCGGTGATGATGACTGCCGTGTGCCAGGTGACGTCGGTTCCGATCAGGTAATCCAGGATTGGATCGCCGTTGATGGCGCTCTCTCGGACGAAGGTGATCCAACAATCCGTCTGTTTCTCCCTCAGAATGGAAACCGCCTGCGCGACTTTTTCCCGCTGCAACACGGGTCACCTCCACCATTCCTTGTTATGTGTCTCATGCCGCCGCATCCGGATCGCAGAGCCGTCCCGCAGGGCGCTTGCTCCGCGGCGCGAGCGGGCCTCACAACGCCGCGATGAACAAATGGTATCAGAAGTGCGGCTGCCTGAATACAGAAGCGCCGCATCCGCCGGAACAATATGGAAAACGATGGACGGGGGGCGAAAATCGCGGGTAACCAATCTTTTCTGATAAATTCTCTCCGTTGCGTCCCGTTTCCGATTGCGTCCTCTCCAGTCGAGTCTCAGGACGGGCCTTTCTCTTCCGGCGCGATCGGGCGAAACCAGTCGTCTTCCGATCGGGAAGCCCGGGGCATCGGATGTGGTTTTGCTTTGATTTAAAATCATGTAAAATTAGAGGTTTGGGCTGTCTATCACAGGGTTGGTCACTGCAGGTCCGGGTGGCGGTGTTCCTTGAAACCTTTTTCCGCCGCAATACGTACTAAAGGCATTACCGGAGGAGGCGAGGCATGAGCAAGAAGAAGAAAATCTGGATTGCCGGTGGTGTGGTGCTGGCTCTTGGGCTGATCCTGTTTTTCAGCATCAAGGCCTCCCAAAGGGATGAAGTGCTCGTGCAGACTTCCAAGGTCGTCCGGAAGGATGCTCTCAAAGCGCAAGTTTCGGCAAGCGGGCAGATCCGGGCCAAGGAATTCGTGGAGCTGCAGTCGGAAACCGCCGGCGTGATCATCGATCTTCCCATTCGGGAGGGGGATAAGGTTACCAAAGGCGATATCCTGCTCAAAATCGATCCGATCCAGACGCAGGCGCAGACGAGCTCCGCCCAGGCGCAGTATGAAGCCGCGATGACGGAAATCCGCGGGCAGCAGTTCCAGATTGCCAACGCAGACCAGAACCTTGCCAGCTCTGAGGCGGCTCTGATTTCGGCACGCGCGGAACTCGCGCAGGCGGAGAACAACGTGGCGCGGGCGCGGAGCAGCTTTCAGCGCAGCCAGCAGCTGCACGAAGAGGGCCTCATCTCGCGCGACGAGTATGAACAGGCGCAAAACAGCTTGAAAGGGGTGCAGTCGCAGTACGAAGTTTCCAAATCACGGCTGTCGCAGATGGAAACCCAGGTCGCGGTTGCGAAGAACAACGTCGAACAGATGAGGCGGAGTTTTGAGGCGTCCCAGGCGCGGTTGAAGTCTCAGGAAGCCCAGCTGACCCAGGCGACCGACCAGCAGCGCAAGACCACGATTACAGCCCCGCTGACCGGAGTCATCACCCAGCTCAATGTTGAGAAAGGGGAGCGCGCCGTTCCCGGTGTCCTGAACAGCCCACAGGCAACGTTGATGGTCATCGCCGACCTGAGCGTAATCCAGGCGGAACTCAAGGTGGACGAAACCGACATCGTCAATCTGGCGTTGGGCAATTCGGCTCAAGTCAAAGTGGACGCCCTTCCCGAGGAAGTGTTTGACGGGGAAGTTAGTGAAATAGGGAACAGTCCTATCTCAACCTCGGCTGCGGCGACGCAGGAAGCCAAGGACTTCAAAGTGATCGTAACCCTGAAGGTGCCGACAACGAAGATCCGGCCCGGCATGTCGTGTACCGCGGATATCACGACAGACACGCGAAACAATATTCTGGCGATTCCGATTCAGGCCCTGACAATCCGTGAAGTGGAGGTAGACAAGGACGGAAACTACGTCGAACCCGATCTCAGCAAGCCGAAGAAGACGGAAACCATCGCGCAGGCGGATTCCTCAAACAAAAGTAAAATTAACAAGAAAGAACTCGAGGGTGTCTTCGTAGTTACTAAAGAAAACCTTGCCAGGTTCCGCCCCGTGAAAACGGGGATAACAGGCGAGTCGGAGATTGAGGTAAAATCCAACCTCCAGGAAGGGGAAGTCATCGTATCGGGTAGTTTCCAGACCCTGCGGAATCTGAAGGACGGTGCATTCGTAAAAATAGATACCACCGCCAAGACGGAAGCAACCAAATCATCCAGCTGAGCCAGGGCCTCAGCGTTTCGAGGAACGACATGACGGGGAGCAACGGTAACAATAAGCAAACAGACATCTTAATTAAGACGGAAGATCTCCAGAAGACCTACCAGATGGGTACGGAACTGGTGCATGCGCTGCGTGGAGTGACGTTCGAGATTCATCGCGGCGAGTATGTTGCTATCATGGGGCCCTCCGGTTCCGGGAAATCCACCATGATGAACCTGATCGGATGCCTGGATACTCCGTCCAACGGGAAATATTATCTGAACTCGCGCCTGGTCTCGGAGATGAATGACGACGAACTGGCCCACATCCGCAACAAGGAAATCGGCTTTGTCTTTCAGACCTTCAATCTCCTGGCTCGCGCCACGGCTCTCCACAACGTGGAGCTCCCTTTGATCTACAACGGGACTCCTTCCCATGAGCGCAAGGAGCGCGCGATCAAGGCGCTGCAGGCGGTCGAGCTTGGCGAGCGCATGTACCATCGCCCCAATGAGTTATCCGGCGGACAGAGGCAGCGCGTTGCCGTTGCGCGCGCCCTCGTGAATAATCCTTCGATCATCCTGGCGGATGAGCCTACCGGGAACCTCGACTCGGCAACCAGCATGGACATCATGCGGCTGCTGGATGAACTGCACAAGAAGGGGCACACCATCATTCTGGTCACACACGAGCCGGATATCGCGCTGCATGCATATCGCGTAATCCGGTTGCTGGACGGCAAAATCGCCAGCGATGAACCGGTCCCGCACGATTAAGTTCCTGCGTTCGTTTTCATGAAATGTGAATCGGGCGACCGCACGGCGGTCGCCCGACTTTTTTATGTCAGTCCGGGGAGGGCCCGAGGAGATTCCTTCCAAATGGCTTATTTCTTAACATTCTCCATCCTGGTCGACCAGGAAACAAGCCACCTTGGCGCGGCCGCACACCCGTAGAGGCGGGATTTCCATTCTGCATCCCGCCAGCACGCTCGGACAGCGGGGATGGAACGGGCATCCAGGAGCGGGTGCTGCAGCGGATGGCACTTCCCCGGGCAATGCCGGCCTGCCGGCCGGCGACTTCTGATGCATGACGGGCATGCTTTCCAACAAAGCCCTGCTGTAAGGGTGCCCGGGTGCGCGGAAGAACTCGTCCGCGGGGGCATCTTCCACGATCCGGCCCAGATACATCACGACAATCCTGCTGCAAAGGTAGCGGATCACAGGGAATGAGTGTGAGATCATTACCAGTGAAATGCCGTGTCCTTGCCGGATTTGCCCGAGGAGATTCAGGATCTGAGTCTGCACGGATGCGTCCAGAGCCGAGACCGGCTCATCCGCGATCAGCAGCCTGGGATTCAGGGCCAGCGCCCGGGCGATGGCGACGCGCTGCTGTTGACCCCCGCTGAGCTCGGCGGGCCTCCGGTGGACCAGGCTCTCATCAAGCCCTACTTCTGCAATGAGTTCCGTCATCCGTCGTGCGCCGGCCTCTTGCCTTCCCCTTCGGTGCACCTCGAATGGCTCAGCCAGGATCTCCCGCACTGTCATGCGGGGATTCAGCGAGGCGAGAGAATCCTGAAAGACGATCTGGAACTCGCTGCGCAGCGTGCGAAGCTCCTGAGGGGGAAGGTCTTGCAGGTCGAGGCCGCGATACAGGACCGAGCCTTTATCCGGCTTTAGCAAGCGGAGCGCACATCGCGCCAGAGTTGACTTCCCGCATCCCGATTCCCCCACGATCCCCAGCGATTCACCAGCCTCCACCGTCAGATCGATATCGGTCAAAGCATGCACGAGGCGGCCACCCTGCCGAATGCCGGATCGAAAGGTTTTGGAGAGGCTGCGCATCTCGAGAATCGGGGTCATGAGAGTCCCCTCGCAAGTCGGAATCCCGGTATCCATCGCGGCGGTTGCCATCGTGCGCCGCGGCGTTGCATGCAGAGGTTTCAGGTCGTGTCGACCGGGCCGACCGGCTTGAAGCATGAGGCCCAGTGGCCATCGCGGACCTTCAGAGCCGGGGGCACTGACTCGGAACACGCTGTTTCCGCAATCCGGCATCGCGGGGCGAATGAGCATCCTCGGAATCCCTGCGTATCCGTGGGGATGGAACCTGGGATCGCAGCCAGCGGCGATTGATCCCAGCGATGCTCCAGGTCCGGCCGGCACGCCAGCAGTAATGAGGTGTACGGGTGGGCGGGCCGTCGGAATACATCCTCGGTCCTGCCCGTTTCGATCATGTTCCCATGGTACATGACGGCGACGCGCTCGGCGACCCCCGACACAAGCGCCAGATCATGACTGATGAGCAGAAGGGCCAGCCGGCGCTGATCCTGCAACCTGCGGAGGAGCGCCAGGATCTGGGCCTGGATGCCGGGATCCAGTGCGCTCGTGGGTTCATCGGCAATCAGCAGAGCAGGCCGGTTGCAGATCGCCAATGCGATCGCCGCCCGTTGGCACATCCCGCCCGACAACTCCGCAGGGTAGCAGTGGGACAGGAGACCGGGTTCCGGGATCCCCACCTCGCCGAGCACCGCTTGCGCCGCCGCGTTCGCATCCTTCCGACTCAGGTCCTGGTGCGCGCGCAACACCTCTGTCAGCTGCGATCCGATGGTGAGCACGGGATTGAGCGATCCGCGCGCATCCTGAAAAACCATGCCGACCCTGCGCCCGCGCAGAGTCCTGCTGAGGCTGCCGTCCGGGGTGAGCCGCGTGCCTTCCATGCGGATCTCGCCCTCCGCGATGGCGCCGGGCCCTTCCAGGAGGCCCAAAACAGCCAGCGCCAGCGTCGACTTGCCGCTGCCGGTCTCGCCGACAAGGGCCAGGGATTCGCCGGCATCGATATGGAGAGAAACATCCCGGACGGCGCGCACGGCACACGCAGCCGTCAGGTAGCTGACAGACAGATGTTCAATCTCCAGAAGGCTCATGAGAAAAACGCGGAATTCGGAATGCTGAAAGTCGGAATTCGGAATTCTGGGATTCGGATTGCGGAGTGCAAGGTAGAGGAAAAGGTGCTTTTTCGAGAGCACTTAAAAACGCTTCCCCTCGCTGTCGGAAGATCCATGCTGTATTCATTCCGCATTCCGAATTCAGAAGAGCCTGCTTCCCAGGAAGCGCGCCTGGCTTCCGAGTTCCTGTTCGATGCGGATGAGCTGGTTGTATTTTGCCACGCGGTCGGTCCGGCTGGCGGATCCGGTCTTGATCTGTCCGGCGTTGCAGGCGACTGCCAGATCCGAGATGAAGGCGTCCTCGGTTTCCCCCGAACGGTGGGAGATGACAGTTGTGTAACTGTCGCTCTTGGCCAGCTCGATGGTGTCCATGGTCTCGCTTACGGTCCCGACCTGGTTCAGTTTGATCAGAATGCTGTTGGCGACTCCGTCCGCGATGCCGTTGGCGAGGCGTTGCGAGTTAGTCACAAACACGTCGTCTCCCACCAGCTGGATCTTCTCGCCGAGCGCCTCCGTGAGCGCGGCCCAGCCCTGCCAGTCATCCTCGGCCATGCCGTCTTCGATCGAAACAATCGGGTATTGCTGGATCCAGCGCTCATAGAGCTGGACCATCTGGTCGGCGCTGAGTTTTGCGCCGCTGGATTTCTTGAAGAAGTATTTCTCTTCGGAATACATCTCGCTCGCGGCCACATCGAGGGCCAGACATATCTGGCTTCCGGGTGTGTATCCTGCCTTTTCGATCGCTTCCATGATCACATCGAGTGCCTCTTCGCTGGATTTGAGGTTGGGGGCAAAGCCCCCTTCATCCCCGACGCTGGTGGTGTAACCTTTCTTCCTGAGCACCGCCTTGAGAGAATGAAATGTCTCGGCGCCCATGCGCAGGCTTTCGGTGAAGCACTTGGCGCCGGCCGGGACGATCATGAACTCCTGGGGGTCGACGTTGTTGTCGGCGTGGGCTCCGCCGTTGAGTATGTTCATCATCGGCACGGGCAGGATGCAGGCGTTGGTTCCGCCGAGGTACCGGTACAGGGGCATGCCGAGAGCGTTCGCGGCAGCGCGCGCCAGCGCCATGGAAACCCCCAGAATCGCATTCGCACCGAGGCGTCCTTTATTCGGCGACCCGTCCAGGTTGATCAGGATCTGGTCCAGAGCTCTTTGCTGCAACGCGTTCTCCCCGACGAGGGCGGGGGCGATGATGGTGTTGACGTTTTCCACCGCCCTGAGAACTCCTTTGCCGAGGTACCGGAGCTGGTCGCCGTCCCGCAGTTCGACCGCCTCATGGACGCCCGTGGAGGCGCCGGATGGCACCGCGGCGCGCCCGCGGATGTTCCCCTCGAGATGGACGTCAGCCTCGAGTGTCGGGTTTCCTCTGGAATCCAGGATCTCTCTCGCGACAACCGATCGTATAGGATGTATCATTTCGCGCTCCATATGGAAGCAGGGATATTTCCGGCACGCCTCACGTGTGGCAACGACGTATAGAATAGTCAACAGGTGGCCTGACTGCAACCTTCAAAATCCGGCGGCGACCCCCGCGCGTCAAAAAACCTGAGCCACGAAGGCCCCCAAAGGTTTCTCTTTGAGGCCTTCGCGGTCTCTGCGGTTCCATTCTCATCCCGCCCCGAGGGCCCAGGTGCAATCGGAAGTCGGGCTCAACAGATAGAAATTATCAAATGTCATTTGTCATTTCTGTTTGGATCAGTTTGGAGCCTCGTCACGGAGAATCGCGAGCTTGCGCGTATTCTCAGCGCCTCGGCCAGGACAGCACAAGCCAAAGGCCTGCAGCCGCCAAATGACAAGTGACCATTGACAATTGATGCATTCCTTTGTCGTTAATCGTTGCGCGACGCATCCTCTTGTCCGAATGCCACCAAAGCTCGAGTCCCGCTTCCGATTGCACCCCGAAAGCCCTGCGAAATTGACAGAGAGCAGGCGCTATGTTAGCTTCTGGTCTTATCTTCCGGAGGTATGCATGAAGCTCTCATCGCGGGTGGATGGGGATGTCACGATCCTCGACGTCGAGGGGAAAATCCTGCTCGGCGACGGTGACGTGGAGATCAAGCAGGCGATCGACGACCTATTGCGGGAGGGGCGGAAGAAGTTCCTGTTGAATATTGCGAAAGTCCCCTACATCGACAGTGCCGGCCTGGGGCAGATCATCCGGTGTTTTACGGCGATCCGGAAGGAAGGCGGCACATTGAAACTGCTGTCGCCGAATCCGAGAATCATCGACCTCCTCACCGTCACCAAGCTGGTGAATGTCTTTGACTGGTACAACGAGGAGACAGGCGCATTGAGCAGTTTCAAGGCCAAATCCGCTTCGTGAGGCGCCCTGCCCGCACGGCAATCCTTCGCAGTTCGACACGATGTCTGTGAACTGGAAACACATGGTCGGCAAGGTCAGTGCCGCGGCAGCCGTGGCTGTTCTGGCGGCCTGCTGCATCGGGCTGATTCCCGCACCCTTTCTCCCCGCCCAGGCGATGAGCGAAAATGTCGTCTCGAGGCACCTGCGGATCCGGATTCCCGCCGAGCGTATCTGGCTTGCGAGGGAATCCATCAGCGACATGGAGCGCAGCTGGGAGTTCGCCCGGGCCGCAGGCGGCGGCAAGCTGCCGGGACGGGTCCTGATTATCGTGGAGTGGGACGATGCGGCTTCGTCGGTGGATCCTGACAGCGCGACGATCTCCATCGGGATGGCGGATCCCGCGGCTGCCCGGGACTTGAGAGGCTTCCTGGTCCACAGTGCCGTGCGCGAACTCTCCCGCCTGGCCCTCATCACCCTGTCGGACCGGGGCGCCTCCAGGCCGGAAAGCCGCTTTCTGTTGGACGGCATGTCGGAAATCATCGCGCATGATTTTTCGAACTCGGTCCGCAGACTGTCCGCGGCCTGGGCGGTTTCCTTCTATCTGGACAGAGTGACGCCGCTTTCCCTGAGCCGGCTGGCAACGTGGGGGGATGATGCCCCCGGCAGACGGGACCTGCTCGCGGCGGCGCCGGGAGTCACATTGCTGAATGCCTGCAGGGAGCGGTTCGGACGCGAGCGTGTGTTGAAGCTGTTCGAGATGCTTGGGGAAAGAGGCCTGCAAGAGAGCCTGGCGGCGGCGTTCCGGGTCCCCGCTGCGGAGGCGGAAACCGACTGGCTCAAACGTGTGCGTGCTTACACGCCGGCCGATATCACCCCCGCAGGCGCCGAAGAAGCCCCTGTCCTGGTCCGTGTCGAATCGGATCCGGCACATGCCGGCACCGTGCTTTCGCTGCGGCTGTTCGCGAGCGACAGCAACCTTGACCTGACACCCTCCGGGATCTTCATGGTCGATGAAACAGGGGGCAGGGTGCTGCAGGGGCGGCCGGCAGGCGGCGGCCGGCACTTTCTGTTTGAACTCCCCATCGAAGGGGACCGCCCGGCCGGCACCTACCGCGTGGCCCTGACGGCGATCGACGGGGGCGGGAACGTCCGGAACTGGGAAGCGCACTACACTGTTGCGCGCTGAGGGCTCGCGCGAAGATAACTTCACAGATTGCTGCCGGATTGTTCCACCCGAAACCGCCGCAAGGGGTTGGATAGGAAATAAGAAATACTGAAGCCGGCAGCCTTTCGGGGCGCGGGCGGGGATCTGCGGCGTTGCAGCGCCTCGACCATGTCACCGTATCGCCTGCGTCGCCACGCCTTGCACCTGCGCGCCCGGCGCTCGCGCCAAAATGTGCATCTGTTTTCGCGCGAACCCTACATTTTCTTCAGCTCAGTCACGCGCGCAATCGACTCCTTGAGAGCAGCGGAAGGATTCAGCTCGTTGGCCTTCCTGTACGCTTCCAGCGAAAGGTCCCACTTTTTCTGCCTCTCGTACACCAGTCCCAGCCTCACCAGGACATCCGGGTTGCCCGGCAGAAGGGTGCGGGCCTGCGCGTAGGCTTTTTCCGCTTCGGGCATGTTGTTCAGGAACAGGTAGGCTTCCCCGGTGTTGTAGAAAACATAACCGTTGTTGGGAGCCTGGGCTCCCGCCTTGCGCAACAGATCCAGCGCCGCGTTGTATTGCTTGGCCGACAGGGCTGCAACCCCCTGTTTGAAATATGCCCTGCCGAGGACATCGGCGGTACCGGCGTCACCCGGCTTGAGGGTCAGCGCCTTCTGCAGCGCCTGGATTGCCTCGTCGTACCTGTCCAGGTTGAAGTAGGCCACTCCGAGCTGGGAGAAATCGACCCATTCGGTGGCCCGGATGCCGACGGCTTGGTTCAGGTCTTCCACGGCCCGGTCGTATCTTTGCAGCCGGTATTGCGCTGCTCCCCTCAGGTGATGCAGACTGTACTCATCGGACGGGGTTTTGGCCAGCGGTTCACCCTGGGTGAGTGTCTGAATGCAGTTGTCGAGCCGGTCGGTGTTGAAGTAGGCCTGTGCCAGCGCCTGATAGGTCACAAATGCCGGCGATTTGAGCTGGACGGCCCGGCCGAGCTCCACGATCGCGAGAGCATAGTTCTTCAGGTTCAGGTAACAGAGTCCTACCAGGCGGTGCCCGGATTCCCAATCGGGATTCTTGTCGAGGAACGGCTTCAGCTCCTGGATCGCCTTGTCATACTGGCGCTGGTTGTAGTACGCAACCGCCTGCTTGTAATCCTGCGGGATGGCCGCCGCAGGCGCCAGGAGAACATACAGCGCCGCCAGGAGCAACTTGCGATGATATCCGAGTTTCATCCGCCTTAATCCTCCCCGGATATAGTTCCAGAGAGCCCTCACATTATCAATAGATTCCGAAATGGGGCCGCGAGTTTCAGCGGGATTTGATTTTCAGGCGCTTCAGCTTCTCGCTGAGGGTCGTGGGATTCACCAGCAGCAGATCCGCCGCTCTTTTTTGATTCCAATCGGTCTGTTCCAGGGCGGCCAGGATGAGGGTCCTCTCGAAATTCACCACCCGCTCCTTCAGGGGGAGGTTGTCGCCAAGAAGGCCGCCCTGATCCGGGACCGGCGGCTCCGTGATGTTCCTGGGCAGGAGATCCGCAGTGATGAGGTTCCCGGGGCAGAGCACAACCGCCCGTTCGATGGCGTTTTCCAGTTCCCGCACATTTCCCGGCCAGGCGTAGTCCATCAGGGCGCGGAGGGCGGCGGTATCCAGCACGCAGGCGTCCCGTCCGTTCTCATCGCAGTATTTTTTCAGGAAATGATCCGCGAGCAGAGGAATGTCCTCCGCACGCCCGCGCAGCGGGGGCAGCTTGATCACGATCACGTTCAGCCGGTAATAGAGGTCGTCCCGGAAGCTTCCGGCGGCGACCGCATCCTGCAGGTCGCGGTTCGTGGCCGCAATGATGCGCACGTCCACTTTGATGCTCTCGAGCCCGCCCAGCCTGCGGAACTCGCGCTCCTGGATCACGCGCAGAAGCTTGGACTGGATCTCGAGAGAAATGCTCGCGACCTCGTCGAGGAACAGCGTGCCTCCGTCTGCCAATTCGAAGAGCCCCTTCTTTGTGCTGGTGGCGCCGGTGAAGGCGCCCCGAACGTGCCCGAAGATCTCGCTCTCCAGAAGCTCGGACGGTATGTTGCCGCAATTGATGGCCACGAACGGGGCATCGGCCCGCGTGCTTGCGGCATGAATGGCTTTGGCCGCCAACTCCTTGCCGGTGCCGCTTTCGCCCTGGATCAGGATTGTGCTGCGACGCGGCGCAACCTGGGCGATCAGCTCGAAGGTCTGCTGCATGGCAGCGCTCTTGCCGATGATGTTGCGATAGCTGTAACGCTCGCGCAGCGAGTTTTTCAGGCGGAGGTTTTCCCGGCGCAGGCGGCGCTGCTCGACGGCGTTTTTCACCGCCAGCAGGATCTCGTCGTTTTTGAACGGCTTGGTGATGAAGTCGAATGCGCCGAGCCTGGTCGCGCGCACCGCCTTCTCGATCGTAGCGTACGCGGTCAGCACGATGGTCTGAGGCGGATCCTCAGCCTTCTGCACAGACTCGAGGACTTCGAGTCCGTCCATGCCCGGCATCATCAGGTCCAGCAGGATGGCCTCGTATTCGCCGCTCCTGACCATGTCGAGAGCCTGAGGGCCGTTTTCTGCGAGATCGACAAGGTAGTCCCCTTCCCCGAGAAGGGTGGAGAGGACATCGCGCACGACCTCCTCGTCATCGACCACTAAGATGCGGCTCTTGTTGATCATTCCCGCAATGATTGCCTGGTAGGCAGCTTCAGTCTGAAATGGGTTCCTTTGGACGGCTCGCTGTCCACGAAGATCCTTCCCCCGTGCTCCTGGATGATCCCGTACGTCACCGCCAGGCCGAGCCCCGTGCCTTTCCCGGTGCTCTTGGTGGTGAAGAAGGGGTCATATATCTTCCGGATATCCTCCGAAGAAATGCCTGTGCCGGAATCGTGGATGTCCACCACGACCATTGTATCATTCTTCGAAGTTTCGATTACCAGCGTGCCGCCGGAGGGCATGGCGTCCCACGCGTTGAGGAACAGATTGACGAACACCTGCTGCAGCTTCCCCGCATTCCCGTATACCGGCGGGATGGACCTGTCGAGGGAATGCCGGATGTCGACATGGTTGCGGCGCAGCTGGTGCTCAAGCAGGGACAGACTTTCCATGATCAACTGGTTCAGGTCCAGGTCCGTGAACTCGCTGCCGTTCAGGCGGGCAAAATTCAGCAGGCCGTTGACGATCTCCGCAGCCCGGAAGGTCTGTTTTTCTATCTTCTCCAGGAGGGGCTTCCGGGTGTCGGTGGCGGGCGTTTCCTTGAGAAGCATCTGTGCGTAACTCGAAATCCCGGT
>Ga0113563_10000464_pt1 | contig 19579 bp, 21 predicted proteins | sample Mud3Dept3metaG_FD_80117 | JGI IMG/M metagenome (GOLD analysis project Ga0113563, IMG submission 80117) | Freshwater wetland microbial communities from Ohio, USA, analyzing the effect of biotic and abiotic controls - Mud 3 Core 4 Depth 3... | ecosystem: Environmental > Aquatic > Freshwater >... | reverse complement strand
GAAGACAAGCGATCCTGGTTCTCGTGATGGGGCTCTGTGCCTTCCTCTTGGGAAGCCGTCCCGTCATCGCGGCCGAAATCGCGCCGACCAAATTTGTGACCGCCAACGGCATGACGGTGATCGTCCTCGAGCAGCATTTCCTCCCCATCGTTGAAATCCACGCACTGATCAAAGCCGGCTCCGCCCAAGATCCTGCCGACAAAGCAGGACTCGCAAACCTCGTTGCCAGTCTCCTGGACGAAGGAACGACCACGCGCACGTCAAAACAGCTGTCGGAACAAATCGATTTCGTCGGCGGAGCCCTGGAAGCCAAGGCTTCAGAGGACTTTACCACCGCCTCTGCCCGCGTACTCAAGAAAGATATCGAGCTTGGCTTTACCCTGCTCGCAGACATGCTGCAACACCCCGCATTCGCTAAGCAGGAATTCGAGCGGATTCGCACCCAAATCCTGGGCGAGATGGCAAGCGATAATGACGACCCCGGCCATATTGCCATGAAGGCGTTCAACCAGCTTGTCTTCCACGGGCACCCCTACCGTTGGCCTGTCAATGGAACAGAGGAGACGCTCCACAAGATCACCCTGGCCGACGTGCAGGCCTTCTACGGACGGGAATATTCCCCTTCCCAGGTCATCTTGACCATTGTCGGCGATATTACCCTTGAACAAGCAACTGCGCTGACACAGACCCATTTTGGAGCCTGGAAAAAAGGAGCCGTGGCGGCACGGAACATGAAAAATCCCGCTCCGGTCGAACGAAGAACGGTCCAACTCATTGAGAAAGATCTCACCCAATCAACCATCATACTTGGCCATGCAGGCATCCCACGCACGCACCCTGATTTTTATACGGTTACGGTGATGAATTACATCCTGGGGGCTGGTGGGTTTTCTTCCCGGTTAATGGACTCAATTCGTGACAAGCAGGGATTGGCCTACGGGATCATGAGCCACTTCGATGCCCGGCTGATGCCCGGTTCATTCTGGGTGAACCTCCAAACCAAGACGGAGACGACGAATCAAGCCATTGCCGGAGTCCTGTCCGAAATCAAATCCATTCGTGACGCTCCCGTATCCGACCAGGAATTGGCCGAGGCCAAATCATTCTTGATTGGCAGCTTCCCGTTACGATTTGACTCCACGGCGAAACTCGCGAACGTGCTTGCCCAAGTGGAGTTCTACGGGCTTGGGTTCGAATATTTTTTGGAATACTCAAAGTGGATCGACCGGGTCACGAAGGAGGACGTGCAGCGCGTTGCCAAACAATACCTGGACCCCAAGCGGTATGCCTTGGTAGTGGTGGGCAATACCGCCAAGGCAAAGGTCAAGCGCTAGGCACTGTGTGTCACAACCCCCTAACAGGCATTCATGTTGACCGAATCTCTCCAAGTTAAGCTCAATACGCTCCGCCGGATGATTTTGGACCTGCAGTCCGTCCTAGTCGCCTTTTCCGGGGGAATCGACAGTACCGTCGTCCTCAAAATCGCCCATGAACAACTTGGTGACCATGCGTTGGCTGTCACTGCTGTCTCACCGACGTTTCCCCAGGTCGAGCTCGATGCTGCGAAACGCGTAGCTTCGGAGATTGGCGTTCGGCACGAACTGGTCCACACCGATCAACTCGAAGTCGCAGCCTTTGTTCAGAACGATGCAACCCGCTGCTTCCATTGCAAGACCGATCTCTATCAATTGCTGGACGGACTGCGCGAGCCGCACGCAAGTCGATGGATTGTGGACGGAACGAATCTCGACGATCTCGGGGATGATCGACCGGGAATCAAAGCTGCACGCGAGTGGGGAGTGCGAAGCCCGCTGGTTGAGGCCTCTCTCTCCAAGTCCGATGTGCGAGCACTCGCCCAGGCCTTAGGCCTCTCCAATTGGGATAAGCCGGCGGCTGCCTGCCTTTCTTCCAGAATTCCTCGGGGCACACCGATCACAATCGACAGTCTCCGTCGCGTGGAGCAGGCCGAAGACATTCTGCAGGCTGAGGGGTTTCGCCACGTACGTGTACGGGAGCATGGAGACGTAGCGCGAATCGAGGTTGGGGCGGAGGAGTTTTCTCGGTTGAATCAGCCCACTCTACGCGCGCATATCAGCGCTCGTCTCCGTCAGGCAGGATTTCGCTTCGTCTGTGTGGATTTGGAAGGGTACAGGCCTGGCGGGATCAGCCTTGGGTGACCCCGCCAGGTTCAGACATTATCGTTGGTAGGACTTTGACAAGGCCTCCAGCGCCTCGTCTGCAAATTTCCGGTGGTCCGCCTCGTTCAGACTTCGCTGCACGACCTTCTCCGCAACCATCAATGCCAAATTGGTGGTTTGGGCCCGAATATCCTGAATCGCCTTGCGCCGCTCTTGATCGATTTCACGCGTCGCATCGCCCTTGATCCGCTCAGCTTCAACCGTCATCCGCTGCTCATTTTCCTCCATGAGCCGCTGTGCCCGATCCTTCGCCGCGGCCAGGATTCCTTCCGCCTCTTTCGCGGCGGAGTTCAATTTGGCTTCGTACTCCTTGAGCTTCAACTCCGCTTCTGAGCGATGCCGCTCGGCCTGATCGAGACTGTCTTTGATTTTCTTTTCCCGCTCTTCCAAGACGCTCAAGATACCCGGAAAAGCAAACTTGTATAAGACGAAAAGGAGAATGACGAACGATACGATTTCCCAAAAAATCAGGGAAGAAAAGAAATGAGATTCAAACTGCGGCATGTGAGCTTCCTACCCTACCCCTTGCGGAGTCCCATAATGATGAACACAACGACCAGGCCATACAGTGCGATGGCTTCCACCAGCGCGAACCCAATCCACATATACTTTGTGACACGAGCTTCCGCCTCAGGCTGGCGCGCCACCACTTCAATGACCTTCCCGAAGATGTAGCCGATCCCCACACCTGCTCCGGCAAACCCTGCTGCGGCACAACCCATCCCTATCAACCCTGCTGCTGCTAAATCCATTGTTTGTCTATCCTCCTTTATGAAAACTCAATATACCTGAACACTCTCTCAATTTGTCTCCCGGCAGATCCGTAACCATCGACCACCTTGAGGCATTCCGCACAAGTCTGACGAAGAGGTTACGACGGTCAGTGCGCGTGCTCCTCGTGGCCATGTAGATGGTAGGCGTCCCCTAAGTAAACGCAGGTCAATATGGTGAAAATATAGGCTTGGATGAACGCGATTCCAACTTCCAGCCCATAGATCGCAACCGTGAATGCAAAGGGTAACCACCCGATCAATAGTCCGCCGCTGATTGCCATGCCGAACAGAACTCCGAGAATGACGTGTCCCGCCGTCATGTTTGCAAATAACCGAACGGCCAGTGAAATGGGCCTCGCCAACTGACTCATCAGCTCAATCGGTATCATCAATGGGAGCAGCCAGCCAGGCGTGCCCGGCGGTACAAGAATTCCCAGGAACTTAAATCCGTGTAACAAGAACCCCATCATCAGACTGATCCCATACACCACGGAGGCGAACACGGCTGTCACGACAATCTGACTCGTCACCGTATAGCTGCCAGGGACCAACCCGACAAGATTGCAAAAAAGAATAAAGAGAAACAAGGTCGCGATGAGGGGGAAAAATCGCATTCCATCCTTACCCATCGTGTCCAAGATCATGCTCCGAATGAAATCCACCATCATTTCCGCTATGCTCTGCAGCTTACCAGGCACCAGCTTACGCGCCGATCCTGCGATGACCATAAGCACGGCCACCAGGGAAATCACAACCCACATCATCACAACGGCCTTATTGATGGAGATATCCAATCCTCCTATCGAGATCGGGATCCAGTCGTGAAGTTCGAAAGAATGAAGAGGGCCTTCTTCCATCGCGTGCTCTTGCTCTCTCTATACGAAAGACGTTAGGCCTTCGGCCAACGCTGCACAGACCGGTATGCGTTTCTGATCCCTGTCACGACACCCAATACAAGACCGACAACCATCCCCCAGGGAGTAGAATCCAAAAGGTAGGTGTCACACACCCATCCCAATCCTCCTCCGACAATCAGCGCAGCGACCAGATCGCTTGCGATCCTGACCGCTTGGCCAAGCCCCGTGTACAATGGATCCTGTGAAGGGGGCATGTCATACCCACGGAGGAGAGTGCAATGCAGCCCACGATGCAATGACTCTGCCGGTGGCGGGCTCGCAATTCAACCAGAATCGTCCTAATGTTGTCAAGCTGTGGCTTGCGCTGTGACACGGCAGACGCAGTCGAGTATAGTGCATTGGGCGTATGCGAAAAGCGGTACACGTTTACCCATGACTCGTGTGTCCCAACCATCATTCTTGAGCGGTGCCCCACAACCCTTGGTCCTTACGATGGGGGGGCGAGGGAGGACACCCTTTGAGCTATACCGCATCATTGCGTCTCCCTCTCAGCCTTCGTTCCTACTCGAAAGCGGGAAGGGGGCAGGCGGAGGGAGCCGCTACTCCTATCTGGGGAGTAATCCCTTTTCGGTGCTGACCGGGCGACAAGGGCGGGCGCCAGCTCAAACCCACGGGGGATACGAGTGGTCTTCGGAAGATTCTCTTGGAAGCCTCTGCCGTCTATTTGCCGGCCCACGGGTCGAGCCTCCTCCAGATTTGCCTCATTTTATCGGTGGAGCCGTCGGCTATCTGAGCTACGACCTAGTACGAGAATATGAAATACTGCCGGCGATCGCCAAGGATGATCTGCTGCTCCCCTATTTACAATTTGGCCTCTATGACATCGTCATCGCTGTCGACCATCAGGCCGGCCTCATACAGATCATTTTTTGCCCGCCCATAGAACGATTTTTGGGAGAATCTCGTGAGGAGCTTTACCGCGAAGGCCTGGACCGGCTGGCCGAGTGGCAAGCCAAGCTGGATAGCACACCACTTCCCCTCACTGCGCCGCCCTCCCTCAATCAGATCGCCTTTCATCCGGACCAGATGCGGGACGCTTATATTCAACGGGTCCGGCGTTGCCAGCAGTATATCGCGGCAGGAGACATCTACCAGGCCAATCTGTCGCATCGATTCACTCTGGAACCTCGTAGCACCTATGACGCTCGTGTGGATCGACAGCCCCACGAGCAGGAACTCTATCGGCGTCTGCAAGCCATTAACCCATCGCCGTTCTCAGGGCTTGTGCACTTCGACGAGGTCACGCTGATCAGCGCTTCACCCGAACGGCTCATCCGCCTCCATGACGGTCGGGTGGATACACGCCCGATCGCCGGAACCAGGCCTCGTGGGCTCGACACCTATGACGATCAACGCCTCATCCGTGAGTTACTCGCAAATGAGAAGGAACGAGCAGAACACCTCATGCTCGTCGATCTCGAACGAAACGACCTGGGCCGTGTCTGCCAATACGGCACCGTGCGGGTCGATGAATTCATGGCCATTGAGCAGTACTCCCACGTCAACCACATCGTGTCGAATATCAGCGGCGCCTTGAAACCGAACACGACGCCCCTCAACCTGATTCAGGCGCTATTCCCCGGAGGCACCATCACGGGCGTGCCAAAGATCCGCTGCATGGAGATTATTGAGGAGCTAGAACCGGTACGCCGCGGCCCCTACACCGGATCTTTTGGATACATCGGCTGGAACGGAGCCCTCGATCTCAATATTGTCATTCGAACTCTGGTATGGTGTGGGGAGAAGGGCTACTTGCAGGTCGGGGCCGGGATTGTTGCCGACTCCGAACCGGCCAAAGAATACCAAGAAACGCTCCAGAAGGCCCAGGCCTTCTTCAGTGCACTGCGGCAGATGTAACAATGTTCATTTACCTCAATGACCGGTTCGTCAAAGAAGAGGAGGCCGTCGTCTCTGTTTTTGACCATGGTTTTCTCTATGGCGATGGCGTCTATGAAACGATTCGCTCTTATGGGGGCCGGATCTTCATGCGGGACCAACATCTTGCCCGGCTTCGCCGATCTGCGGATGCGATCGGCCTGACCATTCCGATTCTCGAGGACAGGTGGCCGGTACTCCTTCACGAGGCAATGACAAAGAATGACGTCGGCAATGATCGAGTCGATGCCTATCTCCGCATCACGATCACTCGCGGAGCAGGCGATATCGGCCTTGATCCGGCCTTATGCCCTATTCCCACCGTCGTGATCATGACCAAACCCCTCGCACCACCCTCGCCCCAGACCTATCAAAACGGCGTGAGCCTGGTTGTCGCCAAGACCAGGCGCAATCTTCCAACTGCTCTTGATCCTCAGATCAAAGCCACCAACTTTCTGAACAACATTCAAGCCAAACGGGAAGCGATCGCGGCTGGAGCCTTTGACTCCATCTTACTCAATTGGGAATCCCATCTGACAGAATGCACCGTCAGCAATCTCTTCTTCGTGCAGGCTGGCCGACTCTGTACCCCGGCACTTTCATGCGGCCTGCTGGACGGTATCACGCGCGATATCGTCCTCAACCTCGCTCGAGAGTTGCAGATCTCCGTCGAGGAAGGATCTTTCGGAGTCGAAGCGATCCATAAGGCAGACGAGTGTTTTGTCACGAACACAAGCATGGAGGTAATGCCGGTCACCAGGGTCGACGGGCATCCGATCGGGAATGGGATACCGGGGCCTCTCACCCAACAGCTCCATCGGCATTTTGCGGCCAACCGAAGACGTTTTCTAGAACCCTAGCAAGGCCATCCGCCCACAAACTCTTGTGTTTTTCCGCGCTCTTCACGGCTGACGGCACGGCACAAGATCTGCATTTTCTTGACTCCATGGAGCAGGCTGGTATCGTTCACCCATGCGCAACAACCTTTCTCTCAGCATGACCTCCTTCAGGCGGCACGCAGCCATTGGCCTAGCATCCTGGGTAATGGCCGGAATGAGCTCGCTGACCTTCTCTGTACCGACTACCACGGCAGAAATTTATCAGTATATCGGGCGCGACGGCTCAATCTCCCTTACCAACGTCCCGTCAGACTCGCGATACCAAAAAATCGAAGCCGAATCTAGCCGATTCCACACGACAATGTCTGAGCAAGAACTCGAACCAGTCATTCGTCGACACTCTTCGCGACAGCAGATCCATCCCGCACTGATTCGAGCCGTCATCAAAGCTGAATCCGACTTCGATCCACGGGCAGTGTCTCGCGCCGGCGCGATCGGCCTGATGCAACTCATGCCGCAGACAGCTATACGCCTGGATGTACGGGATATGTATAATCCGGATGATAATGTGGGCGGAGGGGCCAAATACCTACGACAGTTGCTTGATCGCTTCCATGGGAATTTACCACTCGCCCTGGCAGCCTATAATGCCGGAGAGAATGCCGTCGACCGTTATCAGGCACTCCCCCCGTTCGATGAGACGAGGCAATATGTCCGAAAGGTTCTCCGATACTACCGCACATTCCTGGTCCGCGACGGCGCCATCATGAAATACCCGGTCAGCCAATACGTCCCCGCGGAGATAAGAGTAGACCACGCGATTTCTGAATTGTCTTCCCGCTAACAGCTTCCCCGCTCGATAGGCGGCTGTGTTGTTGCCAGCCAGCCCGCTTGGTCTCTGGAAAATCTGACCGATAATGGGCTCCGACACTATTTTCCCGCCACAATGCCGCTTCCGCAACGCATTGCGCCACCTGTATCATGTTTTTCACCTCCAGCGCTGCTCGGCTCGCAAAGGGCTGACTCACGAGTTGGCCCCATCGCGACAATTGAGCACAGGCTCGGATGAGTGACTCGCCTGAACGAATGACGCCAACCTGTCCCCACATCGTTCGGCGAAGTGAGCTCCTCAGTTTTTCCACATCCTCCAGTATGCCAAATTGGCCCGCTCGGAGCGTGGCATCCTGAGACGAGATCATGGGGGACCTAGGCTGGCCGGCAAACGCCACAGCTGCCGATGCCGCACGAAGGCCAAATACTAATCCCTCAAGCAAGGAATTACTCGCCAGACGATTCGCTCCATGCACACCACTGCATGCCACTTCCCCGGCGGCAAAGAGCCCCGGAACAGACGTCGCACCGTTCAGATCGGTCCAGACCCCTCCCATCATATAATGAGCGCTGGGAGACACAGGGATCCACTCTTCCGTGATATCAATGTCATAGCGAAGACAGGTCTCATATATTGTCGGGAAACGTCGCTTCACAAACTCTGCGCCCAAGTGGGTCACATCAAGATAGACGTGACGGGCTTTCGTCGTTGCCATCTCTGCCAAGATTGCCCTGGAGACAATATCCCGCGGCGCTAAGGCTCCCATGGGGTGGTAGCGTTGCATGAACAGCGCCCCTTTATTGTTGCGCAGCTGCGCACCGTCCCCCCGCATCGCTTCTGACAGTAAGAACGGCGGACTCGACGGCAAGTAGAGTGCCGTCGGATGAAATTGGACGAACTCCATATCTTGAAGCACAGCGCCAGCGCGCAGTGCCATGGCCATCCCATCGCCAGTGGCATTTGGAGGATTGGTCGTCCTCGCATAGATCTGCCCGGCCCCGCCGGTGGTCAAGACGACTGCGCGAGCCGGAAGGACGAACTGGCGACCAGACCCTTCATCCAGCACAACGGCCCCGCTGCAGCGCCCCGCCTCGACCACGAGATCCACGGTAAAGTGATGGTCCAACCGCTGAATACGCTCCTGCCTGTTCACCTCGGCAATTAACACCCGTACCATTTCATTCCCCGTCGCATCCCCCCGCGCACGCAGAATGCGGCTTCTACTGTGGGCTGCCTCCCGAGCGAACGCGAACTTGCCGCCGACTTTGTCAAACTTGGCTCCCCACCCGATCAGTTCTTGAATCCGTTCGGGCCCTTCCTCAACGAGAACCCGCACCGCTTCTTTCCGGCAGAGCCCGTGCCCCGCTTTGAGCGTGTCGGTTAGATGAATGGCCACGTCGTCTTCTTCACTCATCGCCACAGCCACGCCACCCTGGGCATGAATCGAACTACTCTGGAGTGGATGCCCTTTCGTGAGTACCATGACACGTCCGGCACGGCTCAACTCCAGCGCGGCGCGGAGGCCGGCCACACCGCTTCCAATAACCAGGAAATCGGCCTCCACCGGAACACGCGATTGACGAGATGACATTAATTACTTCTTCTTGGAAGAACGTGTGGGGTCCGTCGTGGCCTGCCGAGCTTGTACACCAAAGGGAGAATCGCCCTGAATCCCGCGCAAAAGGATCGATTGAGTTCCGACCCACTGCAATTTCGAATGACCTCGCTGCCGGAGCCCTGAATCTTCCCCATCCTTTTTCCAAAGCCCCTGCCAATGCACGAACACATCGATGTTGTCCCCATCGATCATGATGCGCTCGGTCGCGAAGTCCAACGTGATGGTGCTAAATGTCTCGAAATCGCCCTTCGCCTCTTCCTTCAGCCGCTCAAGCTGGTCAACCGGCATCATCAGAGCTGCCAGATCCGAAGAATCTTCCCTCACATAGGCTAGGCGAAGCGCCTCCACCGCCCGATCGATACGGAGATACCGTTCGTGATCCTCAGGGTAGTGAACCTTCTTGCCACTGCAGCCGACAGCGAGAAACGCGATCGAGCCGGCCAGGATCAAGACGGGGAATAATGAGAATTTGTATGGCACCATCGTAATCGCAGTATAGGAATGGCAATCAGGCAGGTCAAGCGCCTGCGAGGCATACATCACCAAGCTCCCGGCGCCAGCCGTCGACCTCGGTCGAATCATAATCAATTTAATCCGTCGATGATCTTGCTATTTGAGGAGAAAACTTCTACACTCCGCGACTTGCAGGGGAGCGAACGCATGTCCAGTGTGCTGAAAAAACGCCGTAAAAAAATGCGCAAGCACAAGTACAAGAAGCTGCGCCGGCGTCAAAAGTTTGAACGTCGCAAAAACTAGACTGATACGAGAAGGGAGCGGAATGGTCCGTGCCCGAAGGCAGCAGGTTCGCAACGGCGTCCGGACTGCCATCTCCGTCTACCGTGGTGACTATCTCATTACCCCTCTACGAAATCGTGTGTCGCTGTCAGTCGCAAGTAGCTCATCGAGTCCAATACACAGTTCTAGCTGCCACGACGCTCCCGTTTGAGTCTTCCTCTCCGCTGCGCTTCCACGGTGCTCCATAACCACATCCTCACACAGTATGCTGCAAAACGATTCTCCTGTTGTGCCGCATGTGCGAACCATCGAATTGCACCTGTGCCAAAATAGTTTCCCAGTCTGCTAAGATCGTTCCTCATTATGTCTACCTTTTCACGATTTCTCCCATTTCTGAAGCCCTACCTGTCCCGCATGGTGCTGGCTGGTCTATTGGTCATGGGAGTCGCTGCCACCAATCTGGCTCTACTGCGATTGGCCGGAACACTGTGGGATATCATCACTGTGCAGCACGACCAGTCCAAGATGACGGACATGATCACCGGCTTTCTCGGACTCGTCATCCTGCAGGGGCTCTGTTCGATGGGCCATAGCTATCTGACCGCATGGATTTCACAGCGCATTATCGCCGACTTTCGCCGTCATCTCTTTGCGCATTTGCACACCCTATCGGTGAGCTTCTTTGCCCGTCGACGAACCGGAGAACTTCTCTCACGGCTGATGAGCGACGTGACGGTCATTCAATCGGTTGTCACAGAGACGCCGATCGACAGTGCAAAACAGCTCGTGACCTTTCTCGGAGGGATCACGTTCCTGCTGACGATGAATTGGCGCCTCTCCCTGTTGATTCTCATTCTGCTCCCCTTGCTCGTCCTGGTCGCCAAGGTCTTCGGGCGAAAGTTGAAATCCCTCTCGACCTCGATTCAGGATCACACCGCGGCCATGAGTACCCTCATCGAGGAAGTGATCTCCGGCATTCGAATCGTGAAGTCTTTTGTCCAAACCCGGCGCGAGGAGACGAGATTTGCGGCTCAAGTCGAACAGACTTTGGCGCTCACGATGCGAAAGGCCGTCGTGATGGCAGTGTTTATTCCCGTCATTAGCCTCCTCACCTTTTCCGCAGCGGCGGCAGTGTTGTGGTATGGAGGGCTGCAGGTCATCGAAGGAACCGTCTCGCCAGGCGACCTCGTTGCGTTCGTCCTCTTTGCCGGTATACTCATCGGCCCCTTCAGTTCCGCCGCCCGCGTGTTCGCGCAGATCAGGGAGGCACAGGGGGCCACTGAACGGGTGTTCGAGATCCTAGACACGCGCTCCGAGGTGAGCGACGCCCCCGCGGCCACATCGCTGCCCACCGTCTCGGGGCATATCCGGGCAGAGCACGTCAGCTTTACCTATGATCCACGCCAACCGGTCTTGACGGATCTCTCGTTCGAAGCACTGCCTGGCGAGCTCGTCGCCATCGTCGGCCCTACCGGGGCCGGGAAAACGACCGTGATGAACTTGCTCCACCGTTTTTACGATCCAACAGAAGGGCGCATTACCATCGACGGGCATGATCTCCGCGAAGTCACTACTGATAGTTGGTATCGGCAGGTCGGACTGGTTCCGCAAGAAACGATCTTATTCGGCGGGACAATTTTCGACAATATCAGCTACGGGGACGAGAAGGCCTCTCATGACATTGTGGTCGCGGCAAGCCGTGCCGCCCACGCCCACGACTTCATCATGAGTTTCCCGGACCAATATCGGACCATCGTGGGGGAAAAAGGGATCAACCTGTCCGGCGGGCAGCGTCAACGCATCGCCATCGCCAGGGCCATCGTGAAAAATCCACGGATCTTATTGCTGGATGAAGCCACTTCTGCCCTCGACAGTGAGTCGGAACGACTCGTCCAGGAGGCACTGGAGCAACTCATGAAGGGCCGAACAACATTTGTGATTGCCCATCGGTTGACGACCATCCAGCGAGCCGATCGGATTCTCGTCCTCAACAAGGGGCGTCTCGTAGAAACCGGCACCCATGCCGAACTGATGGAACGTAAAGGGCTCTATCAGTACCTCTATACCCTCCGCCTCATCGAACTCCCCTCATAAGCTCTCCGCAGGATGCTCAAAAAGGCTGTCCAGCAAGGCCGCAGCGAGCTCAGAGGCGAGGCGTACACTTCGGTACGTTGAGCCTCTGAGCGATGCGAGAACGCTGCTGGCAGTCTTTTTCAGCATCCTGCCAGTTTACATCCCGACTGTTTCGATAATCCGGATATCTTCAGCCGTGAGAGTGAGCCGTTCAGCCTGAAGATCGTCTTTCATATGCTGTTCGTTCGTGGTACCGGTCAATGGAAGCATCCCGACCTGCATGGCAAATCGAAACACGACTTGCGCAAGACCGGTCTTTAACCGTTGGGCAATGACTCGAATGTTTGGATCGCTAAAAACTTCCCGGTTGGCAGTCAAGAGCGAAAAGCCTTGATAGATGATGCCCTGGGTCCGGCAGATCTCCCGCACCTCTTTGTCCCACCCAAGCGCGGCATAGCAACGATTCTGCACCATCATGGGTTTCACGGCCGCCTTGGCACAGAGCTGAGTGAGTTGCTCGGGAGTGACATTGCTGATCCCGATCATCTTCGTTTTCCCTGACTGATAGAGCCCTTCGATGGCGGCCCACACCTCCCAGTCCGCAGCTCCCAATCCCTGCCGCTGATAGGGCCCGTGTAACACATAGGAGTCGAGATAGTCAGTGTGCAAGTGAGCTAACGAGCTGTCGAAAGACTGGACCACTTGGGTCGTGAGAGCGGCCGAGGCATCGTATGGGGTGCGATGGTCCTGACCATTCGTCGGCGTAAATTTGGTTTGAAGAAACAGGCGGTCGCGCGGAATCCCTTGCTGCGCAAGGGCCAGTAGGGCATCCCCGACCTGGGCTTCCTGGTAATGGATCAGTTGGTTGGCCGTATCGATAGCCGTGAAACCAGCAGCCACAGCTAACCGCACCAGCTGTGCCGTGGCTTCCTTTTTCCATGCCGTGCCATACATAAACGAAGGAACGGGCACATTGTTATAGGTAGTCAAGGGCATGTGTCGACTCCAAGATGAATAGACTGCTGATGTCCGCAGGGGGTACGCTGCGATCCGTTACGAAGAGGCGGCATGCCGGGCTCGAATGAGCTCCGACACGGGGTAACCCAGTTGCTGGGCTCGCTCGACCAGACGCTGATATGTAGCCTCGTCAAGCTGATGGGTCCGAGACAAGATCCAGAGATATCGACGATCCGGAGTCCCCACCATCGCAGTCCGGTACTCTGGATCGAGATCGAGTATCCAGTAGTTCCCGTCGCGGGATGAGCCAAACAACCGAGCGAACCAGTTATCGAACGTCACCGTGAGTCGCGCATTTGTCTCGGCATCGACGACCGTTGCAACTCCCTTCGCCCGCTCGACCCCTCCGGATTTCGTCACGCATTCATTGTGCACATCGATCGCCCCGTCTGGGCGACGGGAGTATATTGCCTTGGAATCCACGCAGTGACGTTGGAACCACATCGGGAGTCGCGCTATTTCGTACCACGTACCGGCATAGCGCGAGAGATCTACCGACACAACAGCCGATAGCTCACCTCTCGAATCCAGTCCTGCGCAGGAAACAAAATTAAGGCATAGGGTTATGAGCGTCAAACTGGCGCACACAGAATCTCGCCGGTTGGCGCAATCTCGCAATGAAAAGCCCCCCGCCGCCGACAGCAGCCTCTCCTCCCATTCCCAGGAGGCCACGGCAACGAACCGTGGCCTGGCTATTTTTCCAAGAAGAGCTTACCTCCGGACAGCAATCCCGTGAATATCCGCCGTTTCTTTTCCTTCTTTCATATTCGTGATAGCTGCTTGCCCTTTATAGTGACCGACTTTCCCTCCGCTATCCACGTGAATGACCCCGACACCAGGAATCGTCCCCTTGGCATTATTCGCCGATTTGTCATTCCCCGTAAGTGGACTGGGGCCGCGCAATCCGACGAAGACATACTGCCCGTCCGGCGCGCTGTCTATGAGGTCTGGAGCTGGATCATTGTTTGCATCCGTCACCAGCTCAACCGAGCCCACGCTCAGGTTCGACAGCGTATCGATGATTTCGACGTTGTTCCCGGCCCGGTCCACACTCCACAGATAGCGTCCCATCCCGGCCATCCCGTGGGAATCGGCAAATTTCTCATCCCGTTGAGACACCAGCTTGGCGGAGATGGACTTCGGAAGCGCGGACAGATCGAGGGCGTACACGTCGTATGAAAGAGGCGCCACGGGCCAGCCTCCGCCGGAATTGATGTACATCGTCTCGCTGACCTGAACACCGCCGCAGCCGGCAGGGTGAACCTCATTGTTGTTGAGCATGGCCAGAAGATTCATCGGCGTGGTGGTGACATCGAACACCAATAGCCCTCCTCCCCGCAATGTGACAAAGGCATAGCGGCTGGACGACTCCGTGATCGGACAAATCGGCGAGGTATCAGGACGCTCTCCACCCTCCCACGTTGCGAGATTTACCACGTCCTTCTCGGGATCGAAACTGAATGTATGCTTGGCATAGTCGGTCCAGATGCGGATAAACTTCTTCTCTGCGATATTTGCCGCAATCGCCATCTTCTGATCAGGTGTCGGCCAAACCGCATGGACATTCTTCCCCATCAACAAACAGGCCACCGGCTTACGGGTTTGAGCATCCATAAAGAATGCATGGCCGCTCAGGAACGAGATGATGGCATGATTCTGGTCCTTATTGAAGAAGAGCATATGCGGACGCCGGACTGGTTTCTTGGTTGCCGATTCACAAAATGTGTTGATCTCACCGGCAAAATCGATGGTGACAACCGGTTTCGCAGCGTCAGGCTTCGCCGCAAGTGCTGCACCATCGTAAATGTAGAGAACACCTCCGCTTTCTTTTGCCGTATCGGATTGATCAGTGATCCACACTTCATAGGCGGAGGCCGGAGCTATACCACCGATTCCCACTCCCGCCCAGACCATGGCACTCACCGAGATGGAAAAAATATACCGAGCCAAAACTCTGCTCACCGACTCATAAGCCGTCATATCTGGCCTCCTTAAACCCCATCTCACAGATACAAACATGCCCACTTGCTGACAGGCAATGGCCCTCCCAGACGAAAGAGACGATCTAGCGTAGAAGGATTGCGTGAAGAGTTCAATAGGCTATCTGTCTAATAGATCGTTGGAACCGATGTGCGGCTGCTCGAAGCGCCCGTGAAGCGTGAAGCCTATCTTGACGCGCTATCGGCGGTCCCTTGCAAATCCACTTCGAGCAGGACTGCGCTGCCTGGTTTCTTGGGACTAAGTCCGTCAGCGGCCTTTCCTAAATTGTGGCGGGATACTTTGTCGAGGCGGAGGTGGTGACGACGGTGGCCGAGGCTGGTTGAAAAATGGAGCAGGCCTCCCAAAATATGGATAGGCTCCGTACGGCCGCCCCCAATAGCCAAACGGCGAGTAATACGGGCCATAGAAGGTAGCGGCACCGCCCGATGATTCTTGTGACACGACTCTGGTCCAATCGGTCAAGTGTTTGATATCGAGAACGGGATAGGTGTATTCACTGTCATCCAGCGGTCTGGTCGTAGAGCCAGTGACAACCGCGACCACGGTAATCGCGGTGCCAGGAGGGACAGTTGCTGGATCGAGAAACTCTTCCCGAACAGCCAGGAAACGCCCTTCGGAACGGGTTCGCTCCGTTGTTGAGGGTCCTCCCCCTTCAGCAGGAAGTTGGAGAACCTCTATTTCTGTCCGTGTATCCGTCCGTTTGGACTTGATGACGACACCAGCGACCATGATGACCCGACCGACATAATTGCCGGGGGCCGAGCGAAGGTCGGCAAAGGCGACCGTGGTATCGATCTGTTGTTCCAGTTCAGGCGGTATAGAGATATAGCCTCTGCTCCGCTGGACCTGATGGGCCGACTCAGCACAGGCCGACAGGGTCAAAAGCCCGATAAGAAGAATGATGCCGATCCTGTGAGACATAGGAAATATCTACTCCTAGAAATGATAGGAGAGGCCGAACAAAATATTCTGTGCCCTGTAGTCTCCTTCAAATCCTCCCCCAGCGACGAACGCATCATCGAATCGCAATGTGGCCCCTGTATATTTGTATTCGGTAAAGACTGCAACGTAGGGGGTGACAAATGCGCGCAGGCCTGCAAGCAGATTCCATCCACCGTTGACACTGGTATCACTTCGGGTTGTGGTGGAGTCACTGATGTGGGCAATCACCGCACCCACACCGGCCCCCGCATATGGCTGAAAGGTGCGTCCCGGGTACCGGGCAAGAAGGTTGATTCCTACCGTGGTCAGACTCAAATGGACCCCGGGAATGTCATCCAAGTTTTTGATGTGCGGCGTGCTCTGCAGGACTTCGCCCTCAACCCCGAACCAACTGTGCTCAGCATAGTATCCGAGCTTGGCCCCATAACTGATCGAATTCTGGAGGTCAAAATCGGGGGCTCGAAGCCCCGCGTTGATATTCGTTCCGGAGATGTCGGTGAGTTGATCCGCGAAGGTGACCCCAACCATTCCAGCCACATACCTTTCAGCAGAGGCGGAGCCAGGTATTCCGAAGGTCGCGATCGAGAGCCAGACTGCGAGAAGGCCAACGGCAATCCGAATCTTCGTCTCCACAGTGAAGTGATCTCCCTGTGAAAGGCTCCCTATCATCTTACTACCAGGCCGCCTGATTGCGTATAGCCCCTGCAAAGGCCGTTCCGTTCGCGGCTCAGACGCAATCATGAAGGTATGTAAAGAGAAGCGTACGGAGTGAGGCGGGAGGTAGTTGCGGCTAACTGCATTGTTTCATTGAAGCGCTTTCCCGGTCATCCTGGCAAAGGGACAGCTCGAAGGAACCTTCGCATCTCCCAGACCGATGGGTGGGGCTCCTGCAATTCCGGATGCTCCAAGTCGATTTGAATATCATAGAGAGGGGCATCACCAATTCCGACTTGAGTCACCTGATACCAGCAATCGTACTTTTGCCCCCAGCGGTCCAGATACCGCAGCCTGATATAGCCATGGCCCATAAGTGTTGTGCGAATTGGAGCGTCCGGGCCCAATACGATGGATGCCACGTGCTTCTGACCTTTTGGACCCCGAGGATAGATTTTCTTGACGGAGAAATTCCCTTCCCACCCGCCCATATGCAGAAGACAATCGTATGCCACACCCCCGCCCAGATTCTGAAGCTCAGGATAAACTGTGAGAACATTCCCTGAACTCATCGTTGCCATGTTTGTCACCCGAAGATCCGGCTGAGCCGCGCGGAACTCCTTCTTCGTTCGACTCACAAATACATACAAATAGAACGAAGCAATGGCCACGACAATGAGAAAAGAGACCAGGCCAAGTATTAACCACCAATCCATGCCGACCGGTATATATCAGATCTTGTGCTGAAGCTGAACTGGCGAGAGGGATCGTCTCTAACAAGTATCGCGTACCATCTCGGATCACCCTGTTGGGTTCTTCCTCCGCATCTCAGACGGCTCCAACCAGACAAGTAGTTGAAATTGCGGCATTCATTCAAGGCGTCAGTCTTGCTTTCCTCTTCACCCGGCGCATAGGGCGATGGCGGACAAACAGGCCAAGGGGGGATTAGGCATGGACAAACAGATGACCGCAGGCGAGCGCTATGAACATGGGCTTGTGCTTAAGCGAGTGCAGATGTTCCATCAAGCGATCGACGACTTCCGAAAAGCTTCCGTCGATCCTCACTATACCGGAAAAGCGCAAGTCCAGATCGCCCTCTGTTTGAGTGCCGCCGGTCGCCCAGAGGAAGCAGTCATGGCCTTCCGGCAAGGGTTGGCGACACGCACGTTCTCACCCGAAGAAGAACGCCACATCCTCTATCGCATGGGCCAGACATTGGAATCGTTAGGCCGCTACGAGGAATGTCTCAAGATCTATGCCTGGATCAAGAAAGAGGACCCGGGGTTCGGCGACCTGGAGGAACGGATGAAACATCTAAGGGCAGGTGGCAGCGGGCCAGTTCCATCGGCTCAGGGTTCGTGGCAGACCTGGATCGATGAGGTATGCACACGTGGCCGACAGTTGAAGCCGCAGATGGTTGCTGTCCTGGAACAGGCAGGCCAGTGGCTAAGCCGGAAGGCAGACGGTTTGATGAGCCGGCGCGTCTTCGAAACACAGAGCGCCGACGCTCTCGACACAGCAAGCGAACAGCCATCTCAGGCCTTCAGGCAGAAGCCACAGAGTCACCCGGCACCGCGGGATCGCAGGGTCGAGAGTCGGCGGCATCCCCGAGTGCCGGTCCGTCTGCGCAACCATTTTTCCTCAAGGGGTCGAACGGTGGCCGGTGAAGGCGAGTTGCGTGACCTCTCACCGTGGGGATGTCGCGTCAGGAGTTCCGTGGCCGTTCTGGTCGGGGCAGACTTGGAATGTTGCATCTTCCCACAGGATGCGGCCAATCCATTCATCATCGACAGCGCCACGGTTCGCTGGACCAGTCCTCAGGAGTTCGGCCTGGTCTTCACGAATATTCGCCCCGGTGTTCAGCGACAGATCTCGCAGCTCTGTAGAACGCAGGCCGCGTGAAGGAACCATTCAGCTCTTTTTGTGCAGCTGAGCAGCGACTTCTTCGTAGATATATCGGCGATGGCCGACAGCCATGAGTCGGATGGTGTGCCCCTTGCGGTCGATGGCATAGACGATCCGAAATCGGCGAACACGGAATTTCCACAGCCCGTCAAGCTCACGGCGCAGTGGCTCGCCACATTCGGGATCAGAGGCAATAGCACGAATCGCTGCCTTGACCGATCGTTTCAAGTCGGGATGGAGGGAACGAATGACCTCGCCCACATGCGGAGGAATGACGGGTCGAAAAGGTGTCACGCAGTACGGCGCTTTTTCACAGGAGTCATCGGCTCACCAAAGATATCCTCGAACGAAAGCCCCTTCTTGCCGGTTCGATAAAACGCCCGGCTCTCTGCGATTTGATTCATCAGAGCAGGATCACTGAGCACATCCAGCGTCTCCTTGAGACGGGCATACTCCTGAACGTTGACTAGCACGGCAGCAGGCCGGCCGTTCTTCGTAACCACAACCTCCTCCTCACGCTCATCTACCGCGGCGACCAATTCAGGCAACCGGGTCTTTACTTCTGATAGCGGCAATGTTTTAGCCATGACCTGCCTCTCGAATCGATATGACCATAATTCTGGTCATCATGCTATCCCAGGGGGTAATTGGCCGTCAACCAGGCAGGATAATGGGCTGCCGCGGGGGTGGGGCTCAGCCGCTCCCGCACCTCCCGGAGCGACCCGTTCGGGCCTGTCGCGGCGGAACCCTTCTCGAATTCCTTCAGGCGCGCACGCCTTCAGTCAGTTCCAGCTTTCCTTCTTCGCGCACATTATTCATGAGGGCTTCTACTGCAACTGCGGATACGCAGCTGCGACAAGCCAGCATGCCCACAAGCCACATGCTGGCGGGCGGGCTCGCCCCTCCTGACCTCGACGTACTGCTTCGAGTACGCCTCGGTCTCTCGAAGCTCCACGCGCCCGTCTCGCTCGGCGTCTCCACAGTTTCGTCACGCCCCCCCATGAATAATGGGCGCTGGCCACGCCTGGACGGGTCCCCGCTCCTCCGGTGACATCCGCTCCGAGCCCCACCCCCACGCTCCGAGAGATGTAGAATGACTCCGTTGTTTCTCCGTAGGGGCGGTATTTTCTGTGTTGCCCACGGCCTGTCTTTAAGGTCACAAATTGTGACCTTAAAGCGGTTGCTTCCTTCTCTGTCAGT
>Ga0113563_10000463_pt1 | contig 19592 bp, 19 predicted proteins | sample Mud3Dept3metaG_FD_80117 | JGI IMG/M metagenome (GOLD analysis project Ga0113563, IMG submission 80117) | Freshwater wetland microbial communities from Ohio, USA, analyzing the effect of biotic and abiotic controls - Mud 3 Core 4 Depth 3... | ecosystem: Environmental > Aquatic > Freshwater >... | reverse complement strand
CCCACCACTCTCCCAATCTTTGAGCCAAGCAGCCTGCGCTTCCGAAGTCTGGTCCGGGCCAAGATTACTTACCTCAGTAGCACTAAACGACCCACCGGGGACAGAACTTGCCGTTGGGACGTATTCAGACCTACCAACAGGATAGCCCTGCTCCTTAGGACCAAATGTAAGCCCGCCTTCCTTGCCAAGTCTCAATGCTTGCCCTGGAATTGCGGCACGATCACCGGACACACCAATATCAACACTAGCAGTTTGCTCGTCTGCAATAGCCCTCTCAATGCGCTCGTTTAGTCCCTTACGCCAATCAAGATATTCCTGCCATTTGGTCTTGGGCTGCTCATAGCTTGTGTCATATGGACCCTCTTCGCTAGTATAGCCACCATAGTCAGTAGATGGCATACCGAGTCTTGGTTTACTTTCAGGAGTGGCATACTCGGCTGGATAAATACCCCACTTACTAAGAGACTCACCAAATTTATACTGATCGTCAGAAGGAATCTGTCGCTCCGGGGCTGCCGTTGGAGCGGGCGTCGGTGTTGGTGTTGCTCCAGTATCAGAGTAACCAAGCTCCATGAACTTGTAGAGAATATGTTCAATCTTGGCCCTCTCTGGAGAATCTGCAGGAAGAGTATCTAGCATCGCCCTTAGTCTCTTGATCCTTTTTTCTGCTGCGTTTGAATAGATACTCATGGCATTTGCGCTCCGTATCCAAGGCTTGCCATCATGGCTGCAAGCTGATCCGCGTAGTTCTGCTGCGCACCAACTCCAAACTGATAGTTCCCCTGATTAAATTGGTTCTGTGCTAGAGAACCAGACAATCCCGCTTGATTCAACATCTGAGCGAGTGCGAGTTGATAATCATTCTGCATCTGCGCGGACTGAAGACCAAACTGGTTCTGACCAGCCGCATTTGCGGCATTGATCCCCTGCTGTGTCTGATAAGCTCCAAGTCCAGTCTGCTGATTCGCCATCTGGGCGGCAAGATCCATTTGACCCTGCGACTGCCACGCAGACAAGCTATTCTGTGCTTCCTGCACCTGAGCGGCCATGCTCCAATTGCCCTGCGCTTCCCATGCTTCCTTCTCAAGCTGAAGTTGCTGCATCTCAGCCTGAAGCTCTCGCTGCCGAGTAGACTCCTCTGCCTGGAATAAGAATTGCTCTGCCATAGCCTGAGTATCGCTCGCCGCCTTGCGGGCAACCCCGCCAAGGGATTCCATGTAAGGAGTTGACATTGCGAAACCAGACTGCCCCGCCCTTGACGCGGCATCGGCAAACCCAAGATCCCTCTGCTCAGCAATCCACGGCAACTGTGCATTGATTGCATCCTGAGTGGCAGTGGTATTGATGTCAATGTCTCTGGAAGTCCACCCGCCGGGAGTTTGAATATCATATCCACCCCAAGCACCGGGGGCGGAAACTTGACTCCCAGAATAAGGGGCTGCGGTATATCCCTGATAAGATCCAGCACCAACATATGCGCCCGGACTCTGTGGAGTGAATCCATTCCATTCTGGAGCGGAACCGTAGTTTCCGGTCCCGATAACACTCTGAGCAGATTGCTGCATCATGCCTGGAGTAATCTGAGTCATCTGGTTGGCGGCATCGGCATAGGTGTCACCAAATGGATTTGTCGGATCGGTAACGCTACGATTGGAAATACCAGGATCTCCACTATAGTTATACCCAGTGTTCACGCTAGCGTTGATGTTTCCACCAGCTAGTTGATTATAAAATGCGAGTGGATTATATCCCTGCTGAATATAGGTTGCCGGATTTGAAAGTGTCGGCATAGTCAGCCCCCCTGAATTTCCGGCTCGTACATCCTCCTAGAATGAGAAGATGCAACCCGCGTCATATCAGCAAGCCAATCCGCAGTTGTGGCTTCCTGCTCTTGGGCAATTTGAGTCTCAAGCTGGAGCTTATAAATCTGGCCCTGAATCTCTGCAATGTGTCGGGGACTCTTCCCCTGAGCCTGCGCCATAGCAAGATCAGCCGTAAGCTGTGCAAGCTGTCTCCTCAGGGCATCTACATTGCTCCCGGCGCTCCAGGGCTTACGTGCAAGATTCATACCACTGTCGGGAGTATAAGACACTCCCGGCTGCTGCCCCACTGGTCTAACGCCACTAGCGCCAGGAATTAGTCTATTATTACTTGGCATTTTCACCTCCATAATTCCCGGCCATCATTGCATCGAGGATCTGATTGAGCATTTCCAAATCTTCATTGGTTGAGAATACACCGGGTTGTCCTTTCGTTAACTTTCTCCTGAGATCTTCTCTTTTAAAATCCTCTGCAATATCTGCCCATTCTAAATCATGATACTTCTGACTAATCTCGAATCCGTTCTTGAGGCCCCGACCAATCTTCGCATCCCAAATGGCCTCGTCCCACATTGTAGGATCATTTGGAAATTTATACATGGAGTACGGGTCTGTCTCTCTCCTGAATGTTACCTTATCCCCAACAACGTCTTGCGGCCTTTGCCCGCCCATCCCATACCCGGCTTTAAGGTATAGCGGGTTGTCGGGTCCAAGCAAATGAGGATTGAAATTCCACGGCATAACTGCCCCTAGTACGTCGCCGCACCGTAAGGCTGCTGATTCCTGTAGGGATTAACCCTAAAACCCGGAGTAGTGTTACCCATTGCTCCTGGGTATCCGCCGGGTCTATTCTCATAGCTGTTTCCACCACGCATACCAATTGAGTTATCAAACGCGGAGAGCCTAGGATTCGTCCACGGCTGCGGCGCGGGGGCCTGCGGCGCTTGAGTCTGAGGGACGCTTGAACTAATCGTGGGCCTGTTAGGATCTTGCATCGGTGGAGCATAAGAAATGGCGGCGGGGCCAGTATAGTTCATGTTCTGTGGTGCCGTCGTCTGCATCCCCGGCTGTGGACGATTCTGTGGAATCTGGTATGGACCCTGATTCATGGCGTTTGCACCAAATCCTCCCTGCCGCTTCAACATCTCCATTCTCATCTGCATATCATTTGCAACAGGCCCGCCCATCTGATTTCGCATCATCCCCACTGGGGTCTGTTGCCCCCCGCCACCCATTTGATTCTTCATCATACCAGCAAGATTCTGTTGGTACGGACCCTGACTCATCGCATTTCCGCCCCCCCAACCACCGGTCCCCATGTTGGCATTTCCACCACCAAGCGGGGGCCTATTCTGCATATACCGCATATTCTGATCGTACATCTTTCATTACCCTCCTGTAGCCTCAACAATTTTCTCGCCAAGAGGAATGTACCCAAGCGAGATGCCAGTAATCTTAGCAATTGTGGGTTGTATATCAGTCGTCCCTGTTCCATGTCGAGGAAGGATATAGATCCTCAATTGCACACCCTCTACCAATTTGTTGATACCAACCTTGACCTGTCCGTGCCCAATTGGCATCTGCTCTGCCGTATAGTGAACAGCATCCGTATCGCTGCCACTTGACTTGTATTTATCCAGTACAGCGGCGACATAACTTGTTACACTATTGATTCTATGGAACCCCTCATCCGTTTCAATATAATCTCCCGCACCAACCTTAACTGACGGCTCGTTGTCACAGAAGCAATAGACTGAGTGTCCATTAGTTCCATAAACCTTAATCTGCTGTGTACCGGTGATCTGATATTCATTGGCCGCGTCAGGCGTCGTTGTCACTAAAGTGCAGGCGGTATATGTAGATGAATACGTGTAAACCCTACAGTTGGCAGCAATCCACGGAAGGTTGTATGTAATTGCAGTACCATTGGCGGTCCCAAGGAGATTGCTTAATGCTGACGGAGGATCAGAGGAATCAATAGTACAGGCGCTCGTAGTCACAGTAACAGCACCATCAATTTCATTGTCTCTTGGTCCGTGCCAGTCTGAGTCCTCAAGAGACTTTAATTCAACAATAATGTCTGGATTGTCTCCAACACTTGCTGCATCTGTATATGTGTGAATAATGACGTGCTTGAGAGCTACTTTTACTCCTTCGTCTACAATGAATATATTTCCAGTTTCAAAGTTCCCACACCAAGTATCATACACACTATTAGTAGAATAATCTTTTCCGGTAATCTTTTCTCCAGTAGAAAGTTGTGTAGTTACTAGTGAAACAAAACCATCAGAAGATGATGTAAGACCATATTCCGTAGAGTATGATACTATTAGTCTTTGATCTGAAGAGCTTTCAATGGCAACAATTGATTGTGGATCCTCTGTAGTAGAAGCGGTAGTAGTAGAAAGCTCAAATGAACATACGCCACCGGTTGCAAGACTAATAAGATATGCAGTATTACTAGTGCCGTCTGGATAAAAAGCAACCAAAGAATTGAAGTTGGATAAGTATGTTAGGAAGATTGGTTTGTTTTCTTCAAAGTCATCATACAAAGAAGTATCAAAAGAACTTCCAGCTTCCGTAACTGAAATCCCATTTGTTACATACAAAAGTCCATCAGAAGCAATAAAGTAGCATTTATCTCCGACAACGCACGGATTACTAAGAAGCCTAATGCCATCATAAATAACATCATAATCCCACGGGTCTGCAACAATTCCTCTTGGTACAAGTGCTCCGATAGAACTTGATTCAAATGTAACAATTCTACCATTTACCGGCCTTGCATCAATAAATATGCCATTCCCAGTTACATCTCCCGTTCCAGACCCAACCCCAGAAAAGTCAGTAATTGTATTCGGAGCAGTCCATCGCGCCCTTCTTGGATTATATGTCCAGGAGTGCGTTGCTGTATCATACTCTAGCGTCCCAAATAAAACCAAATATCCATTAAGAACGGAAAATGTATTTGATCTATAAATATTAGATACTGGAACAAATACATCTACTTGTGGTTCTGTTTCACTGCCGGGGGACGCGGAAAATGTAATAGTATCATAGAAAACACTACCAGGAGTATCTGGAGGAGGTTCACAGGAAAAAGAAACATATTGTCTACTATCCCATGAATCAGTATTTAATGGTAGAATATTAGATGGCAGTCTTGAGTTTTCTGATCCACCAATAAACTTAATCTTCTCAACTTCTGCGGTAGATGTATCAATAGTAATTGCGTAATATCCACTACTTGCCATTCCAATACACGTATCATCATAATTTGTGCCATCATTTGCACAAGAACTATATTTGCTACAAATAGCAGTAAATCCACCGTGGGCACTATTATCTTCTGCCGCAGTTAGAGCAGTATCTCCACCAAACACATACCATAAGTTATCGTCATTCCCAACATTACCAGAAATGAGCATACACCAATTTGTATCATCTTCCCAAAAGAATGGGGTTCCACTCCAAGATCCGCCAGTTTCCGTTTCTGGCCCGGTCAGGGCGGCGGCATAAGAGGACCATGTTGCCCCACCATCTGCGGTCTTTAATATTTGATATGTATAAGTTGATCCAGAAACAGTATATGTTAAAGCATATGTTTTAGTATCAATAGCAGAGTAAAACATACCAAGAATAGCATGACCGGCAGTTGTAGCCGCAGTAAGCCACGTACCACCGCCATCGGCAGAATATCGTACATAATTAAGTGAGCCAGTACCACCAATCCTATTCATTGAGAAAATTAGGTTGTTAATTGCATCATCGTAAATTAAAGAACCACTTGTTGAATATGTGGTTGTAATGCTTGGACTCTTATCAGCAAGTGTTGGTGTATCTTCGTTTGTGAATCTATGAACGAAGTTTGTATATGTAAAATCATCGGTAGCTGTTGTATAATCTATTTCATAGACTCTAAGTGTAACTACACCATAGTCATCATAATGATAATTTGATATTGCAATATATGGCCTAGCACCAATAAAAGCATTGTATTGTGAATACGTTGCATTCCATGCAACAGGTTCGTCTCCCCTGTCTCCGGTCCACGTCTTTGCTTTTACTGCATTATCAATGTAACTTAGTCTCATCCAGTACACCGTTCCGGCAGTACACGTCCCCCATTCTGCAACAGAAGATTCCGTCCAATAATGATAATAAGTATTATAATAATATCTTGTTAAAGAAAAATTATTGGATGTTGTATTAAAATTTATACTAAATTTACTACTCCCCATATACACACCAATTCTGGCCATCCCAAAATCAGAAGTTCCAGAATAGGGGGCAGTTGTTTTAAATCTAGCATATAAATCTTGTTGTCCGGTTCCACCATACGGAGTATCAACTCCGTACCAATTTAGACGACACTGATTATGTAATGCTGCTGGATTTTGAGTACAGTAGAAACACTGTTCACCACCATCACTGGCTACAACTGCATCATCCGAATACCCAGATGCTGCATAATTTGTCCACTGCTCATCAGCAGAAATTTTCTCTCCAACGGTGTGCCCGTCTGCGACTTCAAATCCATCAGACAAAGTTGTAGAATCATATGTTCTTGTTGATCCTGAAAGATAAAAATACGTCCCATCATAACAAACATCATGATAATTAATAAGGGATTCAGTGCCAGCAAACAACGTATCTTCAACTGCATCAAGAGTGCTATCTACAATATTACTACCACGCTGAACCATATAGATATATGGAGTATCACTTTCATTAGCAACGTCTACTAGTGGAGTGATATATCCAAAATATCTTGTACCATCATCGGGATCACTTGCATCCACTATAAATTTTGGATTTGTGGAAGAATTCACGATAGAATCCGTAAGAGAATCGTTAAAAGAAAGTGCATAGGACTGACTTGCAGATGCAGAACTTCCATCTATCGAAGTAGTATAAAATGGACCAGCAATATTATTAGGAAACGAATTATCAGTAATGCTTGGAATAGCATAAACTAGTTGTGAACCAAAGACCTGTAAGTTTGCCTTATAAACAGAATTGACTATATTGTGCGTTCTATAAATGGTAAAGGAATTCCCAGAAACAGCAAATTCGGGTTCGTCATCAATATAAAATGATGTGCTATCCTTAATAGAACTAATCCTAAAAAAGTTTCTGTCAGGATCATCGCCAATTAGAATGTAACATCCGGCCCAAATATCCTCCAAGGCATTTATTTCAGCATCAGATGACATTTCAAGTAAATAATTAGTTGGTTCCTCACTCTCATCTATTTGTTCTCTATCATCAGTAGATAGTGATATTGTTGTTGATCCACTACCTAATATTGAGGATTTAATATCTCTTCCATCTCCACTAATTACAAGTGGAGATGTGATCCAAACAATTTCTCCGGTCCCATAAAGACCGATTGCGGAATTCAAAAACTCTACAGCATCAACACTTCCGTCTTTGAGTCTTGTCCCAAGCGCCATGATTTCTTCTGTGGTCGGTTCAAAATCGGGACGCAATGCAATACTATCATCAGAACGTGAAATGTAAAGATTGTTAAACTCAACAACTCCAGGAAGTTTAACATCCCTCGGATGCCTTCTCTGAATAAGTGTGGCATTCTCAAGCGGGATATATGTATAGGCGAGTCCTGCCATTAGTACCTCACAAAGAATCCAGAGCGGGGCTTGATTGGAGTAAAGGACGTAGCATGAATACTCTTCCTGATCTGCTCTTCCATCTCATTAGCACCAAGTAGGAAGCGGTATGCCGCGTCATGGTTCCCAACCATCCGAAGCGCCTGCGCGGAAGCCCTGTTGACAATGACGTTATCAAATTGAATCGGGATAATGGGAGATGTCGCGGATGGACTGGTAACAAGCTCGGTGAATTCATAGTACCCAACGCTGATAGAATAAGCCCCATCTGGCGTAGGATAGAACGTAATCTCGAATCTACCATTTGCCCCAACCCCCGAGATAAACCAGTATACGGGATTCCCGGTGGTGTCTGCTGGCACTCCCTGAGTGTATGTGTTGTACTGATACTCGGAGATGGGGAGCAAGTACAATCCATTAGTTGTGTCCAAAACATCCTCAACCTGAAGAATATCAGCCTCAGTAAGCTCATATGCAACCGTGCCGGAAACCGTAGTAACAGTCTCAGCATCCTTAAGCTGCGGGAAGGCCCACTTGGCACACATGATCTTGTACTCTTCGTTAACCATCCTCAAGATGCGAGTATCAGAAAGAGTCTCGGAAGTTTCTCCCCCGGCATTGTCCCGCACCTCGTTGATAAAATCAGTAGCCGTTCGTCTAGCCATTATACCTCCTGAAACTCGTCATCAATCGGTGGTTCAACCTCAACCCTCGGCCTGCCATATTTCTGACTCTCTCGGGTCAAGTCTTCCTTACACCTATTACAGACCTTGGCGGAAGTCATTACTTTCTTCTCAACAGTATAGTCGTTAGTGGACCCATTCGTACTGATAAACGGCCCCGGTCTAGTCGCATCCTTCTCAAGCTGCATCCAGTCTACCCAGAAGTAAAAGTCTTCTGTCGATGTCGCTGACACCCGGACATAGAAGTATGCCGCAGCGGGGACAACGTTACTGTCCAGGTCCGCAACATTCGCAGTGACCCAAACGTGCTTGCCAGATCTTGTGGTAGTCTCTTTCAACTCATACAAAGAACCGACACCAGACATATTCCCAATCTCTATTGTCATTACTGCGGGGTCATCATTGGCATGGTACTGACCAACGTACACACCAAAGACAAAGCTGGTAAATCCCGAAATGTCAACCGTGGAAGCGGTATAGATAGTTGAGGGGGATGTATCAAGTAGGAATGTTTTTGATCCCCTGATTTCTGTGGTTGTGTTGTCTGATGCAATCTTTACTCTCGCATCCTCTGCGTCTGGGCCAAGCCCCATTGCCTGAGACTGTAGAGTACAATTACCATCATTTGTCCAGAACGTGCCATCATAGTACGAATAAGTAAAGTAGTTGTTCCCCTGCGGCCTGTTATATCTTGCCTGGGTGCGAACAAGATCCTTTCTGTGGATCTTCCTGCCGCACACGTCACAACGATCAAGCTGGCGGTGAATTGCCAGTGGATTACTCACGATGAAACTCCATTAATGCTCGCAATATTGTAAGCAAGAACACCATTAACACTAGCAATATTCTTCCCTAAAACCCCGTTGGTCTGCGGGGGCCATGTCGCTAAATTGGGGAATAGAGCAACAGTTAAAGTACACCAGTATTTGTTAACCAAACCAAGAGAGGCAATCTGACTTATATCTGCTGTCGCAGTCGTCTGCCCGTAGCTGTCACAGGCAAACGCTTGGCCATTCCCCGCCGAACTATTGTAATCAAAATCTTCAGCATAGTCTCCGGACATATCACCAACAGAAACATTATCCTCAACACTTATAAGACAAATCAATCTACAATAGTCTTCTGGTGGAGTTATTGCAGATGAACCACAATTCTTGTAATACGCATAGTATGGACCCTCATAACTGAATGGAGTCCAGCTTGCCCTCGCCCCGCGCCAGACAGACATTGTGCATGACATCAGACCGGAGGACGACGTTCTATCTACGGTGAAGGTTACTCCCTCATCTCCAACCACGCGCTTCCACCAGAACGCACCGTACTGATTATCCGCATTCTCAAAACTTCCAATTAAAGTAAATCCAGAAGGATCAGCGAAGTCATATGTGGTTCCTTCTGCCTGAGCCTGAAGAAACATGATGTCATCAACATTCATAGAAATATAGCTGTCGGTTAGCGTATTTACAGCATTGCCGGCCTTCATTGCAGTGTTCCCGACATATGTTGGTGCTGACGGCATTAGTCTTCCTACACAATCTGAATGTAAGTGTTATCTGGATCGAACCAAAGCTCTGTGGTACTCAAAGCATAACCAACAATTCTAACAATATCTCCGGTTCCTGTCGGAGCAGTATTAGTAATATCTCCCTCGGTTGTATGTACGTAATATATTCCAGCAGTTGTTAGTGATGAAAGACCAGAAATATATCCGTAAACAATTGCGGCTCCAGATGCTCCGTTATTAATATTTTCAGAAAGAATAGCAAGCATCTTCGATGATGTCGCAGATCCATCTGCATCAGCAAGAACAACCTGCGGCACCCCGCCGCTTGATCCGCTGATATAAACAAGATCAAGAGCGGTCATATTACTACCGGTGTCATTACGAACAGTCAATTTAATTGTCGGACGAGTCACAACAGCATAATATGCGCCGTGTTGTCCATCAAGAAGATCGGCGTTTAAATTTCCAACTGCGGTAGTGGAAGTAATCTTAAGCGGGGCGGTGCCCGTTGCAACGTCTGCCGCAAGCGTTTGTGCAGTAATTTCAAAGCTGCCAGCATCCCAATTGGCAGTAAGAGCAACGGTTCCATTCTTGTTTAAGTAGTCCGCGTGTGTATGTCCTGCCGCTGAAAAATCTCCAGCCGCATAACCAGACCCTTGAAGTTCTCCCCCGGCAGTTATGGATGGAAAATCTCCAGCATCAACACCCTCCATGTCCACAAGAGATATGTAGGCGTCATCATGGGTGTGACCGCTTGTAGCAAAATCAGCAGCATGAGAACCATCAACTGAATCCGCATCAAGATTGGTCACAGTAGTCGTAGATGTCACAGAAAGCGGTGGTGTACCAATTGCTACATCAGATGTAAACGTTTCGGCAGTAATTTCCCACGATCCAGCGTCCCATGCCGCCGAAAGCCCCCTAGTCCCGTCAGCGAGCAAATACTGAGTGTGGTCATCATCGGCAAGCCCGTCAAGCGCCCCGTGGTCCGTCTCTCCACCGGCAGCAAGCGACACAACATCAGTGAGCGTAACTTGTTTCTTGGCCCATGTCGCCTCTGAGTCCTCAATTATAACAATGTCCGCACCAACGGGAGGAGACTTGGCGGCAATTGCCTGAATCTCAGCAGAGACGTTGTCATGGATCGCATCGCTGTCCCCACCCGCGTGAGTGTGACCATAAAGAGCAAAGTCAGAGGCGTCCCATCCAGAATCCGAAATCTCTCCACCAAACGTCAAAGAGGCGAAGTTACCAGCAATGGCATCATCTAGAATGCTGATATAATCATCGTCATGGTTATGCTCGCCGGAAGAAATGTCAGAAATAGTGACCTTTTTCTTGGCCCACGAATCAGCAGAGTCTTCAATGAGGACAACGTCTGTGCTGGCCGGTGTCGCCTTATCTGCTACCGCATTGATCTCTCCAGCCACATTATCATGAATGGCCGTGGCGTCTGTATGGTCAAGGTCGGTAATGTCCGCCTCGACGTGAGTATGTACGGCATCAGCAAACGCTGTCGCCTCTTCTCCGTCTAAAAGATCAGCATTAAGATTAGTAACAAGGGTGGTAGAAGCAATGGTAAAAGGACTAGTGCCAGTAGCAACGTCAGACTCGAACGTTGATGCTCTGATTTCATATGAACCAACATCCCAATCTCCCGTAAGATCTCTTGTACCATCTGCAAGAAGGTACTGCATATGGTCATCATCGCCAAGTCCGCCAAGGTCGTCGTGCTGAATTCCATCCTCAATAACAACACCACCAATGGTATTTAGAATGCGAAGAGAAAAGAAATCCGCATATCCTTGATTAAGTGGAACCCCAAGACTTGTTTTATCAGCAAAAAGAAAAACAGCTATTGGATTCCCCAATAAATGATTGAATGTTGTTGTTGCTCCCCAGTCGGAATCTGTTGGATAAATTGTGCTTTCAGCAGCTTCTTCACAATTCCACGCTCTGTGTTTTGCGGTTCCAGCAAGTAAATCAACCTGGAGATGATGAAAATATGCAAGTGTTGTTCTGGCAGTTGAATTTGTTGGCATCCCATATGTTGTACCATATCCCCAAGTAGTCGTATATTCTTTATCTTCGTCAGCCTGCCATGAGGCGTCACTTAGATTTGTTGTAAGAATAAATCCCTGGCCCGGAGTGCTTGTTCCACTTTCGAGAACATTTTGACCACAATATAATCCAGTTGTCTGACTAAATTCATCTCTATCACAAAGTACAATACCAACAAAACCAGGAGAATCACTATGTAATCTAAAGTAAATATCTAGTGTGCCATCAGAATATGTGCTTCCATTATATCTAGCACAAAAATGTTTAGTATTATAGGAACCAGTTCTATTTGTTGCAGCATCGTCTGTATGAAGAACGGCATCATCAGGAAATGTAAATGGTGCAGTCCCCTCAAAATAGTAATTGGACTGAGAGTCCTTCATCTTCCAGTGTGGAGAGTCGTCTTCTTCTGGTGGGATTACATTTGTCCATAAACCGTCAGGATGTGAGGAAAGAAGAGCATCATCAACATACCCTTCTGAATCATCAAATTCAATTACATCATCCTGAGAGGATCCACCAATAACGATCTTCCCCATTTGAAGTTTCTTCTTGGCATAAGATGCCTCAGAATCCTCAATGATGAAAATATCCGCATTTACCGGAGTAGTCTTTTCTGTGATTGCAGAAATCTCGGCGTCGACATTGTCATGAATAGCATGACCGAGGTCATCGTCAATCGTTTCTAGTGCGGTCTGTAAATCGTCATCAGTTGCAGAAAGCCCGCCATCAAAATCTGTTACATCTGGTGCAATAGCGGATGCCGGGTGCTGATCGTCAAGATCCCTGTCTGTCAAATCAGCGTGGCTGTCCGAGAGATAATCTAGCTGAGTTACAAGCTCATCCTTTGTAATGATAGCGTCAAGTAAATCCTTCCTCCATTTGGCGGTCTTCTCATCCACGTTCTGTAGATGCGCCAATAGCGCAGACTTCTTGATAACTTTTACAAAGTCATTGAGAGCCATTTGGTTTTAAGTCCCGCTCCAGCCCTCAATCCAAACCTGACATCCAGTAACCGCATCAGCATGGTCGTTGTCAATCTGAAGACGACAGGACCGGATCGGGCCATTGTACAGAGCAAGCTCGTCAAGATCATCAAACTCAAGCCTAGTAAGAACCTTAGTCGAATGACCATTCACAACAAGCACGTTGATGTAGTCTTCTGTAGTACAAGTCTTCTGGTTGTTTTCATATGCACCGTTGGGAGAAATGTGCATATTGATGTTGAAATCAACGGTCCCGTCAGAATCAACTTCCCATTGAATAGACTTCTCTTCCCAATTGGCAATATCGAGCCATTCACTCGTCAACTGGTCCGCACCCTCAACCCCTGCCCCTACAGTGGCGAGAGCACCGTCCGTGCCCGTCCACGGCTTATAACACTGATAAATTCCCATCCTTTACTCCTTAATCATCTACCACGGTTGGATTAACATTAACCGTGGTATGCTTAATCAACTTCCAAAGAGAAAGCCCCTCACCAAGTTCCTCTGACTTTGTTCTAAGAAGATCAACGGCAACTGCCTGTTCAATGTCTTCTACATACTGAAAAAACTCAGGAGTTGGCTGATCTGGTTGACTAATAATCATCCAATATGACATTTAACCTCCAAAGAATATGTGGGGGGATTTCTCCCCCCACACATAACTAATTATTAGGTTCTACCAACCAGGGCATTATCCTGATAGTTACCACAAATCATCATGGTAGTTGGAACGACATTTGCCTGAGCCGCACCAAAGGCTTCAGAACTAGAACCAAAGGAATTATTGCTAAGAACACCAACGCAACTAGTCAACTTAAGAATAGTAGCATTACTACCAGAACTGATGTTTGGAGTACACTGGAAAATATTCCTATCAATGATAAGACCATTAATTCCGTCCGCAGCAACGTAGATATTAACATCAACATTTGCGGCGGGACCGCTAAAGATATTTTCACGAATAACAACATCCTGCGGAACAGAAAGTCCGGTTCCAGTCATAACAATATCAGCAACATTCTTATAGAACCGATTGCCCTCAATCAAAGTCTGCCAGCCACCACCATTGGAACCCCAGTAGATTGCTCCACCAAGAGCACCATTAGTCGCATGACAATTGCAGTTCTTAAAGTGACAACCACGAATAACTGTACCAAACACTGACTTAGTGGAACCAGAATCATCATCAATCTTAATCCCACCGCCAGTATTCGTTGTAGCACTAGCACCATTAAAGCCGATTCCCATGATGGTCACGCCCGGAGCGCGAATAGTACACATCGCAGTAGTGCCAGATCCAATCTTTACCTGGGGAATTCCACCCTGCACCGGACCCGCACCAATACCAACAAGCGCAATCTGGGGAGTGTCAATAATGAATGTTTCAGCATAGCTGCCCGGATCTGTGTCCGTGGCTGCCATAACGTGAGGAAACACATAGATAACGTCGCCTTCCTGAAGGTCGGCATTATCCTCGACAGCCTGACCAATGCTCGCAAAAGCATTCTTCGGGCTGCGGCCAGAATTGCCATCAAGGCCATTCGTACCATCAACAAACCATGCCCTCCCGTTATAACGCGGGATTGGGGCCGTGGGCAGCGGATAGCCACCCCACTGATACGCATTACCATAAACTGCCATTTTCTATCTCCTTAAGCCCAACACCTTTCGGAACAGACCCCCGTGGAAGACCGTTGGGCACTGTAAACGGCAGGGGGCGCATCCACGGCAACCCCCTGCCGCCATCGGTTAATAACTATGCGCCAGGATTTCCCACGATATACAGGAACTCGCGGACGCCAAGGGCGAAACGCTGATAGGTGCGAATCTTCACTGCCATCCGGTCAAAGTCGTCTTCCATCGAAGTCTTCACGCCTTCGCGGGTGAAGAACAGGAAGTCATTCTTGAACCGATTACCAGCGAGGAACCAGTAAGTGCTGGTAGTGAGGAATCGGCACGGAACGGGAACAAGATTATAGTCGAGCAGAGTGTTGGCATTGTTCGCTTCACTGTCCGGCTCACCATTGGTGGTCCGAAGAATCGTGCGAACTTCCTTCTCCTTGCTCGGGTGATAGACAAGATACTTGGGAGTATCATACAGGTACAGACCCGCATGAGACACTAAGCTAGTCTGGAAGTGACTGACCGCACTCCACACCGTGTCAAACGACAGAGAGGCAGGAGTAAGATCATTGTCAAAGGCGGTTCCGTCATTCATCGTGTGCTCGCCGCAAAGCTCAACACCGTCATACATGGTGTAAGACGAGTTGAACGCACGGTTGAAGATCGCGGCAACGGCCTGATCCCTGATGAACGAGTGCGAAGACCCCATAGACGAACCGGCATCCTTCATAAGATCCGGCAGATGAAGGTTATCCTCGATCAACTCATGCGAGAACATGGTAGCAAGCGAGAACTTATTGACCGTGAAGGTCGTCGCTGCAAGCTCTGCCATGTCGGCATAATAGATCGTATCAAGTTCCTTCGTCTGACGAGGAACCGGCAAACCAGCCGTGCTATAGATCTGCTCGGTGGCTCGCTTGGTCGTCTTCTTGGTAACGAGTTTATCCCACGCCCACGTCTGAAGCGCCGAGTCCGAACGGAAAGGCTTCATGTACTGAGTAAGGGCGATTGACTTTGCAAATGCGAAAGTAGTATTAGCCATTGTTCAATCCTCCCTTACGCGCCGGTACCAACAAACGCATCGGACACAGTAGAAATCAAACTGACTCGCGCCTCATATCCAGCAGCACCATCTGCGCCAATAACCGGCTCGATAAAGATCCAATTGTCGGTCGTTGTTTCGCTGCTCAAAAGATAGGCGACACCATTGGAGTCAAGCTCGGTTCCATACCGAGTGCCGGGAGTAAGGGTGCTAGAAAGAGCAGCGGTACCAGCACTACTCTGCACCCGGATAATAACGTGATCCTCCGGGGTGATAATCATAACCGGAATTTCAACATTACCAGAAGTAACATTGGTGGCGTCCTTCATGGCGATGCCCCAAATCTTAGTGGGGTCGTCTGCGCAAGCCGCGACGGCACCAGAACTCAAATAAACGAGAGCGCCAGCCTTAAAGGACTGACTATTTGCCTCAAGAACATCATAAACAATCTTCGGAACCGCGCCAGCATGAGGCTCAAGTTTCGGCTGAAGCGGATCCCAACTCTTAGCTGCCATATTTATCTCCTTCTGGCCTCCTAATCAATGTTACCAATCTTGGTGGGTTGGCGAACGTGTCGCTCTTCGTCAAGTTTGGCATAAGAACCCGCAGCCATCTCAGCGGCCCTCGGATCCTGTGGGTGAACATAAGCCTGACGTGTGATCGCGGAGTAATACTCCTCGAACGCATCGTTCTGCTCTTTGATCTGTTGCTCCCTAAGATCCTTCGGCTTAATCATGAGATAGTGTTTCTTGTACTTTACAGTACCATCCACGGATTCCAGATTGAATCGGAGTCCAATTGTCTGATTAAAGTTAGAAAGTCCATCTTTCCCAAAGTGGTCCGCCCGCAGCGGACGCCAACCCTGAGCAGTAAATTCGCCCATGTCGTCATCATTGGCGAAACCAATAGCCCATTCACGCATCCACGGAATCTCCACCTTCATGATTACGGGCAAGCGTTGAAATACGTTCCACCCCCGAAACCCCGTGTTAGTGATTTCTGCATGTCGCGCCCAGTCTTCCTTGCTCGGTCCCTTACCATAGTCAGCCATGATTTACTCCTTTCCTTACCAAGTAATGTCGCCAAGGCGCATGGCTTCCGCGTATTCTCTTTCCAAGTTCTCGCGGAAGCCAGGACGATTCACGCTTCTTGCAACTTCCTCAAGATCGGGAGGAAGCTGGACTCGTGAACCTTCACTTTGGCGCTGGCTAACTCGCTCTCCAACGGCACCGACTGGAACAGCAGGTTCGGATGCAACGCCTTGCACCCCCGCCAACTGTTTTGCCGCTGACACGAGAGCCGCATAAAACCTGGGATTTTCAAACTGTCTTGCTTGGTTGAAGTCTCCATTATAGGCCGCATTCGCCGCTCGCAAAGACATAGTCTTCAGCGTACCATCAACAATCTCTCGCACCGCAGGATTGGACCGGAATGAATTGTCCTTATTAAGAACTTCCGAGTATCCACGATCAATTGCCTGTTTGGCGTTATACATTGCATTTGTGGCGTTAGCGTGCATAACACGGGCAATCTCCTGCTGTGTCTGAGCCATATACTGCTGCTGATACTGCTGCATCCCCTGGTTTAGAATCGAGGCAACATAGCCTCGCGGGTTTTCAAACAACTGGTCAATATCCTGAAAACGAGGATCACGTCCCTGTGGCTGCCCCTGATACATCGGAGGGGGCTGCGGAGGATACCCCGGAGGTGGCTGCGGTGGCGGCTGCGGCATCGGCGGCGGCCCAACCGGGCCAAACTGGGGGTTATCCATCGCACTCTGGATCTCAGAGAACCACGTAGGAGCGAACTCCTCTTCAGTTGGAGTCTGCGTCTCTGTCTCAGTAACCGGCGACTCAACAACCGGCTCTGGCGTAGCAACCGCTGCCGTATCCGGCGCGGCGGGTGCCACATCTTGATTGTCAAATTCCACGTCAAGATCAATAGGCATCTTCAATCACATCCTTTCCTTTTCCGGCTCCGTCATTAGTTAGAAACATAAGCAGCTTATGATACGCTCGAATTGCTCCCTTGCGTTCCTCCAATTCGCTAATACCTGTCGCTTTCATCAAGCGAAGAATCTCATCATGCTCAAGCCCCTGGACCCATAGGCATAGGTCCGGGTGCGCCGGGTTGACCCTGAGGCGGCTGTGCCATCCCGCCTTGGGGTTGCCCACCGGCATAATATTGTAGCTGTTGCTGCAATTGCTGATTTTGCATAGCCAATTGCTGCATTTGCTGTTGAAGTTGCATAAACTGCTGATTAATTTGCTGAGCAACCTGTGCCTCCTGTACCAGCGGGGGGTTGATTTGTTCCTTTGCGGGAACGTCAAATATCGTAAGAAAATCGTTAAATACCTTCTGATAACCGTTAAGCAAGCTCAAAGAAATCAACGGAAGCCCCGGGGCCTGAGGATTTGGAGAACCGGCCTGCATTGCAAACTGCATAAGTCCCTGATAGATCTGTGGAACCTTATCGAGCATTGCAAGCGTCTCTTGCTTCCGAATGTTCTTTGACATGGTAGCAGAGGACACCTTGGTATTGATGATAACGTTGTCCTCAATGCTACCCTCGGGCCACGTAATGTTGATCTCATTCATGGCGGTCATCCCGGTCTGGGGATTCGGCTCTTGAATCGACTCATAGAGCTTCATCCCCTCGGGGTAAAACTGCTTGTAGCGGGACAGCATATGCTTCACAACTTCCGATAGAGAGTCCCTAAACCGTTCAAGCTGGAGATACTGCGGCTGCTTTGACTCCTCAACCAATTGGAGAGTTCCTGTCGCAGTAGGACGCCCAACCTGCTCCTCTCCGAAGGAGTAGTCAGATAGGCCCGCCACACGCTGCATATGAAGTTCGAGCTTTTCCTCAAGGTCTGGCAACTGACTGAAGTTTGGATTCCCGAGCGTGAGGGACCAGATCTCTTCCTTGGTGGCATTCGTCTCATAGTACCCACTCACAATCGTATGATCCGTCTTGCTGACAAGATCATCCATCCCCGGCGGCCCGAACAAGAGAAGACTATTGGCAAGCGTCGCCTGATCCAACCTCTGATTGATCGACGCGGAATAGGCCCGGTGAAGCGGCTCAATCATGTAGGTGAGAGGAATGCCATAGATCGAATTCTGGATATGCTTGTACTGATGTGCTACGAAGGGTCTGTGATACTCATGATAGTAGTTTTCAATGAGCGAAAGAATGACGCGGCTCTTTGGTTCCCAAGTAACAATAATCTCTGTGTTCTTGTCCTTGACTTTCCAAAGCATATACGTCTCTCTAATGTCGTATTGCTTCGTACTCTTCGGGGATTGCTCTTCCGGGCTTTCAACAGCATAAGTAAATCGTTCCCTGTCTGACTTTTGAAGTGCATCAATTAGCGGGTTTCCATCATCATCTTTAGACTCCCAAACCCCCTCCTCCATTCTGAATTCAATCTCTCTCTTGGTGGGCCAGAATCTATGCGTGATCCACGGAGACGAATATGGGTCTGCGGCACCAAGCGGGTGCATCATATCTTCACATGGGACAACCTCAGGGAAGCACCCAGAACGCCGCTCCCTCTTTGAGCTTACCTCATAGAAATACTTCGTATTCCCGTCGTCAAGGTCACGCTTGACCGTAGTAATACCGGGAGTATTACTCATGATTTCGTATTCGTCAAGCTGGATCTCTTTCCATTCCTTGACAAACTCAACCTCAGTAGTAAATCCGGTCTTTACATATCCAGCATGGAATGTCTGAAACTGCTCAATCCACTCATCCGTCAGGATGCGCGGGTTGATGCGGGTCATCATCCACTCGATTGCGTTCTCAATATCCAGAGCAATCTCATACTTGCTCGGCTTGGTGGGGACGGCAACCATGATACGATCTTGCTGAAAGATTGGCGTCTGCAATCTTGCAGCATTCTGCATCATGTATTCACGAGTATTAGGAATGTCAATGTTAGAATCACGAGGACCAGCACCCTCACGCTCAAGGCGACTGTTTGCTTGCTTTCTCCATGTTCTCCATTTTTCCTCATGGTCCTTCCTTGCCTCTAGAACATCAGAATGTTCCTTACAAAGATATTCGATTAGCTTCTCTTTCTCGTCCTTAGAGAGCTTGATCTTGTTGACAGCGTACTTGGGGGCTTCATGCTTAAGAGTCATTAAACAGTCCTTACAATCTTCACTCTGTCAGGTTTGCCATCTTTGTCGCAGAAAAACTCTCCCCGATCCGCGCCGAGATTGCTGACGAGAGTAT
>Ga0113563_10000462_pt1 | contig 19596 bp, 17 predicted proteins | sample Mud3Dept3metaG_FD_80117 | JGI IMG/M metagenome (GOLD analysis project Ga0113563, IMG submission 80117) | Freshwater wetland microbial communities from Ohio, USA, analyzing the effect of biotic and abiotic controls - Mud 3 Core 4 Depth 3... | ecosystem: Environmental > Aquatic > Freshwater >... | reverse complement strand
TGGTCATCGACTATGACCAGCTGGGCCACATCACGCAGCGCAGGGGTAATCGCTCCACCTGGACTGTGCCGAGAAACGCCTATCGCACTCAAGACGGCAAGTGGGTGGCGGTGTCATCCGCGGCCAACTCGATTGCGCCGCGGATGTTTCGGGCGGTCGGCCGCGAAGACCTTGCGAACGATCCTGACCTGGCCACCAATCCGCAGCGTTTGCAACGCGTCGACGAACTCGACGGCGCGATCGCCAAATGGATAGGCGAGCATACGCTGGACCAGGTATTGCAGCGCTTTCATGAATTCGACGTGGTGGCGGGCCCCATTTACGACGTCGCACAGATATTCAACGATCCCCAGGTTCGGCATCGGCAGACATTCACCGAAATTGCGGACGCCGTACTGGGCAAAGTCAGGGTACAAAACGTGGTTCCCAGGTTCAAGCGCAATCCGGGCCGGGTTCGATGGCTGGGAAAAGCCGATATCGGCGCCGACACCGAAGCCGTGCTGGGCGAACTCGGCTACAGCCATGAAGAAATCGCAGGCCTAAGCGCTGACGGAGTCATCAGGACCGCAGCGCCGTCGGGCGGCAAAACATAGAGACTATCGCTAAAGAGGAAAGCCAAATGTTTACGCAACGCCTTGCGGAATTCGTCATTAACACTGCTGCCGAAGACATTCCCCCTGAAGTTCTGAGTGGGGCGCGCCATGCCATCGTCGATACCGTGGGATGCGCGCTTGCCGGAACACTGGAGCCCGTTGCCGGACTTGCCGCCCAATGGGTAGGCGACATCGGAGCGCGCGCTCAGGCAAGCGTCTGGGGAACAGCGTTAAGCACCTCGCCGGCTGAAGCGGCATTTGCCAATGGTGTCGCCAGCCACGCGCTGGATTTTGATGACAGCATGCCCAGCCTGCGAGGTCATCCCAGCGCTACTATCGCTCCGGCCGCACTTGCTGCCGCAGAAGTTGCCAGGTCATCCGGAAAATCGGTGCTCGCAGCCTACGCGCTGGGGCTGGAAACCGCGGGAAAAGTTGCCCGTGCGATGGGCAACGGACATTACCTGCGCGGCTGGCACAATACCGCAACGGTTGGCGCGTTCTCCGCAACGGCAGCCGCGGCCCGCTTGTGGGGACTTAACGCGGGTCAACTGCAGACTGCCTGGGGAATTGCGGCATCCCAGTCGTCGGGTTTGGTCCGCAACTTCGGCACCATGACCAAGCCTTTTCATGCCGGCCATGCCGCGCGCGGCGGCGTGCTGGCCGCCTGGATGGCACATCGCGGCTTCACTTCCGATACGTCGATCTTTGACGGCAAGGACGGATTTTTCTCCACCTATGGCAGCGGCGACGGCGAGCCGATGGACACTCTGACCGGTGAGCTCGGAAAACCCTGGGAGATGCTCAAGCCGGGAATCTATGTCAAGCGCTGGCCCTGCTGTTATTGCAACCACCGCCCCGTCGGCGGAATGCTCAGACTCATTGCCGAGCACGGGATTCGCGCCGAGGATGTTGAAGCGGTCGAAATCGGTTTCCTTCCCGGCTCCGACACTGCGCTGATCAGCTCGAACCCACAGACCGGGCTGGAGGGAAAATTCAGCATCGAGTACGTCGCGGCAGCCACGCTGCTCGACGGCAAGCTGACGCTGGAAACTTTTGCGGATCCGATGGTCCAGCGGGCCCCGATACGGAAACTGATGTCCAAGGTCCGGCGCTACCGTATCGAGGATAGCAAGATCTATTCGGGCATCATCGGTTACACCGATGTGGCCATTGCCACTACGCGCGGGCGTTTCAATACCCGCGTGGAAAACACGCCGGGGTCGCCCGCATGGCCCATGACTGAAGAAGACCGGGGGGAGAAGTTCATGGACTGTGCCGGCCGCGTGTTGGGCGTCCAAGGTGCAAAACGGCTGCACGAATTGCTGGGCGAATGTGAAACGCTTCCCGATATCAGCGCGCTCATCAAGGCAACTGTACCCTTGGGCAAGCCGAGTTGAGACCCGGAAAGGAGATTACATTTGAAGGCAATCACGAGAACGCTGGCACGCTACGTAAGCGCATCGCAGTTCGACGCGCTGCCCGCAGCGGTGCGGCACGACGGCGCACGCGCCTTCGTCAACTGGATCGGCTGTGCCGCCGGCGGATCCCGGGAAGTCGACGTGCAGTTGATGCTGAACCTTCTTTCCGAGTTCAACGGCCCGCGGGAAGCGACGCTCGTCGGCCGCACCGAAAAGCTGGATGTGCTGAACGCCGCGCTGATCAACTCGATGAGCTCGGCCGCGCTCGCCTTCAACGACACTCACAACGCGACCGTGGCGCATCCAACGAGTCCGGTCGCGGCCGCGTTGCTGGCGCTCGCGGAGCGCCAGCCGCTGACCGGCCAGGAGCTGCTGCACGCGCTGATCCTCGGCATCGAGATCCAGTGCCGCGTCGGCAACATCCTGTGCGCGCCCCCCGCGGAATGCCAGGTCGGGTTGTCCATGCAGGGCCTGGTGGGCGGCATCGGTGCGGCGGTCGCCGCAGCCAAAGTCATGGCGCTGGACGAGGACGGCATCACAACGGCCATCGGGCTTGCCGCCAACCAGGCGAGCGGGCTGCGCGAATCGCAATCGACGATGGGCAGCCATTTCATCCCGGGACAGGCGGCGCGCTGCGGGCTGATGGCGGCGTTGCTGGCGTCCCGCGGCTTCACGTGCTCCGACTCGATGATCGAAGGGGCGAAGGGCTTCGCCGTGTCCTTCGCCAGCCGCCCCAACCTGGACGCCGCCGTCGACCAGCTGGGCGAGGCGTTCGAGATCACCACGCTTGCCTACAAGCCGTACCCGGCCGGCGTCGTGATCCATCCGATCATCGACGCCTGCCTGGAGATCGTGAAGTCGGGCGCGCTCGACGCGCAACAAATCGAGCGCATCGAACTCACCGTCAATCCGCTCGCGGTAAAGCTCACCGACATCGTGGATCCCAGGGACCGCGGCCAGGGGCTGGTCAGCCTGCAGCACTGGGCGGTGATCACGCTCACGCACGGCGCCGCCGGAATCGCGCAGGTGACCGACGCCTGCGTCCGCGATGCCGTCGTATCCAACCTGCGGCGCAAGGTCGTCTATACCGCCACCGAGAGCATGCCATGGGAAGCGGCGAACGTGCGCGTTCTGCTGAAAGGCGGCAAGCAGTTGCAAAGCAGCGTGCAACATTGCCGCGGCAGCGCGAGCCGGCCGCTGACCGACGCGGACATCACGGAAAAAACCCGGGGCCAACTGCGCACGGCCTTCCCGGACGCAGCGGCCGAGCGGATTCTCGACCGAAGCTGGCGTATCGAGGAGTGCCCGCGGGTCGATGCGTTCTGCAAGGAACTCGCCGCAGGCGCCTGAGCGTTGCTCACGCCGCGGCGCGCGGCCTCGCCAATCAAACCTCCGGCACGTACAACTTGAAACAGGCGGAGCGCCCGCCGTCTGCCGGTATCACCACCCCGGTCACCGCGCGCGATTCGTCCGATGCGAGGAACACGGCAATGGCCGCCATATCCTCCGACTCGGCCACCGAGAACGGAAACAGTTTACGCGCCGCCGCATTGCGCACCTGCACCGCGGCGGCCGGCTTCGGGGCAGAGGAATCCTTGCTTTCCCAGCGCGCGATCGAACGCTCGGTGCGCACAGTCGCCGGCGCGATGGCGTTGGCGCGTATGCCGTCCTTCATGTACTCGGCGGCCAGGGTCCTGGTGAAGGAAATGATGCCGCCCTTCGCCGCCGCGTACGCGGGCTTCTCCTGGCCGATCAGCGCCAGCCAGGTGCTGAAGTTGATGATCGATCCGCCGCCGCCCGCGATCATGTGCGGGATGCCGTGGCGGCAGCACAGGAAAGGATGCCGCAGGTTGAGCGCGATGGTGCGCTCGAAAACGGCGAGATCCATCTGGTGCACGGGCACGTCTTCCACGAGTGAGCCGCCCGCGCAGTTCATGAGGATATCGAGCCGTCCGTAGCGCTCGACTGCCGCGTCGACCGCGCGCTTGACTGATGCGTCCTGCGTCACGTCGGTTTCGATGAAGATCGCGTCGCCGCCTGCTTCGCGCGCCTGCATTTCCGTTGCGCGCCCGCTTGCGGGGTTAATCTCGGCCAGCGCCACCTTCGCGCCTTCGCGGATAAACGCCAGTGCGCTCGCCTTGGCGATGCCCGCCCCCGCGCCGGTGATGAATGCGACTTTGCCTTGCAGCCTGCCCATGCTTCTTCTCCTTTTTGCGGGTCCCGCGCGACGCACGGCTGATTGGCGCGGGACCGGCGACCTGCGGCAGAAATGACAAAGGGCTCCTGACGGAACCCTTTGAATCAATTGGTCGGGGCGAGAGGATTTGAACCTCCGACCACCTGCACCCCATGCAGGTACGCTACCAGGCTGCGCTACGCCCCGAAAATAAAGTATAACAGATGCAGTCCGCGCAAAAGCGCGCGCCGCTAGCGGCGCAGTATGTCGAGTACGCCCTTGATCTCTTTGCGCAGCACGGCGAGGTTGGTCGCCCTGCCGGCGCCCGCACGGCTGGCCTTGGCCGGCTCGGTCGCGGTCTCGTCGAGGCGGTTGCGCGCGCCGCTGATGGTAAAACCCTGATCGTAGAGCAGATCGCGAATGCGGCGGATCAGCAGCACTTCGTGATGCTGGTAATAGCGCCGGTTGCCGCGGCGCTTGACCGGCTTGAGCTGCGTGAACTCCTGTTCCCAGTAACGCAGCACGTGCGGCTTGACGCCGCACAGTTCGCTGACTTCACCGATTGTGAAATAACGCTTCGCAGGTATCGGTGGCAGCGCGTCCTTAGGACTGTGGTTTGTTTCCATTGTTGTAATGTTGTTCGACCATCGCCTTCAGCTTCTGCGAGGCATGAAAGGTCACAACGCGGCGTGCAGTGATTGGAATTTCCTCTCCCGTCTTCGGGTTTCGGCCGGGCCGTTGCGGCTTGTCGCGCAACTGAAAATTACCGAAGCCTGAAAGCTTCACCCCCTCGCCGTTTTCGAGCGCAAGCCGAACCTCCTCGAAAAACGACTCCACCATGTCCTTGGCCTCGCGCTTGTTGAAACCAACCTTCTCAAACAGCAGATCGGCCAGCTCGGCCTTGGTCAAAGTCATATTTCCCCCTTATTTGCGGAGCCTTGCCTGAAACTGTTCTTGTAAGACTTGAAGCATCTGCCCAATCGTGGCCTCGACATCAGCGTCAGTCAATGTTTTGGCAGTATCTTGCAATAACACCTTAAACGCAATACTTTTTTTATCTGAATCAATGCCTTTGCCGCGATATACGTCAAACAGCGCGACCTCTGAAACGTGTCTTTGAGCGTATTTTCTGAGCGCATCAAGCATGGCCTGGACACTTACCGTTTCGGGAACCTCGACCGACAGGTCGCGCCGCACCAGGGGCTGCCGCGAAAGCTCGCGGTAAACCGGCACATTCCGATCTCTAATTTTATCGAGGTTTAGCTCGAAAACCATTGCCGCATAAGGCAAATTGTAATCCTGCTGCAAGCGCGGATGCAACTCTCCAATCCATCCGATGGCAACCCCTTCCAGGGTCACTTTGGCACTTCGTCCCGGGTGTAGGGCCGGATGCTGGGCCGCCTCAAAGCGGGCGATGTTGGGCGCAACCGCTGCTTCCACGTCGGATTTCACATCGTAAAAATCAACTTTTCGGCCCGTGACGCCCCACTGTTCCGGCAGGGCTTCTCCATAGGCGAGTCCGCCGAGCATCATTACTTGCTCGTAGTCGGGCGCAGCGCGCGAAAAGCAACGGCCGGTCTCGAACAGGCGCACGCGCTCCTGTTGCCGGCTCAGATTGAGCCGCAGGCAATCGACGAGACTTGCGATCAAGCCCGAACGCATTACGCTCAGATGAGCGGCGATTGGATTGGCGAGCGCGACCGGATCGCGGTTGGCGCAGAAATCGATTTCCCACTGGCGATCGATGAAACTGTAACTGACGATTTCCTGATAGTCGCGCGCCACCATCACCCCCCGCAAGGCATTGATGCTGATGCGCATCTCGGTCGCGGGAAGCATCGCGGCCGTCGCCACGGGCGGGTTGGCGGGGATCTTGTCGTAACCGTGAATGCGCGCGATTTCCTCGACCAGGTCTTCCTCGATCGCGAAATCGAAGCGGTAGCTGGGCGGGGTGACCAGGAACTCATCGCCGTGCGCATCGAACGCGAACCCGATGCGGCGCAGAATATCGGCAACCTGTTCGGCCGTGAATTCGATGCCCACCAGGCGCTGCGCGCGCGCGCGCCGCAGGCGCACCGGCTTGCGCTCCGGCAACCTTGCCGTGGCTTCACATACCGGCCCCGCCGTGCCGCCACAGATGTCGAGCACCAATCGCGTTGCACGCTCCATCGCCTGCACCGTTGCCGCGAAGTCCACGCCGCGCTCGAAGCGATACGCGGATTCCGAACTGAATCCAAGCACGCGCGATTTGCCGGCAATCGCGGCCGGATCGAAAAACGCGCTCTCAAGCAGAATATCCCGGCTATCCGGAGTGACGGCGCTTGCCATGCCGCCCATGATGCCGGCGAGCGCGAGTGGTTTTCTGTCGTCGGCTATCACCAGCAGGCTCGCGTCGAGCGCAATTTCCTGTTCGTTGAGCAGCTTGAGCTGCTCGCCACTGCGTCCGCGCCGCACGCGGATTGCCCCGTCGATGCGCGCGAGGTCAAACGCGTGCAGTGGTTGTCCGAGCTCGAGCATTACGTAATTGGTGACGTCGACGATCGCGCTGATGCTGCGCAGGCCGCTGCGTTCCAGACGCCGCACCATCCAGCGCGGTGTCGCCGCCCGTGCGTTGACACCGCGCACGATGCGCCCGCAATAGCGCGGACACGCCATCTTGTCTTCGAGAGCAATTTCGATGCGGTCGGATGATGCGGCCGGCACGGCGGCAGTCGGGGCCGGGGTCAACGCACTGCCGGTGACGGCGGCGGCTTCCCGTGCGAAGCCGAACACGCTCAGGCAGTCGCCGCGGTTGGGCGTCGGCTTGATGGTAAACAACTGGTCGTCGAGATCGAGATATTCGCGAATGTCGGCACCGGGAAGCGCATCGGCCGGAAGTACCAGCAGTCCCGATGCGTCATCCGCAAGGCCGAGTTCCCGCGCGGAGCACAGCATGCCGTTCGATTCGACACCGCGCACCTTCGCCTGCCTGATCTCGATACCGGGCAACCGGGCCCCGATCCGCGCGAGCGGCACACGAATGCCGGCACGTACATTGGGCGCGCCGCACACCACCTGCAGCGGCGCGCCGCCGGCATTGACGCTGCACACCGTGAGGCGATCGGCAGCCGGGTGTTTCTGCACCTCGAGCACTTCCGCCACCACCACCTCGTCGAAGGCAGGCGCAACCGGTTCGACCAGCTCGACCTCGACGCCGGACATCGTCAGCGCGTCCGCAAACTCGCGGCTCGCCAGCGGCGGATTGACGAAAGTGCGCAGCCAGTTTTCCGAAAATTTCATTAGTTGAATTGCTTCAAAAACCGCAGGTCGTTCTCGAAGAACAACCGCAAATCGTTGACGCCGTATCTCAGCATCGTGAGCCGGTCCGGTCCGAGCCCGAAGGCAAAACCCTGGTATTTCTCGCTGTCGATGTTGACGTTCTTCAGCACATTCGGATGCACCATGCCGCAGCCGCCGATTTCGAGCCAGCTTTCGCCGAAGCTCATGTCGATTTCGGCCGAGGGCTCGGTGAACGGGAAAAACGACGGGCGAAAGCGCACTTCAAGATCGCTCCGCTCGAAAAAATTACGCAGGAAATCCGCGATCACGCCTTTCAGGTCGGCCAGGCTCACGTGCTCGTCGATCCACAGCCCCTCGATCTGGTGGAACATCGGCGCGTGCGTGGCGTCGGAATCGACCCGATAGACGCGGCCCGGGGCGATGATCTTGATCGGCGGCCGGTGCGTTTCCATGTAGCGGATCTGGATCGGCGAGGTGTGCGTGCGCAACAAGTGTTTGCCGTCGTCGACATAAAAGGTGTCGTGCATCGAGCGCGCCGGATGGTTTTCCGGCTGATTGAGCGCGGTAAAGTTGTAATAATCGGTCTCGATCTCGGGGCCGTCGGCGACCTCGAAACCGATGGCATGGAATAGTGCTTCGATGCGCTGCATCGTGCGCGTCACCGGATGCAGGCCGCCAATGCCCGGCCCGCGCCCGGGAAGCGTCACGTCGAGCGCGTCCTGCGCGAGCCGGGTCTCGAGTTTGTGCGACTGGATTTTTTCGCGCTGCGCGGCAAGCGCCGCATCGAGCCGCTCCTTGGCGGCATTGATACGCGCGCCCATCGCCGGGCGTTCCGCGGCGGGCAGCGTGCCGAGGCTTTTCAGCAACCCGGTCAGCGCGCCGGCGCGGCCGAGATAGCGCGCTTTGGCCTGCTCGAGCGCTGCCGCATCGTCGATGCCGGCGAACAGCTTGAGCGCTTCCTGAACGATCGTCTCGAGTTTTTCCATTGCGTCACGAACCCGAAAAAAAAGGAGGCGGGCGCGCCTCCTTGTCTTCGTCGTATCCGCTTAGACGCCGAGGCTGGCCTTGGCTTTTTCGACAAACCTGGCAAATGCCGGCTTATCCAGCACCGCGATGTCGGCGAGCACCTTGCGGTCGACCACGATCGCGGCCTTCTTCAGCCCGTTCATGAACACGCTGTAGGACAGGCCGTGCTCGCGCACCGCGGCATTGATGCGGGTGATCCACAGGCTGCGAAAATCCCGCTTCCTGTTGCGCCGGTCACGATACGCGTACTGCCCGGCCCGCATCACCGCTTCATTGGCGATACGGAATACGTTGTTGCGGCGGCCGCGGAAACCCTTGGCGCGCGCGATGACTTTCTTATGGCTGGCGCGTGAGGTTACGCCACGTTTGACTCTGGGCATGGTTCGTCTCCTTACGCGTAGGGAAGCATGCTGCGAACGGAATTCTTGTCGCTGGCATGCACGCTGGTGCCGCCGCGCAAATGACGTTTCCGCTTCGTCGATTTCTTGGTCAGGATGTGGCGCATGAACGCGCTGCCACGTTTGATGCGGCCGCTGGCGGAAACCTTGAAGCGCTTCTTGGCGCCGCTTTTCGTCTTCATCTTGGGCATGACTGCTCCTTTTTTTAACATAGCGCCGGGTGCTTCCCAGGGGGAAGACTTCGGGAACCCGGACAACTACTTTTGACTACAACTGCTTTTTTTCGGCTGTCGCTGCGGCAGTCGCTGTTGCCGCAACTGCGGGTGCGGCAACAGCCGGCTTCGCCGCTGCTTTCTTCGGCGCCGCTTTCGCTATCGGCACGGCGCCTTTCTTGGGCGACAGCACCATCACCATCTGCCGCCCTTCCATCTTCGGAAACTGCTCGATCACGCTGTACGGCTCGAGATCGTTCTTGACGCGCTCGATCAGCCGGTAGCCGAATTCCTGATGCGCCATTTCGCGGCCGCGGAAACGCAGCGTGACCTTGGTCTTGTCGCCTTCTTCGAGAAAGCGGATCAGATTGCGCAATTTGATCTTGTAATCGCCTTCGTCGGTGCTGGGGCGAAACTTGACCTCCTTGACGATGATCTGCTTCTGCTTGAGCTTGGCCTCGTGCCGCTTCTTGCTTTCGCGGTACTTGAACTTGCCGTAATCCATGATCCGGCATACCGGCGGCACCGCCGTCGGCGCGATTTCGACCAGATCGAGTTCCGCTGCTTCCGCCTGCGCATTGGCGATCGCGATGCTGACAATGCCGACCTGCTCGCCCGCGGCGCCGATCAGCCTGACTTCGGGCACGTTAATTTCGCCGTTAATGCGCGGCTCTTTTTCCTGAACTATACAAAAACCTCGCTATATCAAAAGTTATGCCGTGCGCCCGAGCTTTTGCGCCTCGTGTTGCAGGCGCTCGATGAAAGCCTGAATCGGCATCTGGCCGAGGTCTTCACCGGTGCGGGTCCGCACGGCAACTGTCTGCGCCGCCATTTCCTTATCCCCGACAATTACCTGGTAAGGCAGCTTTTGCAGACTATGTTCCCGTATTTTATAGGTTATTTTCTCATTCCTCAAGTCCGCTTCAGCGCGCACCCCGGCGCGCTTGAGCTCGGCCACTATCTGTTCGGCGTAAGCGGCCTGATTCGCACTGATATTGAGCACCACCGCCTGCACGGGCGCGAGCCATACGGGAAACGCGCCGGCGCAGTTTTCGATCAGAATGCCGATGAAACGCTCCATCGAGCCAACAATCGCCCGGTGCAGCATCACCGGCGTCCTGCGGGCGTTGTCTTCGGCCACGTATTCGGCACCCAGCCGCCCAGGCATCGAGAAATCGACCTGGATCGTGCCGCACTGCCAGACGCGCCCGATCGAGTCCTGCAGCGAGAATTCAATCTTCGGGCCGTAAAACGCGCCCTCACCCGGTACCGTCTCCCACTTCACGCCTCTGCCGTCGAGTGCCTCCGCGAGCGCTTTTTCGGCGACGTCCCAGGTCGCATCGGAGCCCACGCGCTTCGCCGGCCGCGTGGAAAGCTTGTAGATGATGTCCTCAAAGCCGAAATCCCGGTAAACCTCGATCAGCAGGTCGATGAAGTGCGACACCTCGGAATGGATCTGCGCTTCGGTGCAGAAGATGTGCCCGTCGTCCTGCGTGAAACCGCGCACGCGCATGATGCCGTGCTGCGCGCCCGAGGGCTCGTTGCGGTGGCATGCGCCGAACTCCCCGTAACGCAGCGGCAATTCACGATAGCTGCGCAGATCGTTATTGAATATCTGCACGTGGCCCGGGCAGTTCATCGGCTTTAACGCGTAGTCGCGGTTCTCGCTCGCCGTGGTGAACATGCTTTCCCGGAAGTTGTCCCAGTGGCCGGATTTTTCCCATAGCGCGCGGTCGAGAATCTGCGGGCATTTCACTTCCTGATAGCCGTTATCCTGATACACGCGCCGCATGTATTGCTCGATCTGTTGCCAGATCACCCACCCGTGCGGGTGCCAGAACACCAGTCCCGGCGCTTCGTCCTGCATATGAAACAAATCGAGTTGCCGGGCAAGACGGCGGTGATCGCGCTTCTCGGCTTCTTCGAGCATGCGCAGATAAGCGTCCTGGTCTTCCTTCTTCGCCCACGCCGTGCCGTAAATACGCTGCAGCATTTCGTTCTTCGAGTCGCCGCGCCAGTAGGCTCCCGCGACTTTCATCAGCTTGAACGCCTTCAACTTGCCGGTCGACGGCACGTGCGGTCCGCGGCACAGATCGATGAAATCGCCTTCGCGATACAGCGAGACATCTTCGCCCGCCGGAATCGAGGCGATAATCTCGGCCTTGTAGTGTTCGCCGATCCCCTTGAAGAACTCGACCGCCTGGTCGCGCGGCCACACTTCGCGCGCAACCGGGATGTTGCGCTTGACGAGCGCTTCCATGCGCTGCTCGATCGCGGCCAGGTCTTCCGGCGTAAAGGGCCGCCGATAGGAAAAGTCGTAATAAAAACCGTTCTCGATCACTGGTCCGATCGTCACCTGCGCGTCGGGAAACAGCTCCTTGACCGCGTACGCGAGCAGATGCGCGGTCGAGTGCCGGATCAACTCGAGACCTTCGGGGTCCCGGTCGGTGACGATCGCGAGCTCACTGTCCTGCTCGATCACGAACGACGTGTCGGCCAGCTTGCCGTTGACTTTGCCGCCGAGCGCGGCTTTGGCCAGCCCGGGACCGATCGCCGCGGCGACCTCGGCAACCGATACCGGCTTGTCAAAAGGACGGATAGTACCGTCAGGAAGTTTTACGTTGACCATGTCTGAATCATTTCAGCGCATCAGGCGAAAAAAAAGTGCGGGCCAGCCGCACTCCTTTTGAGAACCTGGTAGGCGCGATTGGACTCGAACCAACGACCCCCACCATGTCAAGGTGGTGCTCTAACCAGCTGAGCTACGCGCCTAAAAGCGGTGGATTCTACCCGTTTCAGCCCGGTGATTCAAATAAACGCCAATCAGCGCCGCCCCGCGCGCGCCACTCCCGGCACCTCGCGTAGCAGCGCCAGCACGCGGTTCAGCTGATCGACGTTGCTGACCTCGACGGTGAGCAGCATGCGCGCCGCCGCGTCGCGGCTTGCGCTGTTGGTCGCCGTGACGTTGATGCGCTCGCGCGACAGGATCTCGGTGATGTCGCGCAGCAAACCGGTGCGGTCGTCAGCCTCGATCGCAATGTCGACCGGGAAAGTCGCGTCAGGCGATGCCCCCCAGTCCGCGGAGACGAGCCGCTCGGCGTTCAGGCGCGCGACGTTCGTGCAGCCCTTGCGGTGGATGGTCACGCCGCGGCCGCGCGAAACAAAGCCGATAATCGGGTCCGGCGGCGCCGGCTTGCAGCATTTCGCCGGCACCGTCAGCAGCTTGTCGACGCCCACCACCAGGATGCCGCCCGGCTGAGCGCGCGGCTTGCCCACGAGCGGCTGCTCATCGGCAGCGACCGGCGTCGGCTCGTCCTTGCGCAGCGCAGTCTGCAACTGGCGCGGCCCGACCTCACCGCGCCCGACCTCGGCCAGAAAATCGTTGAGCTTGTCGAACCCGAACTGCTGCGCGAGCTTGTCGAGATTGATGCCGGTCATGCCATGGCGCTGCAATTCCCGGTCGACGACGGCGCGCCCCTGCGCCACCGACGCTTCGTGGTTCTGGCGGTTGAACCATTGTCTGACCTTGCCGCGGGCGCCGGCGCTCCTGAGAAACCCGAGCGCGGGATTGAGCCAGTCGCGGCTCGGCCCGCCCTGCTTGCCCGCCAGGATCTCGACCTGCTGGCCGTTTTTGAGCGGCGTATTGAGCGGCACCATCGCGCCGTCGACTTTGGCGCCGCGGCAGCGATGGCCGAGGTCGGTGTGGACGTGATATGCGAAATCGATTGGGGTCGCGTCCTGCGGCAGATCGATCACCCTGCCCTGCGGCGTCAGCACATAAATCGTGTCTTCGATCAGTTCGCTCTTGAATTGCGCGGCAAGCTCGCCGGCATCGGCGACTTCGTCCTTCCATTCGACGATCTGGCGCAGCCACGCGATTCTTTGGTCGTAACCCGCATTGCGGCGTGAGCCTTCCTTGTAGCGCCAGTGCGCCGCGACGCCGAGTTCGGCGTGGCCGTGCATCTCGAAAGTGCGAATCTGGATTTCGAGCGGCTTGCCCTCCGGCCCGATCACCGCCGTGTGCAGCGAACGGTAGTCGTTGCTCTTCGGCTTGGCGATGTAATCGTCGAACTCCTTGGGCAGTGGAGTCCACAGGCTGTGCACGGCACCGAGTGCGGCATAGCAGTCTTTCACATCGCCAACCAGCACACGCACCGCACGCACGTCGTAGAGCGCGTCGAAATCCACACCCTTGCGCCGCATCTTGTGGTAGATGCTGTAGATGTGCTTGGGGCGGCCGCTCACCTCGGCCTTGATTCCGGCGCCCGCGAGTTCCCCGCGCAAACGCGAGATCACCTGGTCGATGTAGCGTTCACGGTCGCCGCGCTTCTCATCCAGCAGTCTGGCGATGCGCCGGTAGGTCTCGGGCTCGAGGATGCGCAGCGCCAGATCCTCGAGTTCCCACTTGAGCTGCCACACGCCGAGCCGGTTGGCGAGCGGCGCGAAGATATCGAGCGCGAGCCGCGCCATGTCGTGACGCACCTGTACGTCGTCGCACTTGACCACGAAGCGCAGGGTCTGGACGTGATCCGCGAGTTTCACCAGCACCACGCGCACGTCCTGCACCATCGCGAGCAGCATCTTGCGCAGGCCTTCCAGTTGCGCCGCCTGCTCGCTGCCGCGCGCCGCACGCCGGCTCAAGCTTTCGATCATCGCCATGCGCGCCACCCCCTCGGCGAGCTCGGCGACGCGCGCGCCGAACTGGTCGCGTATCGCGAGCACTGCCTCATGCGCCACGGCAAGATGAGCGAGCAGGCTGGCTGCAAGGCATTCGGCATCGAGCTTGAACTCGCGCAATATCAATGCCGTGTTGACCGCGTGCGGCAACAGCGGCTCGCCGCCTTGCAGCGTACGCCCGGCGGCCTGCGGCGCGATCCACTCGAGCACGCGCCCGAGCAGCGCGACCTCGGACTCGGCGTAATCCGCGCCAAGCGCGGCAAGCCAGCCGGCCATGCGGTCATCCGCGGGCTGGGTTGCGAGTTTCAAATGGGTCGGGCGCGCCATCGATCGTTGACGTATATCTAATTGATTACAGGAATATTATAAGCATATACTGCAGAACAATATGGATCGACTGTCGGGCTTCGAAAAACGCCGTGCGTTACGTGACTGTTGAATATGCCCGATTGCAAAGCTGATAATACGCGTGTTACCGAAGGCTCGCGTAGCTGGACCGGAGCAGGTAAGCAAGAGGACAAACATCATGCACATTTCACGTTTGCTCATGCTGCTGGCCGCCGGAAGTTTGGCGGCGGGTTCCATTTCTCTTCACGCTCAGGCACAAAGCGCGAATACTGACGCATCGTCCTGGGCCAAATTGCGTCCGCCGGCCAGCGCCGACTTCGACGCGTTTCGCGAGCGGCTGGCGCCCAGCGGGTTTGGCCTGAAACCTCAATCGGAACGCGGCAGCGAAGGCCTCGCATTGCCTTTCAGCCTCAATTACAACAGGGAAATCAGAAGCATAATCATGCCGCTCGACGAGAAAAACACCTTGGACGTCGGCGTTATGCTCAACATGAATTCAGCGCCCGGCCTCGAGCCGGCAACCGCCCCCGCGCTTGGCCTGCAGCCGAAACGCACGCCCGGCATCATGCTGCAGAAAAGATTCTAGCTCACTGCTCCTCATCATCGGGCAGGTCGGGGTTATCCAGCGGCGCGTGCCAGTAGCGCCGGTACAGCGCGCGATAGCGCTGCACGCTGAGCGTCCCGTCGCCGTCGAACGCCAGCAGGAGCGCGCCGTCGCGGTCAGTGCGGTAGATGCGGCTCCCGAGTGCGCGATAGCGATCGAGCACCTCGTCATTCGGGTGACCGAAGCGGTTGCGGTAGCCGGCGGCGATGAGCGCGATATCGGGATTGACCTGCTCGACGAACTCCGGCGACGATGAAGTGCGGCTGCCGTGGTGCGGCATCAGCAACACCTGCGCGCGCAGCTTGTCGGGTGCTGCAGCCAGCAATTCGCGCTCCGATTTAGTCTCGATGTCCGCGCTAAATAACACGCTTGCGCCCGCGATGCTGATGCGCACAACGCAGCTGCGGTCGTTGGTGCGGAACTTCTCGCGCGCGTAGCTTTCCGGCGCCGGGTGCAGCAGCTCGAACGCGACGCCGTCCCACTCCCAGCGCTGGCCGGCGTGACAACGCTCGGCAGTCGCGGCATACGCCAGCAGCGGATCATCCCCGGCCAGCGAGGACAGCAACCATCCGACCGGCATCGCCTGCAGCACCGAGCTCGCGCCACCGCTGTGATCGGTATCGGCGTGGCTGATCACCATCCCCGTTAAAGCGCGCACGCCGGCCGCCCGCAGGTACGGCACGATGATACGGCTGCCGCTGTCGATTTGCGGGCCGAATGCGGGTCCGGCATCGTAGAGCAGCGCGTGATTGCGCGTTTGCGCGACAATCGCAAGCCCCTGGCCGACGTCCAGCACCGCAAGCCTGAGCGCGCCTGCCGCGAGCGGCGGCGGCTCGACCAGAAACAACGGCAGCAGCGCCGCCGCGCCGATTGAGCGTGCCGGGAAACCGCGCGGCAGCAACATCCATATCACGCCCAGCACCGCCGCCACGACGGTCCATGCCGGTGGCGCGTGCTGCTGCCACACCGCGGCGGGAAGCGCGCTCATCCATTCGAGCAGTGCCCCGCACAATGCCATCACCGCATGCGCCAGCTGCAGCACCAGATCGAAGGGCAGCATCACACCAACGAGTGTCAGCGGCACCACGGCGAGACTTACGACCGGAATGGCGATGGCGTTGGCGAGCGGCGACACCAGCGATATCTGCTGGAACAACGCCAGCAGCAATGGCACCAGACCCAGCGTCACCGCCCACTGCACGCGCGCCCAAACGGCGAGCCAGTGCGGCTGCGCGATCCTGCCCGTGGAGACCAGCATGATCAGAGCCACCGCGCCGAACGAGAGCCAGAACCCCGGTGCGAGCACCGCCCACGGATCGAGCGCAAGCACGACCAACAGCGCCGCACTCAGCACTACCGAAGCCGAGGTGAAGCGCCCCATCCACAATGCGGCCGCGACTACTGCCAGCATGTAAACGGTGCGCTGCGCCGGCACCGCGTAGCCCGCGAGCCACGCGTAGACGAGCGCCCCGGCGAGACCCGCCACCGCCGCCGCCTTGCGCGCAGGCAGCCGCAACGTGAGGCGCGCGCTGCGGCGCCACAGGTAATAGACGAGCGCAAACACCAGTCCCGAAATCATCGTCACGTGCAGACCGGAGATGCTCATCAGATGATTGACGCCGGTGCGGGTAAAGGTCTGCCACTGCGACGGCGCGATCGCGCGCTGGTCGCCGATGGCAAGCGCCACGAGCACGCCGGCATAAGGCGCATCCTCGAGTACAGTCTGAATGCGATTGCGCACCGCTTCACGCACGCGCTCGACCAGGTACTGCGGCCTCATTACCAGCCCCATGACACGGCGGTTGCCGTCGCCGGACCGGATGTAGCCGGTGGCGCGGATGTTGCGCTCCAGCAGCCACGCTTCGTAATCGAAGCCGTGCGGGTTGAGCGTGCCGTGCGGCCGGCGCAGCCGCACCGTAAGTTGCCAGCGCTCGCCGGCGTGGAGTTCGGGAAACGTCGCGGGCTTGCCGTCACGCGCGGGGCTGCCCCACCATGACAATGCAACGTGCGCGGGAACTATCGCGTCCGGTGTCAGTACGCGCTCGACGTCGAATTCGAACCGCAGGCTGCGTTCATACGGCTGCGGCAAGGCCGCAACGACACCAACGACCTGGATGTCCGCCCCTTCCCACGGCACCGGCAACGCGTCGGCGAGGCGTTGTCCCGCGAGCCACGCCGCCCACAGGAACCCGCACGTGACACAGCAGGCGAACATCGCGCCGCGCCGCAGCGCGCGCAGCGTAACGCTCTTCGCCTCCAAGGCGGACAAACCGGCAAGCGCGAGCGCCGGGGTCCACCACCACCAGCGCGGCGACGGCAGCCCAGCCTGCATCTGCAGCAGCCACACACCGATGGCAAACCCCGCCGCGCCGAGCCGCACCGCTACCCTCGCACCCGCACGCTGTTCATCCTTCATTAACGCGCGGCGTGTCACGGCGGCAGACGATTTTCGGTACAATAGGCGCCCGTTTCGTTCCGGCACCGCATGCCCCGCAAATTTTTCAGGAAATACCTGCCGAGCCATGCTTCGGTCCGCGAGAACCGCTATATCGCGAAATTCGGCTCCTGGCTCAAGCACCATAACCTGTGGCACCTGCACCGCCGCTCGGTCGCGGGAGGCATTGCGGCGGGCATGTTCGCGGGTCTGATTCCGGGCAGCAATCCGGTGCAGTTCACCGCTGCGGCGTTGCTCGCGGCCGCATTCCGGGTGAATCTGCCGATCGCGGTGATCGTCACGCTTTATTCAAACCCTTTTACCATCGTGCCGCTTTACTATCTCGCGTTCAAGCTCGGGCAGTTTGCGCTGCTGGAAAGCAACGGCGAGCTGCCGCCAGTCGCTTTCAGTCTCGAGGGCAAAGGTTTCGGCGAATGGCTCCCGGCCGCGCTCGACTGGCTGACCACGATCGGCAAACCGCTGCTCGTCGGCCTGCCGCTGCTGGCCCTGTTGCTAAGCGCGATCAGCTACGTCATGGTGCGCTGGGCGTGGCGTGGCTACGCCGTGTACAAATGGCGTGCACGGCAGCGCCGCAGGCTCGCGACGGGAACGCCGCCGCAATGACCGCGCCGCGCTACTGGCAACAGGCGACACGCGAGTTGTCGGAACGCGATGCCGTCATACGCAAAATTGCCGGCAAATCGCCCGGCCTGGCACTGCGCTCGCGCGGGGACGCCTTCAGCACGCTGGCGCGCTCGATTGTCGGCCAGCAGATCTCGGTCAAGGCCGCTGCAAGCGTATGGCAGAAGTTCGCCGCCACCGTGCCGGAAATCCGGCCCGAGGTCATACATGCTCACGATGGCGAAGCGCTGCGCGCGTGCGGACTGTCGCGCAGCAAGGTGGTATACCTGCAGGACCTCGCGCGTCACTTCGTCGAGAACCGGCTCAACGTGACGCGCTGGAAGCGGATGTCCGACGACGAGCTGATCGAGGAGCTTACGCAGGTGCGCGGCATCGGCCGCTGGACCGCGGAGATGTTCCTGATCTTCTACATGACGCGTCCCGACGTGCTGCCCGTGGACGATATCGGGCTGCAGCGCGCGATGAGCCTGCATTACAACCGCGGCAGGCCGCTCACGAAACTGAAAATGAATGCGATCGCGAAGCGCTGGCTTCCTTGGCGCTCGGTCGCAACCTGGTACATGTGGCGCAGCCTCGATCCGGTACCGGTAGAATACTGACGGTCAGAATAACGACATAGCACCGTGCCACTGCCCGCCTCCGATCAGCCGGTTTCGCGCCGCATCTACGCCGGTTTTCTGTGGTCGGTCGGCATCCTCGTTGTCATCCTGGCGATCGGTACTGTCGGCTATCGCCTGATCGGCGGCGACAAATACTCGCTGCTCGATTGCTTTTACATGACCTTCATCACGATCGCGACGATCGGGTTCGGCGAGATCGTCGACTTGTCGGAGCACCCGGGCGGACGCGTGTTTACGGTGTTCATCGCCTTCGCCGGCATCGCGGCGATGACCTATCTCACCTCGACCGTAACCGCGTTCCTGATCGAGGGCAAGATCAACGAAGCACTGGGGAGGCGCCGAATGGAAAAGGATATCCACAGACTCAAAGACCACTACATCATCTGCGGCATCGGACGCGTCGGGGGCAACGTTGCCCACGAGATGGCGGCCACGGGCCGCGCCTACGTCATGATCGACGAGGACATGCACGCCATCGAGCGCCAACTCGAGAGATTTCCCGGCCACGTGTATATCCACGGCGACGCGAGCGACGACGAGGTGCTGCAGAAAGCGCATATCGAAACCGCGCGCGGTGTTTTCGCGATCACCGGCGACGACAGCAAGAATCTCGTCATCAGCCTGACCGCAAAACAGCTCAACCCGGCGACGCGGGTCGTCGCGCGCTGCCACGAGATCCGCAACACCGAGAAGATGCGCAAAGCCGGCGCGGACGCCATCGTCTCGCCGGATTTCACCGGCGGGCTCAGGATCGCATCAGCGATGATCCGCCCGCACGTGGTGACCTTCCTCGACCAGATGCTGAAATCCGACGAGAACCTGCGCGTGGAGGAACTCATCGTGCCCTCGGGATTTCCTGAAAAGCCGATAGGCGAACTCGACGTCAAGGGGCGCGACCACATCATCGTTGCGCTGCGCGAGCAGAATAACTGGGTGTTCAATCCGGATTCATCGCACCTGCTGCGCGGCGGCACCGTGGTTTTGATCATGGCGACGCCCGCGGGCCGCAAAGCGGTCGAAGACAAACTGGGCTGGGTCTGATGCACCCGGCATGACCCACGCGGAATTCGTATCCGCCCACCGCACTGGCACGCTGCATGTTCGCATCGATCCGCAGCGGGCATCGCGCTACGTCAGCGCGCGGCTGATGCTGCCGTTCATGATGCTGC
>Ga0113563_10000461_pt1 | contig 19608 bp, 22 predicted proteins | sample Mud3Dept3metaG_FD_80117 | JGI IMG/M metagenome (GOLD analysis project Ga0113563, IMG submission 80117) | Freshwater wetland microbial communities from Ohio, USA, analyzing the effect of biotic and abiotic controls - Mud 3 Core 4 Depth 3... | ecosystem: Environmental > Aquatic > Freshwater >... | reverse complement strand
TGCGTGAATACGACTGGCCCGGCAACGTGCGCGAGCTCTTCAACCGTTTGCGCCAGGCCATGGTGATGTCGGAAAACACTCTCATCAGCGTCGCGGATCTCGGCTTGACCCCGGGCGCGCACCGCGAAGTTTCCGTAATACGTCTCGAGGCGGCGCGCGCCGCCGCCGAGCGCCACGCGATCGCGGAGGCTCTGCTGCGGTCCGCCAACAACGTATCCGAGGCCGCGGTTCGGCTCGGCATCACACGCTCGACGATGTATCGGCTGCTCGATAAGCACGGGTTCAAGGAATCGCAGAGCCCACCCCACAGCGCCGGCGATTGACCGTGACCGCTGGGAATGAGACGCGGTGTTCTCGTTCTGCCACGGCGCAGCCGCTGTTTGCATCAACCAGCATAGACGCCCGTTACGGATTCGCCGCGCAGCAGTGCCGCATACGACAACAGCAACTGCTCGATGAACAAGCGCGCATTGAGCGAATGGTTGACGACGCGCTGCTGACGCACCAGTTCCCTGTGATAGCGCGCGACATCGGCAGCTCGCAGGCCACCCGCAATCCGCGTCAATGCGATTTCGAAATCCGGGTTGTAGCGTATTTTGCCGCCCGAGCTTGCGCTCAGTAAATCGTAAGTCCATCGTTGCAGCCAGCCCAGCAGCCGGCCAACAGGAAATTCGCGCACCTGCTCGGCCAGCGTCAATGCATCGACCCTGGCCGCAGCCAAGCTCTCCAGCAATGCCTTGCGCTGGGTCCAGAACTCCCCGTCATCCAGCGCGAGCGCCGCGAGCGGCGCATTGCCGGTTTGCGCCAGACTCAACTCCGGGTTGGCTATCCCCTGCTCGCGCAACCATTGCCCGGCCGCTGCAACTTGCGGCGTCTGCAGGGCTACCTGTTGGCAGCGGCTGATGATGGTCGCCGGCAGATAGCTCGGCCGGTGCGCAATCAGCATGAAGCGCGTTCCCGGCGGCGGCTCTTCCAGGTTTTTAAGCAGCGCGTTGGCAGCGTTCGGATTCAGCGTCTCGGCAGGATAGAACACGATGGTCTTGCCGCCGCGGCGGTGCGCGGTCAGATTGATGAAATCCTGCAGATTCCTGACTTCTTCCACCCGGATCTCTTGGCTCGGTTTGCGTTTGCCGGCCGCGGGTTGGCCGGATTCGGTGGCATCCGTTTCGTCGGCCAGGAGTTCAGCCGAACGCAGCGCTTCCGGTTGGAGTTCGCGGTAGTCAGGATGGCCGGAAGCGGCAAACCAGCGGCAGCTCTGGCACGCGTCACAGGCGGCGCCGTCGGCGGCAGGGCTCTCGCAGGCGAGCGACTGCGCGAGCTTGCGCACGAAGTCGAGTTTGCCGATGCCTTCCCTGCCCCGGAACAGCAGCGCGTGCGGCAGCGCGGCTCTGCGTTGCAGCAGCTCCCGCCATTGCGTCTGATGCCAGGGATAAACGGCTACGGCCATAGCGCACCTGCAATGTCCGTGAGCTGTTGCCGAATGTGCGCGACGCTCTGGCCGGCATCGATCACGCGGATGCGCGACGGGGCTTCGCGCGCACGGCGCAAATAGGCCTCGCGCACGCGCACGTAGAAATCATCCTGTTCCTGTTCGAAACGGTCGGCGCTGCGTGCGCCGCTCGCGCGCTGCCGCGCGATTTCAGGCGCCAGATCGAACAGCAGGGTGAGATCGGGCTGAAGGCCGCGCTGCGTCCACTCCTCGAGTTGCGCCAGGCGCGTCCATGCCACGCCGCGCCCGCCGCCCTGGTAAGCAAACGATGCGTCAGTAAAGCGGTCGCACACCACCCAGTCACCCCGGGCAAGCGCGGGTTCAATCACCCGGTCGAGATGTTCGCGCCGCGCGGCGAACATCAGCATCACCTCGGCCTCCGGGTGCATCGGATTTACCGGATCGAGCAGCAGCTGGCGCAGTTTTTCGCCCAGCGCGGTGCCGCCGGGCTCGCGCGTGACGTGCACGACGGTTCCGCGCTGCCGGAACACTTCCGCCAACCACGCCAGATGCGTGCTTTTGCCGGCACCGTCGATACCTTCCAGCGTGATGAATTTTCCGCGCATGATTTTGATGGCCGAACCGCCCACGTGTTTCGTTATATCGGACTCTCAGCGCTTGCCGCGCCGCTGGTATTTTGTCACGGCGCGCTCGTGCTCGGCCAGCGTCGCCGAAAAATACGAAGTGCCGTCGCCGCGCGCGACGAAATAAAGTGCTTTGCTTGGCGCCGGATTGAGCGCCGCGGCGAGAGCGTCCGCGCCCGGCATCGCGATCGGCGTCGGCGGCAGGCCGTCGCGCGTGTACGTATTGTAAGCGCCGTCGGCGAGCAGATCACGCTTGCGCAGGTCGCCGTCAAACTCCGCGCCGAGACCATAGATGACGGTCGGATCGGTCTGCAGCCGCATGCCGAGCTTCAGACGGTTCACGAACACGGCGGCAATCAGGGTTCGCTCGTCCGGCCGCCCGGTTTCTTTCTCGATAATCGACGCCAGTATCAGTGCCTGATAAGGGTTTTCCAGTGGCAGGCCGCTGGCGCGCGAATTCCATACCGAATCGAGCTGGGCCTGCATGGCGCGAAAAGCGCGCTGCATTATCGCGCCATCGCTGGTGCCGTTGGGAAAATAGTAAGTGTCCGGAAGGAACAGGCCTTCGGCCGACGCATAGGGAATTCCAAGGCGCTTCACGAGGTCGGCCGCCACGATACCTTGCGTGTCATGCCTGATCGCGGCGTGGGAGTCGAGCGCGGCACGCACTTGAGCCAGGGTCCAGCCTTCGACAAAAGTGATCCGGTCCTGCGTGCGGTCACCCGAGGTAATCTTGCGCAACAGCGCGACCGGCGTGAGGGCGCCGCCGAGTTCATAATTGCCGGCCTGAATGCGATCCGATACGCCGTAAATCCGCGCCAGCAACTCAAATTGCCGCGGTGAGCGAAGCGCGCCGGCTGCCTGCATCTGTTGCGCGGCGCTGCGCAGGCTGCTGCCATGTTTCAGGCTGAACTGCAGCGGCTTGCCGATCGCAATTTCGGTGTAACCATAGCCCAGAAACCACGCGGCAAACGCCGCCAACAGCACGACTGCCAGCCAGACTGCTCGCCTAAACCAGATCATGGCGGTCTTGAGCATGCTCGATCCAGCGCCGGATTTGTGCGGTCATCCGTCCCGGAGCCCAGGATTTTCCGCCGAACTCGGCTATCTGCCAGACGCCAATGACGCTGTTGACCAGGAACAACTCGTCGGCCGCCAGCAGCTCATCAATGCTGATGTTCGCAACGCGGACCGGGATGTTATTGCTGCGCGCGAGCCCGATCACCAGTTCGCGTTGCACGCCGGCGACCCCGCAACGCGCAAGATCCGGGGTCATCAGCTCGCCGCGGCTGACCGCGAACACATTGCTCATGGTGCCGCCAATCAGGTTGCCGTCAGCATCGCACAGCAGGCCTTCGGCGATCCCGGGATCGTTCCATTCCGCGCGCGCCAGCACGTTTTCGAGACGGTTCAGGTGTTTGATCCCTGCCAGTGCGGGTTGCGCCGCAAGCCGTATCCGGCACAACCGCACTCGCACGCCGCGGTCGTAATGACGCTGCGGATAGTCAGGCAAGGGACTCGCGGAAACCACGCGTAGCGGCGATGCGGTGGCGGGAATTGCATAGCCGCGCTCGCCGGCCCCGCGCGTGATGATGATCCTGATCACGCAGTCCGGAAAACGCACCGCAACCGCGGTCAGATCGCGCTCGAGAACAGCGGCGGCGGGACAGGTTATGCCCAGCACCCCGCAATCGGCGGCAAGTTTCGCATACTGGTGTGTCCACAACAACGGCTTGCCGCCGCGCAGCGTGAAAGTGCGGAATACGCCGTCGCCGTACGTCAGCCCGCGATCTTGCACACTGACCGCGTCGCTCTCAACACCGTTGACGAGATTCATCGCGATATCGGTGTGCGGGCCGGCGCGACTGGCCGGTGGAGCAACGGGGACAGCGGCGTCAGACGGCCCGGAACACCAGGCTGCCGTTGGTGCCGCCGAAGCCGAATGAATTCGAGAGCACGACCTTGATCTTCATATTGCGCGCGGTATTCGGCACGTAATCGAGATCGCATTGCGGATCCTGGCTGTCAAGGTTGATGGTCGGCGGCGCGATCTGCCGCTGCAGCGCCAGTGCCGAAAATACCGCTTCGACGCCACCTGCCGCGCCGAGCAGATGGCCGGTCATCGACTTGGTCGAACTGACCGCAAGCTTGCCTGCGTGCTCGCCGAAGCAGCGCTTGACCGCAATCGTCTCGGCGATGTCGCCGAGCGGCGTCGAAGTGCCATGCGCATTGATGTAATCGACCTCACCGGCATTGACGCCGGCGTTACGCATCGCGTTGACCATGCAGCGCGCAGCACCCTCGCCATCCTCGCACGGCGCGGTGATGTGGTGAGCGTCGGCGCTCATGCCGTAGCCCGCGAGTTCGCAATAAATCCGCGCACCGCGCTGCTTCGCACGTTCGTACTCTTCGAGCACCAGCACTCCGGCGCCCTCGCCCAGCACGAAACCATCGCGGTCCCGGTCCCACGGACGGCTCGCCTGTTCCGGCGCATCGTTGCGGGTCGACAGCGCGCGCGCCGCGCAAAAGCCGCCGACACCGAGAGGAGAAGTGCATGCTTCCGCGCCGCCGGCGATCATAACGTCAGCATCGCCGTATTCGATCAACCGGCCGGCCTCGCCGATGCAATGATTGGCCGTCGAGCACGCGGTGACCACCGCCAGATTGGGCCCTTTCAAACCGTACATGATCGAGAGCTGGCCGGAGATCAGGTTGATGATCGTGCCCGGCACGAAGAACGGCGAAATCTTGCGTATCCCGCCCGCCAGCACCGCGTTGTGGGTGTCTTCGATCAGCGGCAGCCCGCCGATGCCGGAACCGATGCAGACGCCAACCTGCTCGCGCTGCTCCCGGTCGAGATCTATTCCGGAATCCTTGAGCGCGTCGATCGCAGCGGCAAGGCCAAAGTGGATGAAGGCATCGAAGCGGCGCGCCTCTTTCGGCGACAGCCATTTCGCCACATCGAAGTCCTTAACCTCACCGGCAATCCGGGTGGGAAACGTGCTGGCGTCGAAACGCGTGATGGGGCCGATGCCGGACTTCCCGGCAACGATGTTGGACCACGCTGCAGGGATGCCGATCCCGACCGGGGATATGATGCCGAGACCGGTTACGACTACTCGACGTCGTGCCAATTGAGCTCCGTAGCGTTGCGCCGGAGACTTATTTGAGGTGTGCCTGGATGTAGTTGGTGGCCTGCTGGACGGTGGTGATTTTTTCCGCTTCTTCGTCGGGAATTTCACATTCGAATTCCTCTTCGAGCGCCATCACCAGCTCCACCGTGTCGAGCGAATCCGCGCCGAGATCGTTGACGAACGACGATTCGTTCTTGACGTCGGCTTCGTTGACCCCCAGCTGTTCGGCCACGATCTTCTTGACGCGCTGTTCTATGTTTTCCATCAATATCCCCTTCTAAGGAGTGGGTTGAAGCATACAAGGCCGGGTATTTTACCAAATCCGGCGGCTGTCACCTAACTCGAATATTCCGGCTAATCCATCAGCATGCCGCCATTGACGTGCAGGGTCGCTCCCGTTATGTACGCCGCCGCCGGCGACGCCAGAAACGCGACTGCGGCGGCAACGTCCTCGACCGCGCCGAGGCGGCCGAGCGGAATCTGGCCGATCAGCGCGCCGCGCTGGTTTTCGTCCAGCGCCCGCGTCATATCGGTATCGATGAATCCGGGCGCAACGCAGTTGACGGTGATATTGCGCACACCCACCTCGCGCGCGAGCGCCTTGCTGAAGCCGATCATGCCGGCTTTGGCCGCCGCGTAGTTGGTCTGGCCCGCGTTACCCGTCACGCCGACTACGGAAGTAATGTTGATGATGCGCCCGCCGCGCGCCTTCATCATCGGGCGGATCACCAGCTTGGACAGCCGGTAGACCGATTTGAGGTCGGTCGAAATGATGTCGTCCCACTCCTCGTCTTTCATCCGCGCGAGCAGGTTGTCGCGCGTGATGCCGGCGTTGTTGACTAGGATCGTGATGGCGCCGAGCGCCTCCTGCACCGTGCCGACGACCGTTTCGCATTGCCCTTCACTGTTGACGTCGAGCACGAGGCCGAGGCCCTTGATGCCGGCGCTGCGCAATGCCCCCTGGAGCTGCGCGGCCCCCGTCTCGCTCGTGGCCGTGCCGGCGACCAGCGCCCCCCGCCGGCCGAGTTCGAGCGCGATTGCCCTGCCGATGCCGCGCGAGGCGCCGGTTACCAGTGCGACTTGTCCGTTGAGCGTCATGCCAGCTGCCGTAGAGTCTGCAATGTTTGAGCGAGCGACGCGGTGTCCGCGAGCGCCATGCCCTGCAAAGTTCCGTCGATGCGCCTGCTCAGGCCGGAGAGTACCCTGCCGGGGCCACATTCCGCAACGTGCGTGACTCCCGCGTGCGCCATCTGCCGAATGACCTCGACCCAGCGCACCGGATTGCACGCCTGGCGGGCCAGCGCAGACTTTATCTGCTGCGGTTCGCCCGCCATCGCAACATCGACATTGTTGATCACCGGAATCCGCGGCGCATTGAAAACGATGTTCGCCAGATAGGCTTCGAGCCGCTGCGCCGCGGGCTTCAGCAGCGAGGAATGGAACGGCGCGCTGACCGGCAGCATTACGGCACGCTTGGCGCCCCGGGCTTTTGCCGCCTCGGCGCCGCGCTCGACCGCCGCTTTGTGGCCGGCGATCACAACCTGGCTTGGCGCATTGAAATTGACCGGTTCGACTACCTCGCCTTGTGCGGCTTCGCTGCACGCCGCGCGCACCGCATCGTCATCGAGCCCCAGAATCGCCGCCATCGCGCCGGTGCCCAGCGGCACCGCATCCTGCATGGCCTGCGCGCGGAAACGCACCAGCGGCAGCGCATCGCGAAAACCGATGACGCCGGCAACCACCAGCGCGGTGTATTCGCCGAGGCTGTGGCCGGCAACGACTGCCGGCTGCGCCCCGCCGGCTTCGCGCCAGGCGCGATACACCGCATAGCCTGCCGTCAGCATCAGCGGCTGGGTATTGATTGTCAGATTCAGGGCGTCGACCGGGCCTTCGTGCGCCAGCTGCCACAAATCCTGTCCGAGCACACTCGAGGCTTCTGCGAACACATCGCGCACCGGGCGCGAATCGGCAAAGCTCTGCATCATGCCGACTGACTGCGAACCCTGCCCCGGAAAAACCAGCGCCAGCTTCATCATACTTCCTACATTTCCACCAGCGCCGCACCCCACGTGAAGCCGCCGCCGACCCCCTGCAGCAGCACCTTGTGGCCGGGCCGGATACGGCCGTCGCGCACCGCGGTATCCAGCGCCAGCGGCACTGAAGCCGCCGAGGTATTGGCATGACGATCAACCGTAACGATCAGTTTGGCCGGATCGATTCCCAGTCGCTTCGCCGTTGCATCGAGAATGCGGACATTGGCCTGGTGCGGGATCAGCCAGTCGATGTCCCCGGGCTGCATGCCGCATAATTCGAGCGTCTCGCGCCCTACTTCGTCCAGCACGCGCACCGCGAACTTGAATACGGCCTGGCCGTCCATTCTGAGGAACGGATCGCCGGTAACCTTGCCGCCATGAATCTGGCCCGGCGTCGACAGAATACCGGCCTGCGAACCGTCGGCATGCAGTACGCTTGCATGCAGGCCAGGCTTGCTGTCCGCCCCCAGCACCACGGCGCCAGCCCCGTCGCCGAACAGCACGCACGTCGCGCGGTCACTCCAGTCGAGGATGCGCGAAAACACCTCGGTACCCACTACCAGCGCGTAGCGATGGCGGCCGCTGCGGATAAACTTATCGGCGATGTCCAGCGCATAAATAAACCCTGAACACACCGCCTGAACGTCGAAAGCCGGACAGCGCTTGACCCCGAGCTTCGCCTGCAGCAGGCACGCCGTGCTCGGAAAAATGAAATCCGGGGTCGACGTGGCAACGATGATCAGGTCGAGTTCCGGCGCGGCTATGCCTGCGGCGGAGATCGCTTTTTGCGCGGCCTGCAGCGCGAGATCGCTCGAGGTCTGGCCGGGCTCGGCGATGTGGCGCTGCCGGATGCCGGTGCGCGTGAAAATCCATTCGTCGGAGGTGTCCACCGTCCGTTCCAGATCGCGATTGGTCAGGATCTTGGCCGGCAGATAACTGCCGGTGCCGATGATGCGCGAATAAATCACGCCGCGCCCTCCTGCAGTACCGACATCTGTTCCGTGATGTGATTCAGTACGCCGCCGCGCGCCTCGTCGACCGCGCGGGCGATTGCGACGCGGAACGACAGGCGGTCCGCGGCGCCGTGGCTTTTCACCACGATGCCGCGCAACCCGAGCAGGCTCGCGCCGTTGTAGAGGCGCGGGTCGACACGGCGCTTGAACGCGTTGAGCACGGGCAATGCCACCGCCCCGGCCAGCCTGGTCAGCACATTGCGGTTGAACTCGTCGCGCAGGTAGGTGCTGAGCATTTTCGCGAGTCCCTCCGCGGTCTTGAGCGCGACGTTGCCGACGAAGCCGTCACAGACCACAACGTCCGTCGTGCCCTTGAAAATATCATCACCCTCGACGTTGCCATAAAAATTGAGACCGCTCGCGCGCAGCAGTTCCGCCGCCCCCTTGACCACTTCGTTGCCTTTGATGTCTTCGGCGCCGATATTGAGCAGGCCGATGCTCGGATGCGGCTTGTTTTCGACCGAACTCACCAGTGTTGAGCCCATCACGCCGAACTGCAGCAGATTCTCGGCGGTGCAGTCCACGTTGGCGCCGAGGTCGAGCACGTAGGTATGTCCGTGCAGCGCCGGCAGCACGGAACAGATCGCAGGACGCTCGATATCGGGCAGTGTTTTCAGCACGAAACGCGAGATCGCCATCAATGCGCCGGTATTGCCGGCGCTGACGCAGGCGTGCGCAGTGCCGTCTTTGACCAGATTGACAGCCACGCGCATCGAGGAATCCTTCTTGCTGCGCAATGCGGTCGCCGGGGGTTCGTCCATGGTCACCACTTCGCTCGCATGCTGGACCGCCAGGCGCGGCTCCCGGTCCGCCTTACGCTTGCTTAACTCGGCCGCGACGACTTCCTGCTGACCGACCAGGATGATGTTGACGTTCCCGTTGCGCCGCAGATAATCGAGCGCAGCCGGAACCGTCACGTGCGGGCCATGATCGCCTCCCATGCAATCGATGGCGACCGTTACATCCATCAAAGCTCCTCTTTACTGCACACGCTACGGCGTGCCGCGCGGCGGCAGGTGGTGATCGGGACGACCGGGCAATGTCCGGCCGGGCCCTATTCGCTTTTGGTTTTAATGACTTTTTTGCCGCGATAGTAGCCGCTGGGACTGATGTGATGCCGCAGATGCACTTCCCCGCTGGTCGGCTCGGTTGCGAGCGGCGGACTGGTCAGAAAATCGTGCGAGCGGTGCATGCCGCGTTTCGACGGCGACTTCTTGTTTTGCTGAACTGCCATGTGAAAACTCCTTTGCCTTCAAATTAATTCTGCTTCAACCTGGCCAGCGCCGCGAACGGCGATGCCGCACTGTCCTGAGTCGACTTCATCGCCGCACTGCATTGTCCTTCCGGGTGCCGCGGCGCGATCGGGATCGCCAGCAGCACCTCATCTTCGATCAGCGCCCGGACCTCGGTATGAGGATCCGCCGGAATTCCGTCGAGATCATCGATCTCTGCGGTTTCGCCGCCCGCCTTGTCCTTCAGCACCAGCAGGCTCGATTCAACCGCCACCGGAAAAGCAAGGCCACCCAGGCAACGCTGGCACCTGAGGTTGATCTCGCCTTCAACCGCGAGGTTGAGCCGGGGCCGGCGCTGCGCGTCGTCGCCACCGGCAAGCGAGAATCTCAGACTTCCGCCAGCATCGAACAGGCTGTCCGCAAGGCGCGTCAGTTGCGCTACCTTAACCTCGCCTTGCATCCGCTGGCCGGTGTGCGCAAACTCCAGACTATCGATGACAGCCTGTGCAGACATAAGTCGCGCATGATAGTATTTTTGTGCTTTTCTGTCAAAACAAGGTAAAAGAAAATTCATTCGGCGCAGAGACTTAGGTCCCCCGCGCACGAGCCCTTATGCCCGAACCGTCCCGTCCGCGACTCGTCCTCGCGTCGACCTCCCGCTATCGGCAGGAATTACTGGGCCGCTTGGGCATTGCGTTCGAAACCGCGGCGCCTGGCATCGATGAAAGCCCGGTTGCCGGCGAAACGCCGCCGATGCTCGCGCTGCGATTAGCCTGCGCCAAGGCACAGGCAGCGCAAGCCGCGTATCCCGATGCGCTGATCATCGGCTGCGACCAGGTTGCGGTGGTCGGTGCAACGCTGCTCAACAAGCCCGGCACGCATGCGCGCGCGGTCGAACAGCTCACGCGCATGAGCGGCAAGCCGGTGACATTCTTTACCGCGCTGTGCCTGCTCAACGCGCGCACCATGCGGCGCCAATCGGCGATTGTGCCGGTCACCGTACACATGCGCGAACTCGGTATGGACCAGATCGAGCGCTACCTGCGGGTCGAACGGCCGTATGATTGCGCCGGCAGCGCACGCATCGAGGGGCTCGGCATCGCGCTGGTGGCGCGGCTCGAAGGCGACGACCCCACCGCGTTGATCGGCCTGCCGCTGATCCGGCTGTGCGACATGCTGAAGATCGAGGGCGTCGAATTGCCATGAGCGCCGGCGCAAAAGGCACTCTGCATCTGATCCCGGTCACGCTCGGGGGCGACGGCGCACGCGCCGGGCTGCCGCAGGCAACCCTGGAAGCCGTCAGCGCGCTCGATTACTTCATCGCGGAGAACGAAAAAAGCGCGCGCCGGTTTCTGAAAAACGTCGCGCATCCGGCGCCGCTGCAGCAACTGCAGATTGAACGCTTCGACAAGAACAGCGATGCCGCGCGCGCAGTGCAGCTATTGCAGCCGCTCGGCGCCGGGCGCAGCGCAGGGCTATTGTCGGAAGCGGGCTGCCCTGCGATCGCCGACCCCGGCGCGCTGCTCGTGGCAGCCGCGCATCGTGCCGGGCTGCGCGTCGTGCCCCACGTCGGGCCGTCATCACCGCTGCTGGCGCTGATGGCCTCAGGCTTCAATGGCCAGCGCTTCGCGTTTCGCGGCTACCTGCCGGTCCCCAAAGATCAGTGCCGCAGCGAGATCGCGCGGCTCGAACGCGAGTCGCGCGCGCACGACATGACCCAGATTTTCATCGAAACGCCCTACCGCAATGATGCGCTGCTGCGAGTGCTGCTCGAGACCTGCGACGGCAAAACACGGCTGTGCGTTGCGAGCGATCTGACGCTGGCGTCCGAAACGATCCGCAGCGCGACGATCGCGGCCTGGAACCGGGAAAAAACTGGGATCGGCCGGCGGCCGAGTGTGTTTCTGCTGTACGCTCGCTAGCTAGCGCCGGTTACCGGGTGGCTGCATAGTACTCGACGCGCCGCTCGAAAACAGCGATGGTCTCGGACACCGCGAAGGCAAAGAGAAAAACGATCAGCACGAGCGCCCAGAACTCCTCCATCAGGAAGTGCTGGGAATAGAGTTCGAACAGCTCCCCGACACCGATGATGGAAACGAGCAGTTGGCCGATCACAACTCCCTTCACGCCGCGTATTGCACCCAGGCGAATCCCGGCGAGGATCTCCGGCAGCGCACTCAGGATCAGCACCTTGGCGTATATCTGGTATGGCCGGGCGCCGAAGGAGCGCGCCATTTCCACCAGGGAGCGATCGGCATGCACGATGCCGATCTGCGTGTCGAGCACGATGACGAACACCGCAAACAGGACTACCGTCACGACCACGGTGGTTTCGCCGATCCCGACAACCGCCATCAGGATGGGCACCAGCGCCGAAATCGGCGCGCTGATGAAGATGTTGACCCACATTCCGAGTATCCGCCCCACGCCCCGCACGCGGGCCATCAGGACGCCGAGCGGGATGCCAATTGCGAGCGCAAACGCCATGCCGATCGCGAAGGAGCGCAGCGAGATGAGGGCTGCCGCGGCGAACTTTTCGGTCGGCAGCACCGTCATCGCCGCCACGACGATGCGCGACAGTGAGGGGACGATTACCGAGAGTTCCGCCCGCCCGGCGAGTTCCCAGGCGAGCGCCCAGATCGCGAGCGAAAAAACCATCGGGATTTTCCTTCCGGCGAGCGTCATGGTAGCGGCTTCGTCGATCAGACCACGTACTGTTTCAGGATCTGCCAGATCTCGTCCACCGCGTCGAGATAATTCTGGTCGCGCCGGATCTCATCGGGACCCTTGCTGCGCTCTATGGCGGGGCGAATGATCCGCGACACCGTTCCCGGCCGCGGGGTAAGCAGCACGATCTGGTCCGAGAGATAGGCCGCCTCCTCGATGCTGTGGGTGACGACGATCACGGTCTTCTGCCTGTGCCTGAGCAAGTCGAGCAGCTCCTCCTGGAATTTTCGCCGGGTCTGCTCGTCCACCGAGGAAAACGGCTCGTCCATCAGGATGATGTCGGCATCGACGGTCAGCGCGCGGGCGAGCCCCACCCGCTGCTTCATCCCGCCCGAGAGCTGGTTCGGGTAACTCGACTCGAAGCCGCCCAGGCCGACTTCGGCGATGTGCCGGCGTGCGATCTCCTCACGCCGTTCCCGCGAAACCCCCTGCAGTTCCAGGCCGAAGGCAACGTTCCTGAGCACGTTCGCCCACGGCAGCAAAGCAAAATCCTGGAACACGAAGGCTCGTTCCGGCCCCGGGCCGTGTACTTTTTTCCCCTTGATCCACACCTCTCCTGCGTTCGGCACGATCAGCCCGGCGATGATTTTGAGCAGCGTTGTCTTCCCGCAGCCGCTGGGTCCCAGCAACGTGCTCAACTGGCCGGAAGGAAAGATGAGCGCCACATCCCTGAGCGCCTCCACCCCGCCATCGTAGGTCTTGCCGATCCCTTTCACCTCCACTATCGCGTCGTCGTGCATCTCAGGATCCGCGGATTTCAGGAGGAAAGAGTGTTCGCTCCAGCCGCTCGAGCCCGTAGAGGGTGAGCGCCGCGACCGCGATGATCGAAGCGATCGCGGCGAACATCCTGGGGTACTCTGCCACCGAGCTGTGATAGGTAATCAGGTCCCCGATGCCGGTCGGCGTGATCAGCAATTCGGCGATCACGACACCGATAAAGCCCATCGCCAATCCCAGCCTGAGTCCGGCGAAGATCAGGGCGGCCGCGTAAGGCAGAATAATCTTGACCACTTCCTGACGCCGGGTCCCGAGGAAAGCGCGGCACATCTGGACCAGCGAAGGGCTGGTGTTGCGGATGCCCTTGTAGGAATTCATCACGATGACGGGCGCGGCCAGGAACACGACCGCCAGCACCTTGGAGGTCAAGCCGATTCCGTAGAGGTAAGTGATCAGCGGGATCATCGCTGCCATCGGGGCCGCTTGGAGGATGATGAAAATCGGCAGCGTAAGCCACTCCACCGTGCGCGAAAGCCCCATCCCGATCCCGAATCCGACCCCCGCAATGCCGCAGAGAACAATCCCGATGAGGAGCGGTTGCAGAGTGGAGACGTAAGCCTTCCCGAGACTGCCGTCCACAATCATCGCCACCAGCGCGAGTAACGTCTGGCTGAACGGCGGGAACGCCGCGCTGACCGGCCAGCGTCCTGCGAGTTCCCATGCCCCGAAAAAGAAAATGAAAGAAACCAGCTGCCACATGGCATGGCTGGCGATCAGGCGTCTTGGTTTCACTGATTCGTATTCCCCGGCGTGCGGAAACTGCAGCACCGCAACGCTGCGAGTGCAGCGCCGGGCGCCTTATGAGACAGTTACTTTACTTTGGCGAGAGCGGCATTGAGCGGCGCGAAATTCCAGAAGTCTGCGGCCTTCAGGTTCTCCCCTTTGAGCGCCCCGGCGAGCTGGAAGAATTCCAAGTCGTTCTTTGCCGCGCTCTCGCCTCCCCCGTCGTTGGGGAAAATGCCGCCTTTCGCCGCTTCTTCAAAGAAGGGGAGGATTTCCGCCTCGAGCTTGGCCGGCAGGTCCTTCAGCAGTCCGAGCTTCTTGCGCTCTTCCACCACCGACTTCGGATTCTTGTTGATCTCGCGGTTGACCTTGAGCAGCTCTTCCACGAAGATAGCAACGGCAGCCTGGTTCTTGTCCAGAAACGCCTGGGTGGCGAACAGCGCCTCGTCGCTTGCTTTCACCTGCCCCAGCGGCAGGATGGTGAACTTGCCCGGCGCCTCCTTCATGACGTAATTCTTGTTGGTTGCATCCAGGATCGAAGCCTTGATCGTGCCTTTCAACAGGCCCAGCGCACGGACGTTGGAACCGGGAACGAAACTCACGTTTTTGTAACTGATCTTGTGCTCCTTCGCCATCAGCCGCATGATCGCCTCGGTCCCCGAGCCGCGGGTGTGGACCACGATCTCCTGGCCATCGAGGTCCTTCCAAGTCTTGTAGTGCTCGGTGTTCACGATCGGGAAGAACTGGAGCGCGCTCATCTGATAGAAAAACCGAATCGGGATGTTCACTTTCTGCACGGCGGCGTACGGCGTCCCCTGTCCGATGTCGGCTTGGCCGTTGATCACGGCCTGAGTCGCCACTTCCTCGCTTTTGAACGCGGTGACCTCAACCGCCACGCCCCGCTTCTTCGCCCGCTCGACTGCCACCAGCAGTGGTAGCTCGTCAACCGAAATCACGTCGCCCAACGCATACTTGATCCGGGTGACGGTTTGCGCCCCCGCCGCGCCGGGAAACGTGCCGGCCAGCAGTGTCGCCAGCAGCGGAACGGCAAACGGAATTCTCAGGAATCTGAACATGACATTCTCCTCTGGATATGCGGCCCGAATGCGGCTGCCGAGTCGCGCGCGGCAGCCGCTGGATTCGGTGTCGGGCCATATGCCACACGAACCGCCGGCCAAACTTACAGGGCGTATGGCGTCGTGTCAATTTTTCCGTGGCGCGCGTTGCGGAATCTAGCGCAATTGCGCGCCGCCCATCATCGATACCCTGACCAGCGCTTCCGCCATCGCCGCGCCAAACTTGCGCGCGACGCGCTCGGCGATGTTCTCGCGCAGCGTAAAATCAACCACGTCCTCGGCTTTGATCACGTCGCGGGCGACCGATTCGATGCTGCCCAGACCATCGGCGAGCCCGAGCTCGATGCTCTTCTGCCCGACCCACACCAAGCCGCTGAACAGCTCGGGATTTTCCTGGAGCCGTTTGCCGCGTCCATTGCGCACCACCGTGATGAACTGCTGGTGGATCTCGCCGAGCATTTTCGCAGCGAACTCCTGGTGCGCGGGATTCAGCGGCGCAAAGGGGTCGAGAAACTTCTTGTTTTCGCCCGCCGTGATCGCGCGCCGTTCAACACCGAGTTTTTCCATCGTGCCGGTGAAGCCGAAGCCGTCCATCACCACCCCGATCGAGCCGACGATGCTCGCCTTGTCGACGTAGATACTGTCCGCCGCCGCCGCGACGTAATATCCTCCCGAGGCGCAGATATCCTCGACCACCGCATAAAGCGGTATGTTCGGATACTTGGTGCGCAAGCGCCGGATTTCGTCGTTGATATAGCCGGCCTGTACCGGGCTTCCGCCCGGGCTGTTGATGCGCAGGATTACTCCCTGGGTATTGCTGTCCTTGAAGGCCGCTTGCAATCCTGCGGTGATATTGTCCGCGCTCGCCTGGCCTTCCGCCGCGATCACCCCGCGCAGTTCGACCAGCGCGCTGTGTTTGCCGGGCGACCGGTAGTCGCCGAGCTTGAGCCAGCCGATCCCGGCGAACAGCACGAGAAACAGGTAAATCAGGATCAGCGCCTTGAAAGCCACGCCCCAGCGGCGCGCGGCGCGCTGCTCGGCGATAGCGGCAAGCGCGACTTTTTCCAGAACCTTGCGCTCCCAGCCTGCGCCGGAATCGGGATCCATCTCAGCCATCGTGATTTCCGTTTTCCATCAGATAGACGTTGCCGCCGCGTTCCACCACTTTCAGGGCGGTCAGGTGCTGACCTTTGCACGGCCCCATGATGCAGTGACCGGTCGCAGGCTCATAGGTTGCACCGTGCGTCGAACAAATTAAGTATAACCCGAATTTATCGAAGAATTCACCCTCGAGCCAGTCAAGTTCGATCGGAATGTGCGCGCAGCGGTTGAGGTAGGCGTGCACCCGGCCACCGCAGCGGACGACAAACGCGGCAGCCGTCGCCCCGTGCCATTCAAGCGTAAAGCGCACGCCCTTGCCGCCGTCGACGAGCGCGGCGCTGGCGCAAATCAGGCGTTGTGCTTCAGCCAATGCCATAGTTCCTGCGGTTGATCCATGCACGCGAGCGGCCGCATTGCCGCGAGCTGCGTCCGCGGGTGCGCGCCGTAGGTGACGGCGACGCTCGCAACACCGGCGTTGATCGCCATCTGCAAGTCGTGCGTGGTGTCGCCGATCATCAGCGTTTGTTCCGGTGTAGTGCCGAGCATTTCGATCAGATCGGTGAGCATGCCCGGATCCGGCTTGCTCCCCGACTCATCGCCGCAGCGCGTGGCGTGGAAGACCGGTCTCAAGCCGGTATGGTCGAGCGCGCGATCGAGACCGCGCCGGCTCTTGCCGGTCGCAACCGCAAGCAGATACCCCGTTTCGCGCAGTGCGCGCAGCGCCTGCTCCACACCGGGGAACAACGGGGTATGGGGATCGCGCAACCGAAAGTGGTGGCCATAGCGTTCGGCCACCCGCGGATAGACCTCCGGCGCGACGCCCGGCAGCACATACGCCAAAGAATCGGATAGACCGAGACCGATGATGTGTTGCGCGCGTTCCTCGGAAGGCACCGGCAAACCCAGTTCGCGGCACGCCGTTTGCAGCGAGGCGACGATCGCGCCAGCGGAATCGATCAGCGTGCCATCCCAGTCAAAAACCAGCAGTTCGAACCGTCGGCCCATGTTTATGCCCCGTGCCTACCGTAACGTATTCAGGAAGGACTGCAGTTCGGCGGGCAACGGCGCTTCCAGGGTGAGCATGGAACCCGTGGCCGGATGCTCGAAGCCAACTCCGCTCGCATGCAGGAACATGCGCTTCAAGCCGGCGCGCGCAAGACGCTTGTTAAGCTCGAAATCGCCATACTTGTCGTCCCCGGCAATCGGAAAACCGAGATGTGCGAGGTGCACGCGGATCTGGTGAGTGCGGCCGGTCTTGAGTTCGGCGCGCAGCAGACTGAATTCGCGCCACGCCCGCTCGAGCCGGAACACCGTGTGGGCCTCCTGCCCCGCGGCATTGACGGCTACGCGCCGCTCGCCCGATGCCAGCACGTATTTGTGCAGACTCAACCGCACGCTTTGCGTCGCGCCACGCCATGCGCCCTTGACCAGCGCCAGATAAAATTTCTTCACGCGGCCCTCGCGCAGCGCGGCATGCAGCGTGGTCAGGGCGCTGCGCTTCTTGGCCAGCAGCAGCACCCCTGAGGTGTCGCGGTCGAGTCGATGCACGAGCTCGAGAAACCGCGCCTGGGGCCGCTGGGCGCGCAACTGCTCGATGACGCCGAAGCTCACGCCGCTGCCGCCATGCACCGCCATGCCGGATGGCTTGTTGAGCACAAGCAGGTGCTCATCCTCGAACAGGATCGCCTTCTCGAGCCGCGCGTCGGGTGGCGGTGCGCGGCGCGGCGCGCGCTCAGCGACCCGCACCGGCGGCAGCCGCAGCTCGTCACCGGGCTGCAACCGGTAGTCAGGCCCGATGCGGCCGCGGTTGACCCTTACCTCGCCGCTGCGCAGGATGCGATAGACGTGGCTCTTCGGCACCCCTTTCAGCGTTTTCACCAAGTAGTTATCGATGCGCTGCCCGGCGGCTTCCGGGTCAATCCGGTGCCGCGACACGGTATTTTTGCCCAAACCCTTCATTTTGCTTATACTATCCACCGGTTAGCAGACTTCAGGACGATCCTGTCCCCAAAACCTGGCGGTGCACCGCGGCAAGCGCCGCGCACGCCAGGCAGCTTGGCCCGGCGCCTCGCAGCTGTTACCCGAGTGCGGTCGATCGCCTGTCAGGGGACCATCCTGAAAGTGTCGAAGACTGGCCGCCAAAACCATGGTTAAAGTCGCTCACCACAAAAAGTAGCGATGGTAGTTGAAATACGCGCTCACAGCACACGATTGATTTGTAGCAGCAGCGCTCCCTGGTCCCGGTGTCATACACCGCAATCCCGGGTGTGGCGCTGCCGCAAAACGAATTTTAACGGCAAACCCGCGAAAGTCATTTGCAACGAGTCACAGCAAGAACATGATCCGGTTTCGTGACTGAATGATCCAGCATTAACGCGTGCGGCGGCTTTGCCGCACAGGTTTGTCCATCCCGTGACACTGAGCGCGGGAGAAGAAAATAATGAAACGCATGTTGTTTAACGCGACGCAGTCCGAAGAACTGCGTGTCGCGATCGTCGATGGCCAGAAGCTGCTCGACCTCGATATCGAATCCGCGGGCAAAGAGCAGCGCAAGAGCAACATTTACAAGGGTGTCATCACCCGCATCGAACCCAGCCTCGAGGCTGCTTTCGTAGACTACGGCAGCGAGCGGCACGGTTTTCTCCCCTTCAAGGAAGTCGCGCGCGCCTATTTCAAGCCGGGCGTCGACGTCGGCCGCGCGCGCATCCAGGACGCGCTCGAGGAACGCCAGGAACTGATCGTCCAGATCGACAAGGATGAACGCGGTACCAAGGGCGCCGCGCTGACCACTTTCATCAGCCTTGCCGGCCGCCACCTGGTGCTGATGCCGAACAACCCGCGCGGCGGCGGTGTGTCGCGCCGCGTCGAGGGCGAAGAGCGCACCGAGCTGCGCGAAACGATCGACCAGCTGCAGATTCCGCCGGGCATGAGCGTAATCGCGCGCACCGCCGGCATCGGCCGCACGGTCGAGGAACTGACGTGGGACTTGAATTACCTCCTCCAGCTGTGGCACGAAATCGAAAGCGCGGGCCAGGGGCAAAGCGGCGCTTTGCTGATCTATCAGGAATCGAGCCTCGTGATCCGCGCCATTCGCGACCACTTTCATCAGGACATCGGCGAGATCCTGATCGACACCGATGACATCTACGAGCAGGCGCGCGCCTTCATGGGCCACGTGATGCCGCAGAACGTCAGCCGCGTGAAGCTCTATCGCGACGACGTGCCGTTGTTCTCGCGCTTTCAGATCGAGCATCAGATTGAAACCGCGTTTTCGCGCCAGGTATCGCTGCCCTCGGGCGGCGCCGTGGTAATCGATCACACCGAAGCGCTGGTTTCGGTCGACGTCAACTCCGCGCGCTCCACCCGCGGCTCCGACATCGAGCAGACCGCGTTGAACACCAACCTCGAGGCCGCAGACGAGATTGCGCGCCAGCTGAGGCTGCGCGACCTCGGCGGCCTGATCGTCATCGACTTCATCGACATGGAAAGCTCCCGTAACCAGCGCGAGGTCGAAGACCGCCTGCGCGATGCGCTGCGCTACGACCGCGCCCGGGTGCAGACGGGAAAAATTTCCCGTTTCGGCCTGCTGGAGCTGTCGCGCCAGCGGCTGCGTCCGGCGCTTGCCGAGGGCAGCCATATTCCCTGCCCGCGCTGCCACGGCACCGGCCACATCCGCGGCATCGAGTCAACCGCGCTGCACATCCTGCGCATCCTGCAGG
>Ga0113563_10000460_pt1 | contig 19661 bp, 21 predicted proteins | sample Mud3Dept3metaG_FD_80117 | JGI IMG/M metagenome (GOLD analysis project Ga0113563, IMG submission 80117) | Freshwater wetland microbial communities from Ohio, USA, analyzing the effect of biotic and abiotic controls - Mud 3 Core 4 Depth 3... | ecosystem: Environmental > Aquatic > Freshwater >... | reverse complement strand
CTGCCTGCATCGTTCAGCTGGCGTAATATCAACGGAACAGACTATGTGACCCCCATCAAGGATCAATCACCAGCTCCTACGTGCGAGGCGTATGCTATTTGCACTGCTTTAGAGACAAAAATGCAGTATCAACTCAAAGAACTCTACAACCCGGACCTATCTGAGAATCATTTGTTCTTCTACGCGGGAGGATCCATTGGAGAAGGATGGGTCAGTATTGTGGATGCCGCAGAATACCTCATGGAATACGGAGTCCCTGACGAGGGATGCTACCCAGATCCTCATCGACCGTTCGATTACCCGTTTGAAAGCCTCCCGGGGTGGGAGAACCGGACGGTGAAGATTACAGAATGGGGCTGGGTCGATGATAACGTGACGGCGATGAAACAGGCACTCATCAGCCATGGTCCCTTGATCATCTGCATCCATTTCTGGCAGGATTTCTTCAATTATATCGGTGGGGTGTACCAACATCATGAAGGACAAGCCGTCGCGGGTCATGTTGTTGCCATTGTTGGCTATGATGATAGCAAGAGTTGTTGGATTGTGAAAAACAGCTGGGGCTCCAGATGGGGAGAAAAAGGCTATTTCCGGATGGCTTACGATGCAGACATGCTCTCAGGCTGGTATGGGGGCGAAGGGGTGATGTATGTGGAAGGAGTCTATGGGAACCTCAAGCCAGACGTCCCAAAAGTCTCCATAGAAAAACCAGATTATTCCCATAGCTATTTTTTCGGGATCGGTCTTCGTACCCTTCTGAAAGATGTTGAAATCCAGAAAGCGGCTGCCCGCATCTTCGGACCCCTTACCATACGTGTTGCAACAGAAAACGCTACCTCCGTTGAATTCTTCATTGACGAGGTGTCTCAATTTATTGACACCCAGGCACCATTTACTTGGAAGCTTCGTACCACCAAAGGCTTACATACCCTTATGGTGAAAGCAACCAATGACCAGAACGTCTCCTCCCTGGACATCCAAGACATCTACAAGATTTTCTAACATCTTTTAAGGAAACCAGGTTTTGAAGAACCACCCTATATAAAGCCTTAAAAAAGCGTTGGGAAAGCCCTTAAGAAAAGATAATAAACAGGAAGTCTACTCCCCTGAATCCACTATGGAGCGATTCACGAAATTCAAAACCATGATTTTCCCAAGGGAAGTCATCGTTGGTCATAATACAACAGATCAAATAAAAGGGATCTGTAATCACCTTTCACCTAGCAACAATATACTGATGGTTTGCGACAAAAACACCAAGAAAATCTCTGGTGATCGCATCGAAAAGATTCTTTCAGGGGTGGGGTATGATGTCAATATGGTTGTGTTAACTCTTCCCTTGATAAAACGAGACGTGCTCCCAGCATGGCCGACTATCCGAGAAGTAAACACCGTCGTCAAAGAAGCAAAACGAACAGGCTCGGATTTCCTTTTAGGAGTTGGAGGCGGCTCTGTCATCGATGTCACAAAATGTGCTACCTATGAGCTTTCGACAAATTTTATCAGTGTGCCCACATCAGCCTCCCATGACGGGATGGCATCACCCCGGGCGGCACTGAAGGATAAGAAAGGCTCTATCTCAAAAAGCGCTGTGTCACCTATCGCAGTACTCGCTGACACAGCAGTTATCATGAAAGCCCCCTATCGAATGCTTGCCTCTGGTTGTGCCGATGTGATATCAAACCTGACCGCAGTCAAGGACTGGGAGCTTGCGAACCGCCTGAAAAATGAGGAATTCAGCACTTTTGCTGCGTCACTGTCCACCACCTCCTCGCAGCTGTTACTTGACAAAGCAGAGGATATACGAACAGGTTTAGAGGAAGCAATCTGGCAGGCGATCAAATGCATGGTCGTCTCAGGGGTCGCGATGAGTGTCGCAGGAAACACGCGACCAGCTTCTGGAGCAGAACATATGTTCTCACATATGCTTGATGCCATCGCACCAGGGAAAGCCCTCCACGGGGAGCAATGTGGTGTCGGGTCTATTATGATGATGTACCTCCATGGCGGGGACTGGGAGCAGATTCGCGATGCCTTAAAAATGATCGGGTCACCGACCACGGCAAAAGAACTCAATATCCCAAAGAAAAAAATCATACAGGCACTCATGGGCGCGCAGAAGATACGCCCCGATCGATACACGATTCTTGGTGAGATGGGATTAACAGAGGATGCAGCCAAGAAACTAGCGAAGATAACCGGAGTGATTTAATGGTCCTGGTGACCCTCGTTGGCGAGCAGCTTGCTGTGGAAGGACAAGAATTCACGTACCTTGGGGCGAACAGCGAGTGTCGAAGCTGTCAGCTGAAAACCGTCTGTTTCAATCTCAAAGCGGGGCGGAACTATCGGATCATCAAGTTACGGGATAAATCCCATGAATGTAATCTCCATGAAGGAAAAGTCATGGTCGTCGAGGTCGAAGAACTCCCCTTGACAGTTGCTGTACCCCCACAACCCTCTGAGGGAGCAACAACCACTATCGATAAGAAAGAGTGTAGGAACATCGGATGCGACTCCTTTGATATTTGTGCCACCACCACGCTTCAGAATGGGAAGACATATACAATCCGGAAGGTGTACGAACGACTCACCTGCCCTAAAAATATTGAGTTAGTCAAAGTGGATGTCACTGAGACGTAATGAGTACATCCGCCCTCGGTTAAAAAAAAAAAAGAGTATAATGAGGTGTTAGATCTTTGCCTCAGTTTTTATCAATTGCACTTTATCGGTCTTCTCCCAGGTGAAATCTGGTTCCTCTCGTCCGAAATGACCATAGGCTGCTGTGTTTTTGAAAATCGGTCGACGTAAGTCGAGTTGGTTGATGATATCAGCAGGTCTAATCGGGAAGAATACCCTGATGAGTTTTTCAATAGCATCTAAGGAAATCTTGTTGGTGCCAAAACAATCAATGTTGATGGAGACAGGTTCTGCGACACCAATGGCATAGGCGAACTGTATCTCGCATTTCTCTGCGATACCGGAGGCGACGATGTTTTTTGCGATGTATCGTGTCGCGTAAGCTGCGCTGCGGTCGACTTTTGTCGGGTCCTTGCCGGAGAATGCTCCACCACCATGTCTCCCGATCCCTCCATAGGTGTCGACAATGATTTTCCGTCCGGTCAATCCAGCATCTGCGTAAGGCCCTCCACGGACGAACGCCCCTGTGGGGTTGACGTGGAAGATCGTGTCTTTGTCAATCCATTCCGCGCAGACTGGTTTGATGACGGTATCAATCACGTCTTTTCGTATCCGATCATGGGCAACACCCCCATCATGCTGGGTAGAGACGACAATCGTATGAGCTCGAAGGGGTTTTCCTTTTTCATCGTATTCGATGGAGACTTGTGATTTCCCATCCGGCCGCAGGTAGGAGATCCGGTTCGTTTTTCTCATTTCAGATAATCGCTTGGTGAGTTTATGGGCAAGCAGAATGGGTAAGGGCATGAACTCTTTGGTTTCATTGCAGGCGTATCCATACATCATCCCTTGGTCACCGGCTCCTTGTTCTTTATGGAGTCCTTTTCCAACCGTAACTCCTTGGGAGATATCTGGGCTTTGTTCAGTGATTTGGACCCAGACAGAGCAGGTTTCCCATTCGATGCCATACTCGGATTTTGTATAACCGATGCCTTTGATGGTCTCCCGGACGATATGGGGGATGTCGATGTAGGCGTCTGTAGTCATTTCACCAAAGACCATGACTCCTCCGTTTTTTGTTCCGGTTTCAACGGCGACCCGGGAGTTTTTATCCTGTCGGAGCGCCTCATCAAGGATCGCGTCAGAAATCAAATCACACATTTTATCAGGATGTCCCTCTGTGACAGATTCGGAGCTTATGATACTCTTTCGTTTTGTCATATCTTCACCTAGTAAAGAACCTCGTATTTAGGGATTCCACAACCAGAAGGAATTTATTAAGTTTATCAAAGCGGGGTGAAAAAAAGGAAAAAAAGAGGGTGGTTTACCCTATTTTTCGTGTGGTTGTCCACATGTCGTCTTCGATGGTGTTGTAAATGTCGTCATCGGAGACATTCTTTGGCTGTTTCTTGTCGACGAGCAGGATACTACGGTCCGAGCTGCTTTCTTTGGAGTACCGGGCGATAGTGTCTTTTTTAAGACGCCAGTAGTGGGTACGCCACTCCCGGCCGTCATAGAGGGTTGTTTCTTCCCGCTCAGTCGTAAGCATCCCTTCTTCTTCCAGGATGTAGAACAACTGGCGGTCTTCGGGATCTAAGACGTTGTCGATGACTCGGTCGTCGAAGCCGAAGATATCCATGACAAATCCAGCGTCTCGTCGTGCTTCTTCAATGTCGATGCCGACACGATTGGCGATTGCTTTTGATAAATCATCGAGTGTTATAATGGTCATGAAAATCATCTACCTATTCTCTTCTCATTTTTTTTAAAGATCGCTTCCTTCCATTGATTTTTTAATCTCTTCTTGTAAGTCGCAATATATCTGTGCGGTTCTTCTATATATAATTTTCTCTCTTTGGCATGTTTTCTTTCGTTTTTTCGGTCAAAAAAAGAAAAATCTCAAGCATTATAGCTAAAATACCAGCTGCTTGATACTCATGGTGGTGTGTGAATGGAGATTTCCCTTGAAAAACGACTCCTTCAGAGGGTACAGGGTTTACAACTAGAGACGTTACCAGGTTTTCATATTGTCATGCTCCCTGATTTCTTTGTCGACCATTTTGTCTATTTTGACTCCTTGGATACGACCTGCCAGGAGATACAGAGGATTGCAGCCCAGGGTGGGGGAAACAGACCAGGGATTACTCAGCGACTTCAACAGGGAGGGAATGCGACGAATACCGCCCTTGGTCTTGCACGACTAGGAATGAGCACGCATTTGATCTGCCAAACAAGCCCTCTTGGTTTGTATCTTCTCCAATATTTTTTAGGAAATAATGGGGTGGATCTTTCCGGGGTGCATACCGATGGAGGTCTGGCATTGACCACAGCTTTTGAGTTTCAGAAGCCTCAGGCAAATATCATGTTAGGTGATCCGGGGTCTGTTGCAAGTTTTTCCCATGATTTGTTAAATGCTCATGACTGGGAGCTCATTGCTTCTGCAGCCTTAGTTGGTGTGGTGAATTGGAATCAGAATCGTTTAGGGACCGATCTTGCGTGTCGAGTATTTGAGCAGGCGAAAAAACAGGGGAGTAAAACCTTCTTTGATACTGGTGATCCCTCTCCACGATTGCAGGATATTTCTCAGATGATGGAAAAGGTGCTGATGAATCATCATCTTGATCGATTTGGGTTAAATGAAAACGAGCTTCGCCTTTACAGTCAACGCCCCTGCCGGAATCAGGAGGAGATGCTAGCTGCGTTAGAGGAACTAAAGAAAAGAATCCCTGCGCGGATTGATTTTCATACCGCAGTATTTTCTGCATCAGCTCAGGAGGTAGTCACCGTCGTTCCGACGATTCGATTTCCGATGATGTATCGGTCCACCGGTGCGGGCGATATTTGGAACGCGGCGAACATCTTTGCAGATCTGCTTGAGTTTGATGCGGATGAACGTTTGTTGTTTGCGAACGTTGTCGCGGGGTTATACATCTCTTCACCAGATCCATTTCCGCCGACCTTTGACATGGTGATTAATTTTATTAAAAACAACATATAAATTAACATTTTTTCTCAATAAATATTCTATATAAATCATGGATTTATAGGAAGGTATTTATACAAAATATATTAATTCTATAAAAAAATTTATATACTATCTCTCCTTATCAATTTCCAGAATGGGGGAGGCAAAAATTTTTTTTAATCTCTCCTCACCACCTTCAAACTTCCCCATTCTCTCCTTATTCGTTACGAGAAAAACACACGATGTATTTTCCCGGCAATTTTTTTACGATATTTCTCATCCGTGATAATCATTAAAACCCAATCAGGAGCAATCCGAGAGCGAATCGCTTGTGCAATGGGAGTGAACTCATCAAGGCTTTTGACATGGTCCCGATCAATGACACGGATATCAGTGTTGTTAATACGAGGCTCCGCTCGTAACAACTCTGGTCGTGGGATATCAATAATGACATGACCCTGAGGGATATCAAATGCATCCTCCAACTCCCGTTCTTTTTGTCTCCGACGGGAGACGGTTTCCAATTGTTTGATGGTCTTCAATTCCTCTTTTTCCAAATCAAACAGAGAGACGGTATATGCTTGTTTGAAAAGATCTCGGTACTTCAAACGAGTAATGATCTCCCTCTGGAACTGCCCCATGGTTTTTAAAGAAACCATAATTTCAGCATCCGTCATCCGGAAAAATTCAAACGGCTCTGCATCCGGTATCTCCTCCAAGGCTCGTGACAGCATCAGCTCAGGGATCCGCACCGTCTTATGGAAATACACCGAGGAGTACATCAATGCACGTGCCATTAAAATATTCTCCACCACGCTGACCCCTTTGCGCATCATCGCCAGATTCCCTTTATGAATCATCATCGTTCTCAGCAAACGTTGTAGGTCTATTAACCCATAAGCGACCCCTGTGTAGTACGCATCGCGCATCAGATAATCCAATTGATCCACATCAATGGTGCTGTTCAATAATTGCCCTAGGTACTGTTTTTTTGAAGGTTTTCCACGGATGATCGCACAAATCTCCTTTACGCTTACCTCATGCGCCTCAAGGACTTCATGGACAGATGCTGAGGTTACAAATATTTTTTCATTCTCTTCAAACACCTGATATTTCCCCAAGATAAGCTTCTCAGTAAGGTCCACATGGTCAACACCAAAACGCTGCAACAAGATAGACTCCAACGTATGAGAAAAAGGACCATGACCGATATCATGAAGTTGAGCAGCACAGGTCAATAACGTCCGGTCCACTTCTTTTAACCCAAGAATATCCCCTAGTTGCGAAGCGATCATGGAACTCCCAAGTGAATGTTCAAAACGTGTGTGATGAGCCCCAGGAAACACCAGATGGGCAAACCCGAGTTGTTTGATATTATGGAGACGTTGCACCTCCGGAGTCTCCAATAAATCCACCAGGCATCCAGTGATTTTTATATCTCCATGGATCGGGTCTCTGACGATTTTATGAGGTTCAACCATGTGTCTCCTGAGAGGAAACAGCAACAGAGTTGAAATAGTTTTGTTACTTCAAATCATCATGCAGGGGAAACTTTAAAATAAACACACTCATTAAGTAGAATAACAAAAAAATAGAAAAAAAATTTCCTTGTGAGGTGTGTATATGACAAAAACCATATTATTCTCCTTAGAACATTGCATAAAATGCCAAGAGACAAAAGCATTGCTCGCTGGAAGAGAGGATGTCCAAATCGTCACCTTCCCCCATGATCTGAACCAATGGCGTGAGGAGGATTTGGCATTGGCAAAAACCCATGATGTTTTTGAGGATTTACAGAAAACAGCGCCAGTTCTCTGGCTTGATGGTGAAAAAAAAATCGGGTATCTTAGAATACGAAAATGGATCCAGGATGCCCAAAAACAGTAAAGCCTTCTTTTGCTCCTGTATTACCCAAATGTTAATGAATCAGATGATGGTACCGAAAAATAATGGATACTCTTGAAGCAATCAAAAAGAAAAAACTCGAGGAGTTACAGAAAAAGTATATGAACCGAGGGAAAACCATGGAGAAAAAATGGCCAGATACCCCAATTCATCTTTTAGATGCTGATATCGATGAACATATCCGAAAATATCCAACGATCGTTATCGACTGCTGGGCACCTTGGTGTGGTCCTTGTCGAATGATTGGACCAATCATCGAAGAGCTTGCAAAAGAAATGCAGGGAAAACTCACCTTTGGGAAACTAAATGTTGACGAGAACCCGCAAACCTCAATGAAGTACGGAATCATGAGCATCCCAACCATGCTTGTGTTCAAAAATGGTCAGCTTGTGGACCGTATTGTGGGGGCAATGCCCAAAGAGATGCTGCTTCAAAAATTAAAACCGTATCTCTAAGAGTTCACCTACACTATGAGACTTACAAAAGGACTATTTGGTTTTTTTTCCATTAGTATTTTAGTTATTTTGCTACCAATTTTTTCTGGGTGCACCGAGGAAAAAAATCCAACAGGAGATGATTTTTCATTCATAACATTGGATAATGAAATAAAACGTCTCAGTGATTTTACCGGAAAAGTCGTAGTACTCGATTGCATGGCGGTGAACTGTCAACCCTGCATGTATCAAATGTTTGAACTTAAGAAAATCTCTGAGAATTATTCAACGAATGATGTTGTTATCCTCTCCATTGATGTCTGGGTGTCAAATGGAGAAAACGCCTCGATGCTACAAGGATTAATCGATGCGTTTGAAAGCCAAGCGAACCTGACATTGGATTGGATATTTGGCTTGGATGACCCGGAGGGGACATTAGAAAACCGATATGCCACCCAGGGAGTGCCATCTCTATATATTTACGATAAAAAAGGAAATATTTATTACTCCCACGTGGGTTATGAATCTTACACAGATCTTAAAATCAAGATTGATGAAGCATTGAGTAGAAATTAGAGGGAGATAAAAAATATGAAGAATAAGCAAAAATTCATCCTACCATTAGTTGTCGTAAGCCTACTTGGAGCAACAGCAGTATTTGCAGCAGGTACAGGATTGCCAATTGGAACCATCACTGTGTCACCATCTGCACCAACTGCGCTTTCCACCGTGACGATCTCTGTTCCGATCAGTGGTGAAGCCCCCTCAGAAGTAAGAGTGAACGTCGAGGAATGTAACGGAAACACGGGTATCTGTTATCCAGATATCCAGAATGTTACGATGCCTTTGGCAAGCTCATCTATTTATCGAACAGATGTGACGTTAAAACACTCAGATGCGACGTATATCACTGTCTGGGTTGTCGCAAAAATCAATGGTGTTTGGCAGGAATCAGCTCAGAAGAGAGTGAACCTATCCACAACCCCTGATGGGAACGGCGGCGATGACAATGGATCACCAGGATTTGAGCTCGTTGTCCTAGCGATCGCGATTGGAGTAAGCGTCGTGCTCATGAGTCGAAAGAGACGAAAATGAAGTTACAACGAAAACGATTACTCTCTCAGATCATTCTTTTTTTTTCTGCTAACCTGGGGTACCCTGGGTATCCTGGGTTAAAAACCGGTTTTTGTTATCCGTTTTTTTATTGTCAGGCATGTCCCGCGGCGACCTCTGCTTGTCCGTTACGGTCCTTGGAGCAAAGCGTGGACAAAGGAAGTTTCACCTGGAGATTGTTCCTCTTTCCTCTGCTCATTATCGGGTTCCTTGGGATTCTCACCGGTCGCGCGGTATGCGCCTGGGCGTGCCCCATAGGGCTGCTTCAACGGGGGACAGGACGAGTCGCCCGGAAAGTGAAAAAAACACCGCTTGCAAAAAAACTTGGTGCTCATAAGGCGGAGAAGTACTTCCGTTACACGAAATATCTCCTCCTCATTAGCTTAGTGTTCGTCACCTCATATCTTATTGGGTTCATCTTCACAGATATCTGCCCGGTAGGTTTTCTCACAGGAACCATCCCTGTTCTGCTCTTGAACCCGGGGAAATTCGTTCCGAATTTTTTCTTCCCCTTTGCGTTAGTGATCTTCGTTTTGTTCATCATTCTTATCTTTATCATTGAACGAGGCTGGTGCCGATATTTCTGTCCCGTGGGTGCGCTACTTGGACCTTTTAACAAGATAAGCTTTTATCATATCTCTGTGAAAACAGATAAATGCAAACATTGCAATGTCTGTTCCTACATTTGTCCTATGGGTATTGATGTGCCTAATATGCATCGGGATCCTGAGTGTATCTTATGCGGGAAATGTGTGAACACCTGTCCTGAGGAGCTTATCACTTTTGAAAAGACGGGGTGGCAATGAAGAGATTCGTAGCGATTCAGATTTGTGCATTACTCCTGGTTTCAGGTGCCTTAGGGGGCATGTTTGCTTTCACTCCTGTGTATGATGAGGTGCGTTCAGGGATTGTGTTGGTGCTCTGTCTTAGTTGTCTGAAACTTGAACCAAAGACAAATGCGGAATTTACTTTTTTTACTGCAGATAACCGGACTCATGCGAAGTTCGTGTTGGATAATCTCAGCAAGGGCCCAGTGTTTCTGCATTATAGTGGGGATGCTTGTGCAGGTTGTGACGTGATGTATCCGGTGATCAAAGACCTCTTTGATGTTGAGTTTGGAAAACAGGATATGTTTTCAACCATCGCTACCTTTGAGAGTACTCCTATTCCGTATATTTATGTCAATATCCATCATACGACGAATGAACTACGGGATGCCCAGGTCATCTATGATAAGGACCATGTAGGTGGTATCCCGATGTTTACGGTTGTGACCTTAGGGTATGATAATGGTGATGTGAAGCCGAAATACACCACATTGTATGGGACACTGGCGACGTATGGGTGTGATACCGATGCGGAACGGCTTGTCTTCTTGCAACAACTCCTGCATCAGAGTATCGAAATGTATGAACAAAACAAGGCAGGATATCAACCCTAAAAAAAAAGATAAAAAGAAAAAAAGTGAAAAAAAACGAAGATCTTAGATTTCTCCAGCAATTATTTTTTGTCTAAGGATCTCAAATTGTGCTCGTGTTAATGTGCACACATTTGTTTTTTCACCAATTATCACCTTATCGCTCCGGACATCCACCACTGGACATTTCGGAGGGGTACAGACTCCATCATTACACAGTACTACTTTCATATTATCCCTCTGATTCTCAATTGTTAAGTTTCTATTAGGCTTTTAACCTTTAAATATCTTTCGAAAGTTGATCCAAAAACAGGTTTCGTCACATATAACGTTTGATGGTGTAGTTTTTTTTATCTATTAAAGAGACGATTCGAGGCCCCTGGGATGTATCGACCGATGAGACCTCTTTGACGGAGACGGTCACATCAGGTCCCATCTTCCCCTGGAATCCTTTGCGGAGAAACTCATAGATTTCCTCATCAGACGGGCTTGTAGCGCGAAGGGTGTCATCAATCACCACCTGGATCTCCAGGTTCGAGAAGTCATGTTGGATAATCTTGGTGTTCCGAACCTTGTTTGTTCGTAGTTCGTAGAGCAGTTTGCTGTAAATTTCTGAAAACGTGGAGGGAAGCAGGACCGTCCCATCAGATCGATACAACGCTAAGTCATTTCTCCCATACACTTTTTTTATGAGGGATCCCGCCTTCCCACAGGAACAAGAACCTTGGAGGGGGGCAACGATATCATTGATAGAGTTATATCGAAGAATTGGCGTGCCGCTCCCATGGAATTTCGTAAGTATCATTTCTCCTGCATCATCTGATTCAATTGGTGTCCCATTTTTATAGAACTCCGCGTACACAAGGTCAGACATGAGATGATAACTTCCTTGTTTACACTGAAACCCGATCAATCCTGATTCTGTCGCCCCGTAGACCTCGAAGACCTTTGTCTGAAATGTTTTCTCTATGTAGGATTTCAGGAAGGAATCAAGGACCGAACCGGTGGCAGCAATATACCGAGGTGAGATGTTATCCCCAAACCCGGTTTCTTTTAACAACGCCAGATGACCAAGCATTCCGACGTACCCACCAATGAACACTGGTTGGAACTCATTGATAGCAGCAATGACTTTCTTGGGATCATCATTGGTGTTCAGCCATTGGACGTTTTTGAACAACCCTGTGAGATTGAACCGCGGTTGCACCCCTCGCGTTACATAACCACTTTCTGCGGTATGAGGCGCGAAATCACCGATGATCGTGATCCGATCATTCCAGATATTCAGGTCATATTCATGTAAGGTCCGCATATAGGCGAACAATCCCATGACGATATCCAGAAGATCAACATAGAGGGGAAGGACCTTGCCGGTGGTCCCTGACGTGGAGACTTCAATGAGTGAATCTTTTCTGACGCGTCTGGAGATAATCCCCTCAGGGTAATGACGTTTCAAATCCTCTTTGGTCACACACGGGAGTCGGTGAAGATCATCCATGCCTTTGATGTCAGATGGTTGAACCCCCTCTGTTTGGAATTTCTCATGATACAACGGGACGGTATCAGCGAATCGGACGAGTTTTCGAAGGCGTGTATCCTGAAATCGATGTAAAGACTCCTCATTGATCCGGTCTAACCGGTCAACATCCACTAAATATCGTTTCAGAATCTTCCCAAGGAACACTGGGTTATAGAACGGATTCATACGGCTCCCGAACTAGACGTACGAAAGGTACGATTCCTTAAATAGCTGTGCCTTTATTCTCCACAGACGAGCAATGAACATACTCATCGTTGAGACCGTTTGGATGGGAGGCGCACGGTACAGGTTCCTCGAAAAAACATTGCTTACCACCTTTTCTATCCTCCCAACACTGCAAGCCCGTGAGCTTGCAGCCATCACACCAATACAGCACCAGGTAACTGTGGTCAATGAACGATTCTCACACATTGATTATTCCATACCATATGATGTTGTCCTTATCAATTATGTGACATCGACAGCACCCCGCGCGTATCTGATTGCCGATACCTTCCGCAACAAAGGAATCATCGTTGTACTCAGCGGATTCCATGCTTCAGGATTACCCGAAGAGGCAAAACAACACGCAGACAGCGTCCTTATCGGGAGAAACGAAGCTGGATGGATCACAATTCTTCAGGACCTAGAGCAGAAGAAACTCCAACCATTCTATCACGCACCACCCTATTCCACGGGTCAGAATCTCCCACCAACGAACGTTCAGTTACCAGGTTTTATTCTGACTGGCGCAGTGGAGGCGACACGCGGATGTCCATTCAGCTGTGAGTTCTGCCCAGAGACGAACATCCCTGAGGGACAAGTCTATTTCAAACGACCGGTATCAGAGGTTATCGAAGAAATACGAAAAATACCACAAAAGACACTCATGTTCTATGATGCCTCTTTAACCACGGACCCTTCATACACAAAAGAATTATTTAACGCGATGAGAGGACTACGGAAACGATTCTTCTGCAATGGCAATGCAGATGTCCTTGCAAAGGATGAAGACCTTGTCCGTCTCTCCAGAGAAGCAGGTTGTATCGCCTGGCTCATTGGATTTGAATCGCTGAATCAAGATACCCTTGATTCGGTCGGGAAAAAAACAAACACGGTGTCTGATTACAAACAGGCGATTCGAAACATTCAGAAAAACAAGATGGCTGTCATCGGAGATTTCATCTTCGGGTTTGATACAGATACCCCCGCGGTCTTTGAGCAAACATTAAATGCGATGAAAAAAATGAAAATCGACGTCGCTGATTTCTCCATTCTCACGCCATTCCCAGGAACACCCTTATTTACGAAACTTGATGCGCAGAAACGAATTCTTTCAAAAGATTGGAAGTTCTATAACATGGGTCATGTTGTATTTGCTCCAAAACAGATGACCGCAACAGAGTTACTGCAGGGGGTTCAATGGATCTATGCCCAGTATTATCATCCATTTTCTACGATAAAGCGTATCATTCGGAATCTGCCTAGAGGACTCTATCCCTTCTTCGTTGTCCTTGCTCGAAATATGGTTGCTATGCTTGGTGCACGACGACTCCATCATAAAAAAAGTTTATAATAAAAGGGATAAAGATTAGAACGCCCACCAGGCTTTCACATCGATACTCGCTGTAGCCATTTTATTGGTATCATCGTATGCCTTCACCGTGATAGTATAATCCTTAGGAATCAATGGTTTCTTGATTAGCTTCATAGGAAGCGTCCAATTATATGGTGGCTCTGTCATATTTGCGACAAGATTGTCGTTAACATAAATCTCCACTCGGGTGATTTTAGAGTCGTCCTTTGCGTAGGTATCGATCGAGGCTTTCCCAATCATCCAGGTGTTCGGTCGTAGTTTGTTCTTATATAAAAATTGTAACCGGAGATTCCCTCGGATATAGATCTTTCCTTTCTGAGGAGAAAGAATCCCTACCTCAGGGGGAAGATTTCGTGCGCCCTTTGCTACATACGTTTCGTTCGCTGCATCCGCATAATATGCATCGAATGGATTCCCATTCGCAGGAGGGTTAGAGTAGGCAACGTTTTTTTCAGAACTAAAGACCACAGCGATGATCTTAAGATTCTCATAATCAAGACTCCCTACGGATCGGCTTTCCGTGAAGGTCTGACTACTCATTGCATCAACGCTGAATTCCTCGTTGAAAATGAAATCGACAAATCCATTCTTATACTTCATACCATTATAATCATTGAACTGGGAGGAGATAATTTCAGCAAGGTATACCCGCAAGGTTCCAGTGTAAGCGACTTCTTCTCCGTTGATAACCTCAACGCTGGTCTCTATTGTCCCGGTCGTGTTTTTATATTCTGCGTTGACTCGTACGCTGATTTTTGGCACTACTCTGTTTTCTGCGGCTTGTATCGCACTGGTGTAGTTGGTCGCCGGCTGAGTCCCACCAAGGAGGACCTTGTAGCCTCCATCAATATAGACCGTAGGGTCCCCATATCGGTTATAATGTGAGGAGAGGTAGTCTGCTGCGACACTGTTATCCAGAATCATGCTCACATAATAAAACCGATACGAATGGGAAGATTCTAAATCTTCTAAGATGGCTCCAACATTGGGACAGTACTGACAGGTAACTGACGTTGATTCCTCCACAAAGACATAATGGGTGAAGTCTTCATCATCACTATTTTGTTTTACGGTGATGGTGAACACCTCAGAACCATCAATTGAAGGAGCTCCAACAGGGCCATTTCCTGCAGCATCATCCACGGTGATATAATAATAGTAATCATCAGAGGTACCTAGGGGAATATCGATGCTGACACTCCCATTGAGAAGAGACAGCGAGTTCCAGATTGTCGACGCAGCAGTGTTATAATATATGGTCGCTTCGGTGACTTTGACGTTGTCAGTGAAAATTGCAGTGATTATGGCGGTTTGACCAGCGGTGACTGAGAAGTTCCCTGAGGTGAACGTGATTTGAGGTGGTTGTGTGTCTGATCCTTCACCATCGCCTGTGTACATGACAATGTAGGCAGAAGCACCCAGGAGAAATCCCAGGAGAATGATGATGATTAGGAGTTTTCCGATGAGTCTCATATCTTGTAATTAATATACACTTGTTTTATATATTAAATTTACTGAGAGGGATTTAAGTAGGAAAAAACAAAAAAATAAGGAGGAGGCACCCGTTGTTTTCTATGAGAGAATAAAGTTTTTATTGATGTAATTGAAAGATTGTGCCCTGTTGTATGATGATATGTTCTTTAATCATTTTTTCTAGGATTGGTTTGAGTCGTTCTCGGTCGATGTGAACAAGTTTTTCCAGTTCGGAGAACGTCAGGGATTTCTGCAGTAAACCTCGAAGGATTTGTGCCCGGATTTGTCTGTCGGAGCCTTCAAACCGTGATTGCTGTGTTTTGGGTTTGATACCGGTTTTTTGTGCGGTGAGATGCAGTGCTCCGTAATCCATGAGCGCGTTATGCCAGTCCCGACTCAGCCCTTTGGGGAGACAAGTTTCTGCAAGGCTCCAGAGTTCTACGTCTGATATCGTGGTTGGCAGATGAAATTCACTAATCAGGATCCTCCGGATATTCGTATCAACCGTGACTAAGTCCGCGTTGGTTGAGAAGATCTGAACGGCTTGGGAGGTGTACTTTCCAATTCCAGGTAGTTGTTTGTAGTGTTTCATCGCTGCAAGAACATCCCCCTTGAATTCTGATACGATGACCTGAGCTGTCTTATGAAGATTCACGGCTCTGGTGTTATATCCTAAGCCCATCCACATCTGAAGCACCTCCGGAAGGGATGCTATAGCAAGTGTCTCAATGGTCGGCCATTTCTCAATCCACCGCTCATAATAGTGCTTCACTCGGTTCACCTGTGTTTGTTGCAGCATGAGTTCTGAGAGCAAGATCTTATAGGGGTCTGTCGTCTTTCTCCAGGGGAGGTCTCGTTTGTTTTTCGTGTAAAAAGAAAAAATCTTCTTTTGAAACCGTCTGATATCTGCAGAGGGGATTTCTTTTAAGGAATTCCGAGGCAATGTCATAAACCATCATTTTTCTGTGATGATTGGAGAGAATCTGTTAGTTCTTAATATGATTTTTTTAGTGGTTTTTTTTAATTGGGAAGGTTTTTGAAGGTTTGCTGTATAAAGGATATCCCCTCTATGAAACGCTATTACCTAAATCATCTCCAAAAACTCGAAGCTGAATCCATTTTTGTCATCCGTGAGGTCGCAGCTCAGTTCGAACGACCGGTGTTGCTTTTTTCTAGTGGAAAAGACTCAATCGTCCTTGGGTATCTTTCAAAAAAAGCGTTTTCCCCAGCAAAAATACCCTATCCCTTGTTGCATATCGACACAGGACATAATTTCCCAGAGGTATTACGATTTAGGGATGAGTTTGTGAAATACCTTGATGTCCGCTTGCTGGTTGGTTCTGTGCAGAAATCCATTGATACAGGGCGAGTAAAGGATGAAACTGGGAAGTTTGCGACCAGGAATTACTTGCAGTCCACTACGTTACTTGACACGATTCATGAACACAAATTCGATGCTGCCATTGGAGGGGGACGTAGGGATGAGGAAAAAGCACGGGCTAAGGAGCGGTTTTTCTCTCATCGGAATGATTTTGGTCAATGGGACCCGAAAAACCAACGCCCTGAGCTGTGGGACCTGTATAATGGCCGGAAGCATCATGGAGAGCATTTCCGGGTGTTTCCTTTGAGCAACTGGACAGAGCTTGACATCTGGCAGTATATTCTGATAGAACAGATTCAGATTCCTTCTATTTATTTTTCCCATTCCCGTGATTGTATCACCAGAGATGGCGTAATATACGCATATTCAGATTACTTACATCTGGATGAGGCTGAGAAGAAGAAGGTTCAGATGATGACGGTTCGGTTCAGAACCGTTGGTGATATGACGTGTACTGGGGCGGTGCGATCGAACGCTCGAACCGTCGAGGAGATCGTCCAGGAGGTCGCCGCGCTTCGGGTCTCTGAGCGGGGGAACCGGGCGGATGATAAACGATCGGAGAATTCCCTGGAGGATCGGAAGAAGGAGGGGTATTTCTAGGATGGATGAAAAAACCTATTTGAACATGGACCTTCTTCGTTTCACCACCGCAGGGAGTGTCGATGATGGGAAAAGCACCTTGATCGGACGACTCTTGTATGATAGTAAAACCCTTTTTGAGGATCAATTGGAGAACCTGGAGCGGGTGAGCCAGCAACGGGGCGAGGAGTTGAATCTTGCGTTGTTGACTGATGGGCTGCGGGCGGAACGGGAACAGGGAATCACTATTGATGTGGCGTATCGGTATTTTGCCACCCCTGTTAGAAAGTTCATCATCGCTGACACCCCGGGGCATATCCAGTATACTCGGAATATGGTGACGGGTGCATCCACCGCGAATCTTGCGTTGATCCTTGTAGATGCACGCAATGGGGTAACAGAGCAGACCCATCGTCATATCTTCATCGCATCCTTGCTTCAGATCCCACATTTCGTCATTTGTATCAACAAGATGGATCTCGTGGAGTACAACCAGGAGGTCTATGAAAGGATAAAAGCAGAGATTGAGGATTTTATCTCTAAACTCACCATCCCGGATATCACGTTTATCCCGATTAGTGCGTTACTTGGTGATAATGTGGTGAATGCCTCCACACATATGACCTGGTATCATGGTCCGACTTTGTTGTATCATCTTGAAGACGTCCATATTGGGAGTGATGAGAACCTGGTGGACTGTCGGTTCCCGGTCCAGTATGTGATTCGACCTCGGTCGGATAAATATCATGATTATCGGGGATATGCTGGGAGGATCGCCAGTGGGATTTTTAAACCAGGGGACAACGTCACGATTCTTCCATCTGGTTTTACGACAACCATTAAGACTATTGAAGGACCTCAGGGTATTCTTGAAGAAGCATTCCCACCGATGTCAGTGGTGATGCAGTTGGATGATGACCTGGACATCAGCCGGGGGGATATGCTGGTCCGGTCGCATAACATTCCATTTATCAATCAGGATATTGATTGTATGGTCTGCTGGATGAATGCGAAACCATTGAACCCTGGGACGCGGTATATCATCCGACATACCACTAGGGAGCTCAAAGGGATCGTTAAGGAAATTCAATACAGAATCGATATCAATACATTGCATCGGGTCCCTGAGGTGTCGTCCCTGGGGTTAAACGAGATCGGCCGGATCACGATACGAACCGCTCAACCCTTGTTCTTTGATAGTTACGAGCATAACCGGTCGACCGGAAGCATCATCCTTGTTGATGAGACGACCAATGAGACGGTCGCTGCAGGGATGATCCGAGAGCCTTCTCAGAAGATTCCTGAGAAGAAAAAATAAAAGGAAATACTATGATGAAGAAACATCAGGGGTACACCATCTGGTTCACGGGTCTTCCCTGTTGCGGGAAGACAACAATTGCAAATCAAGTGGCGGTTCTATTAAAAAAGAAAGGATATCTTGTTGAACAGCTTGATGGGGATATCATCCGTCAGAACTTCTCTAGTGACCTGAGTTTTTCAAAGAAGGACCGGGATGAGAACATCAAACGGGCGACGTTTCTTGCTAAGATGTTGTCTCGTAACAACGTCGTGGTGCTGGCAAGCTTTGTCTCACCCTATCGGAAAGAACGGCGAAAGGCACGCAAGGAAATTAAAAATTTTGTTGAAGTCTTTGTTCGATGTCCGGTGAAAATCTGCATGAAACGTGATGTGAAAGGCATGTATAAAAAAGCCTTGGAAGGGAAGATACAGCATTTCACAGGGGTTGATGATCCTTATGAGGAACCCGAGCATCCAGAGTTGATTGTCGATACTGATATTGAATCCCTCGATGAAAGCGTTGAAAAAGTCATAAAGAAGATTCAAGAGCTTGGATTTCTTACCGAATAATTATCTTTTCAGTCTAAAAGAAGCAAGGCATAGTAGTTCTCAGGGCAGCTGTAGTTCTGAACCACCTCGATTGGGTACCCCGCGGTCCTGGCAGTTTTATAGACATCGATACCACACGCCTCCATAGAAGGACGGGCTTGTTCGGTGTGACAGCAGGTTTTTTCTACGTTGCAATGGTCACACAAGGGACAAGGGCCTGCACTGAATCCAAACGCCTTGTAATACCCAGAGAGAAATGTTTCTCTTTCAAGGGCGCTGATGATCTCTAGGGTGTCAATGCCGTGTGAAGGGCAATGAATCAACAACGCAGTGGTGTACTCATTGAGCATACGTTGTGTCTCCTGTGGTGTTGGTGAAAACGGGGGACACGTGAGATGTTCACCATACCCGTCACAACCATATTGACATTTCCGTCGTACCCATTCCGCGGTATACACCTGTTTTGGGGAGATTATCTTTGCTTCGATGGCACCCAGTTCACAGGCTCTTTTAAGGAAATACTCTGGCGTGGGAAGTTGGTTTTTCTTCATTAGGGTAGAAACCGTCTGTTGTTTTTTAATGTACTCTCAGAAACGAATGGAATGAAAAAAAAAATTATCAGAATGGTCATGTTGAAATAGTGCAAAGGAATATGATGATAGGGTTCACAAAGAGTCAATAAAAAAGATGCTCGGAGGTATAGAGAGGATGGACGTTGAATTTGATGCGATGACACAGAGCTATGCAATAGAAGTCATGGATATTTTTAATGATTATGTGACTCATAGTTTTG
>Ga0113563_10000459_pt1 | contig 19664 bp, 16 predicted proteins | sample Mud3Dept3metaG_FD_80117 | JGI IMG/M metagenome (GOLD analysis project Ga0113563, IMG submission 80117) | Freshwater wetland microbial communities from Ohio, USA, analyzing the effect of biotic and abiotic controls - Mud 3 Core 4 Depth 3... | ecosystem: Environmental > Aquatic > Freshwater >... | reverse complement strand
ATAGAGGAAGTTACACCGCTTGAGAGTCGTTACACCGCTGATCCGTAAGTGTCTAGCGGTCGCCCGACGCGACGGGTTTTCGGAACACAAAAATAGGCTCAGTTTTCTCGTGCTTTCCTATCCTACCTAAGGGTAGCTTCATGATCTTCTCTAGAGTGAAGTCTCTCTTTTGTGCTAATCCCACTAGGATATCTCCAATGGGGCACTCTCGGCGCCCTAGCTTGACATTTTTGGTATTGATCGCAGCAATACATCCTGGCTTGAGATGACGATAGACCTTGTCAATGAAGGGGATCAAAAAGCCCTCTGCCCATGAGTCCCAAGTCTTGTACCGCACCCAACTCTGTTGCGGATCATCCGAGTAGCGCTCCACTGAAAAATATGGAGGGCTGGTGAGCACTAGGTCAGCTTGCAGCTCCCCAAGGTCTACATCCTCGAAGGGTGCGTTGTAGAATGTGATCTCTTTGCCCAACAGCGAACTCAGGTTTTTGTAGGCGTCTCCGGCCTTAGGATGGGGATCTACCCCTACATATTGCCTACCCGCCGCCAAAGTCCCAACAGCTCTTCCGCCGTACCCAGCGCAAGGATCAAGCACTAGCCCTCCTTGAGGACAGAAGTGATCCACCAATGCTTTGGCTGAGCAAGGTCGGAAGTTAGTTGGAGCCCGCACGTTTAGTCTTAGTGCTCTTAGTACCCTAGCAGGAGTGACAGGGTCCCCCACTTTAATTTGAAACCTAACAGCTCTTCGCACCAAAGATTCCGAGTACCAAGCCTCTCTAGGTGATATGTGTTTATGGTAGGAGGCATCACTTATGTACGAAAAAACATCACGGCAGAGTGCGGATCCACCTTGAGACAGACTCACAATGCTCTCCCCCTCCACTCTCGTTGGAGACCTTACCAAAACATCGAAGTCATGGATTGCCTCCTCATGAGTCAGAGGCGGGACAGGGAACCCAGTTCTCATCAGTATCTCTACGACAGCATCAGAGTACTTTGAGTCAGTAGGGTCTAGGTTTCTGATCATTTCAGAAGCGACCGCCACAGGATATTCCAGCTTACTAGAAGCTTTCGGTCGGCCCGTAGGCTTAGGGGGGAACCCAAGTTCTCTGTAGAGGCGTCCCATAGTTGTTCTAGGCACTCCAAGTACCTTAGACATGTCCTCAAGGGTAAGCCCTCTGTCCAACAACTCCTGTACTTTGACCTTAGTGACTATGTCACGAGGAGCTGCCCCCGCTTTGCGTACCACTTTAGTGTGAAGCTTGTATGCAAGGCTGGGATGTACGTGAGAAGACACTAGATCCAAAAACTTGGTATAGCTAGTGCGGTCATCAATTAGGATCTCGAACCCAGACTTAGAGGAGTACAAGGCAGGGTTCAATCCGTAGCGCCTCAAAATCTTGAGTTGTGATGTTTGACTGGCTTCATCTGGCCCCACAGAAAATCTTACGTACCCGTTAGTAGTACTAGACCCATCATCCATGAACCACACTGCCAGGGCTAGTGGATCCACCTGGTTAGCCCTAAGACTAGAGAACACTTTATTACCCGAACCGTTGGGGTAGAAGAGTTCCCAAAATGGGTGCAACAGTCGTGTTGCATGGGTTGTGAAGTAAGACCCAGAGTAACCTTTAGGGTTAGTTGTTGCTCTCCCCCTGGTTACGAAAGCCCCCCATTCTTCCTTTTTCCATTCCAGGTAGGCTTGCTGAGACGTGGAGTGATATTCAGAATACGCAGCTGTACTGTCCCCCGTGCGAAACAATCTACCGTCTCCGAGCATGGAGCCAATCAGAAGAGAGATTTGTCTTTGAGACAGGGACTCAGGCAAGTTCAGTCGATCTGATTTTAGTATAGTGGGGATGCCCCACTTTCGCCTAAGTCTGCCGACTTGGGTCTGCCCAATACCATAGCGGTTTCCTATCTCAGTCTCAGTGAGCTTGTCCTCTAGGTATAACCTACGCAGTACATCACTGGTCAAACTGTCCAAATGTTCCATATATGACTAATCCTAAACACTCCAAAGTTCCCTGTCAACTTAGGATTAGTCATAAGTAGAAAAAATCATTTTGGTTGGTTTGGTCGTTAGACCAAACAGTTAGGCAAACAAAAAGGGCCGGTTCCGAAGAACCAGCCCTTTTCAGATTATAGTAGCTTTTCAGCTACTTAGACTCAGACGCGGGTGATAACCACGCGGGTCATGCCGCGTGGGTTGAACGCGCCGATGCCGAGATTCTCGAAGCAGCTGAAGCCAATCGTGCGTGCCTTTGGATCATCGGCTGAAAGCACGGTGATCTCGGTACGAACGGGGATGCGCCCGAACTGTTCCGGCTCGCAACACACGTAGCAGAAACCAGCAGGAACCAAACGGCTCGTGATGATCTGTGCGCCCCAGAGAACGGCCTGTAGACCGGTCTTCAAGAGGTTCGCCTGGCTCTCGATGTCCAAGATGTCACGGCCGAACTTACGGATATCCGCGTAGTCGACAGCGTTCATGTACACGCGAGCAACGCGCAAGTCGTGACGCTCCACCTCTGCGAACGCGTCGGCCAACACAGCTGGGCTGATTGGGGCGACAACGGGCACGTCGGGGTTCGTCTGACCGGGGAGCGTGTCGTAACCAGAGACAGCAATGCTGTCCATGATCGCGAACGTACGCTCGTCCTCAGCAGCCTGGATCTGCGCCTTAGCGAGGTCCTGAGCACGCTCGATTAGATCGAAACGACGCTCCTTGATCTGCGTGAGGGGGATCTCCGGGTTCGAGGCAATCTCGAACAAGGGGAAGATCACGCGGCGTGGCTTCTGGATCGCGAGAATGTTCTCGCCTTCCTCGCCCACAACAAACGCGGTGACATCCGGATCCTTGTCGTAGATCGGCAACGCACCATCCGGCAACTGCTCAACCAGGAAGGTCTTACGACCAACGCTGGAGTAGTCGCGGCGGAGGCGGAGAGGTTGCATCATCGAAGCGGCTAGCTTCGCACGGCCTGCGGCGGTCTTGAGGTACTCGCCGATAACCATTTGCTTCTGTTCGTTAGATACTTGTCCCATGACTTTTTCCTAAGCTCCTATTTCCTAATAGTCTTTGACTCAGACCCGGAGGTCTAGAACCAGGAGGCTAGAGTTGGCATCCGGGGCAATTTTAACGATACCCATGAGGGTCGGGCTGGCCAGCTCGTATGCATCAGCGGCCACGTTCGTTAGGAGACCGTTCACGGAAGCATAGAGCTTGTCGCCGACGGCGTAGGTGATCGCATTGCTGCTGGCGATCTGGACCTTCGTCTCGTAGATTGAGACGCCGACGCATGAACCGGAACCGCACACGTAAGGAGCACGGCCCGAGGCAACGCCTGGGGTGTTCTCAAACGGGTTGCCGAGTGCATCGTTGAGGAAGATACCTAGTGCACGGCAAGTGGCCGCGTCACCAGTGGTGGTGTTTGGACCACCGATGTAGTTGTTACCAACGTCGCCGCGCGTGAAAGCAACGGAGCCGCCGAGAACACCCACTTTGGTGATTCCTGCGAGAGTTGTTGAAATGTGGGTGGTCGCAACTTTGCAGGGATTCGCCTGAGTAAATCCATCTGGTGAGAGTAGGCCAACGCTGTTACGAGTAACAACATGGAACAACTGCACTCTGCCAGAAGTCTCGCGAAAATCACCGCTGCTTTGACCGCCGATTGCGTATGAGGTCATAATTGACTATCTCCTAAACGGGCGAAACAAACAAAGGGTGCTCTACATTTGATATTCATCTGGGTGTTGTCTCACACTGTTAGGAGACAGTTGTGAGGGGTACCTAAGCACCCCTCACAAGTACATTCTCACTTGAAGACGCTTGATACGTCTGGAGCAGTTGCCCAGAGGCTGGACAGCTGATCAACATCACTAGAACCGGCTTGCTTCGCAATGCCGCCGCCCAACTTGGCAACGCCCTCGGAAGGACGGGTACCAACGGTGCGGGTAGAAGCCGTGCGAACGGCCTTGGCTTGCTTCTGCTGTTCCTGAACTTGTTCTTCAACTTGCTCATCTTCGTTAGCGAACAAGCTGCGTAGGATCTCGTCTTCCTCGGAAGCCATCATGTCCATGCCCGAGGGATCCATCTGGATGTCACTCTCAGCCATTGGGCCACAAGAATCCTGAGCCAGCATTTGGTCCAGATCATCCATGCCCTGTTCGGCCATCATTGGAGCTTGCTGTTGACCCTGAGCTTGCTGCATCATCTGCTGCAATTGGGCCATCATCTGCTGCATCTGGGCCATCATCCGCTGAGAAGCTTCCTTGGTGGGCCAGTTCTCTTCGGCCTTGGCATTCTCGTCCTTGGATTCTTCTTGAGCGGCTTCTTTCTTCTCGCCGTCCTTGGATTCTTCTTTCTTCTCGAACATGTGCTCTTTTAGAGCCTCGGGGAGTTGGCCAGCTTCTTTCTTCTCGCCGTCCTCTTTCTTCTCCTCGATCTTCTCCTTGATGAAGTCGGGCATCTCGTCGCCAGCTTGCTTCTGCTGTTCCTGAGATTCCTCTTCCATCTCTTCCTGCTCTTGCTGCTGCGCGAGACGCGTGTGCGTATCGATTAGCTCTTGAGCTGGTAGGAACATGAGAGAGTAAGCCTGATCTTCGATCATGCCTTCAGACGCCACGCGCTTGCCAGCAAGCATCATCGTGGCAACCTCGACGCACAGGTTCGCTTTCTTGAGCAGAACTTCGCGTGAGGCAGTCTTCTCACTGTGGTTGAAAGTGTCGCCGCGCATCTCGGGCATGCCGATTTCGTTGCGCTTCACTTCCTCACCGCTGTACTCGGTTTCCCAAGTGTTGGGGCTGTGAACGTCTTCCGCGAAATCCGAAGGATCGCCCGTCACGTACTTATCAAAAGCAGGCTGGGGGTGATCCTGGTTCATGGTATAGATGTCGCCAGCTGTCTCAGCGGCTTTCTTGATTTTATTACGATCCCAGGTAGAACGCTCACGCATGGTAGTGATCCTTTTCCGTTACGTAGGCTGTGGTTGTATAGAAAGAAACGTTACTTCGACCGACCCAAGGCATACAAACGACCCTTTTCGAGCAGCATGCTGGCCTCATTGCCGGTCACTACCCGGCCCAACACCCGGCGGCACGCCGCCAAGTAGGTCTCATCATCTTCATATGGGGCAGTGCCGCCCACACTAAGCACTGTCCTATAAACTCTTGTTTCACCTGCGAAGGATGCTTTCTTAGTCATCACATCCAGAATTCGTGAGACCGCTAGGATCTCTGACCCGGTGAATCCTGCAATGCGCAGCTGATTCCAGCCGCCCATACGATGCAGAACTAGGCCGTGTACAATACGCTTGGCTTGCCTCTGACCCGCTAGCTTGATGACCGTCTTGGCAACCTTGCGCCATTCCGGGTTCTGCATCGCACTCTTGATCAAGCTCTCGTTTTGCTTGTTAGGGTCCTTGGCGGGGGTTTCTTTCTTGTTGCCCTTGTCACCAATTTCCTTGCGGACATGCTCAATAGCCTTGTCCCGCAGAGCCTTGCTCAGATCTTCTACGGCCTTGTCAAAAGGATCTTTCTCTTCCTCTGCAGGAGGGGGAGCTGGAGTCATGCTCTCAGTTTGACTGGGGGGCAGTTGCTGTCCCTCTGCTGTATAGATGAACGCCGCCTTAGCGAGCGCACCCTCGATTGGTTGGGGGGCCTCACGGTTCATTGCGATGTGAAGCTTGCTTCCCACTTGAGCCACTTCCTCTGCAGAGAGGATGTTGCGGATCACGGCACCCTTGAATGCCGGGTTACCTACCCAGCTCGCTTCGATGAAGCGCACGCTCTCTGGCTCCGTGTAGTGACCACACAACTCGGCAATCTTGCGCCTGTTGCCCAACTCGTCGATAAACTCTTGACCCTTGAAGAACCGGATACAACCGCAGAGCTGCGTTTCATCCTTGGCAACGTTACCGCACTTGCTGCAGATCGTAGATGAGGTACTGCAACCCATGGAGAGGGTGCCCATCTGACCACTCTTGATCGCACGAATCAGAGGTGCGTGGCGCAAGTCGTTGGCAATCAGGATATCGATATAGATGGAGTCGCCGATGTCACGTGCCGCAGCATCAATGATGCGACCCTTAGACAGCTCAGGCAGTTGCACGTGCTCTACATACGAGTGCGCCCCGATGAACGTCTTGAACGTAGCGAGCAGTAGCTTGCGCTCAAAGCTATCGTTGTTGTTGTTCACATAGTGGGACGTGTTTGATGTAATGTAATAGTCGTTAAACTGGCGATCGATCTCAAACCCGTCAACGAAATGGCGTCCCAACTGCGTTGGAGCGTTGTCCACGTCGACCGATGCAACGATCGTCGCGTGGCTCAACATGTACTTGCTGGGGTCATACTCTTGGAGAATGACCCTTGCAGTCCGTTTCTGAAAATCGGGCTCAGGGCTCACAGCTTTAGAACGCAGAACATCCCACTCGGCAAACTTGATGCCGGGCTTTTGTAGGGTCGCCTTTGCGTACTTCAGGAATGCCATCTATCACCACCCCAGAGATTCGCCACCAGGTCCTAGGATCGCCTCGGACTTAATCAAGAACAGATCCTTGGGGCAAGCAAAGAGTCTCATGCGTGCGCCCTTGTCCATCTTGTAGGTAGTACGACGCATCGTAGAACCACACTTTGGACAGTTAGGGCGTTTCGCCTGAAGCTCACCTTGCGAGACTCTGTACTGTCTATTCTCTGCGAACCAATACGCCGCCCTCTTTTGCACGTGCTGATTGATGCGCATGTCTGACAGACGAGACCCAGTGAGGTAGAACTTCTGAACCTCAGAGCGGATCAGATCATCCTCAATACCCATAGGGGAGAACTGAGACCACACCTGATCATAAGCGGCCATCTCGGATGCGCCCTTGGACCATCGGCGTGCTAGTTCTGTGTAAAAGCCGGGGGGGAGTTGAGCCCAGAGGTGACTGTGCGAGGCCCATTTTCCCCGTGCCTTAGCGATATCGTAACTGCTATAGCTCTGATCAAACTCTGGGGGTAAGAAAGTTGCCAAGGACGGGTTGACCTTGACTATTTCATCCCCACTCATCCGTTCGTTCGCGTGGGGCCATTGCACGTCCACCTGACCCAACCCCCGATGCACAGCTGTAACTCGACCTACGAATGGGGACAAAGTCAAAGTAGGGGAGAACCGTTGCACGGTGTCTCCCTGCTTAAACTCTGCTGTCAACTTCCAAAGGTCGATCATTTAACCCTCACACATTCGTAGATATCGAAGCTTTTCACTTAGCTAGGGGACGGCCCGACGTAGACTTGCCGTGACGCACAGCGCTAGACTGATCGTCATCGAATGCCTTCATGTAACCCTCATCAGAATCAGTCTGAACAGGCTCCATTGGATTCTCAAACGAAGACATGTACTCTTCATCGGAGTCATGTTGCACAACTTCGGCAGTCTTGCTGATCCCCAGCACACTGGCCTGACGGCGCAGCATGGAATCAGTTCCGAACGTAGAGCCTTCCAGATCGTCAGCAATCTTGTCAAGAGTATTGACCAGTTGCTTGGCAAGCTTGAAGGGCATGCCCCACTGCTCTGCCTTGGATTGGATCTCAGCTGCCATGTGGTCCAGACGCGCTAGAATGTTCTCAGCCTGGGCCGTTTTTAGTGTAACCTTGTCTTGAGACATAGTTTCCCTCTTGGATGCAGTAACAGTTAGTAACGTTTGGTCTTCAGGCACCCCAGCAAGGCGGGCCAGGAGCATGTTATACAGAGTTGGATGCAGGATAGACTCGCAGCCTTCCTTCCGGATCGCTAGATCCAGAGCGGCCCTCAACTGAGTGTCTCGAACTCCACCTTCAGAAGCCAATACGGGGGCCTTTAGCCACTCCTTAGCTGCCTTGAGAATGCGAGAGAATTCTACTTCCCCCAGGTCTCTAGCCAGTAATTGTGACGAGGGCTCGTAGGGCTTACGAGACAGGTTAGGGTCGATACCCCAATATACAGCTTTACGGTTACCCATCGCATGAGTAACCAGATAAGTAGAATCGGAAGGTTGCCCCTCTAGATACCTGTCTAACACCCTTGCAGCCTTGGGACGCCCCCCTAGCTGGAAGAAATCCTTCCAGCTCTCATCCGCAGCTTGGTTTATCTGCTTCTGGGTCCCACGTTGTAAATCATATCGAGGTGGCTTCACTGGGGCGGGTCCCGTCTTACCAGCACGGGATTGATTGTGGTACCGCTGTAGCTCTTTCTCATAGTGAGCATTGTCTTGTTCATCTAGTAACCCCTGCACTTGCTGTGCCTTAGTGGGGGACAGTTTTGCAAGCTGCTTCATGACGCGGTCGCGGAAAAGCATCGAAACATCGTGCGGGGTAGCGTCTGCGGGGTAGCGAGCCGAACGCTTACGCAAAAACTCAGCTGATTTGAGCAGACCTCGGGCAATCTCGCTCGGGTGCTGTAACTCTGATATGTGAGACTTAGAGCTGGGATCCAGAAAGATCTTTCGAGCCTCCTGGTAGTCCTGAGATTGGAAGTACCCCACAGCCATCTTACGGGCATTAGGATTGATGGCAGACCCTAACACTTTTTTCACGGTAGAGTTGGGGATGCGCTCAGGGGTATGGTCATCCTGGTGGATACGCTTGTAGAATGCTTCCTCAGCTAGCTTGGACGTATCCTTGGTTTTCCCCGTCAGAATGACCTCACCCAGTAGACCGGCTAGATCTTTGGATGCCCCAGTGCTAGCTAGACTATTAGCTACCATTTTCTGGGCAGCCAGGCTCATGGCCACCACACGCATCTGATGTTTGCGATAAGCCTCGGGCTTTTGTTCCGGGGGTAGGTCCTCGAATTTGATCTCGCCCTCAGCCGTCTTTACGGTCTTAGGGGGTTGAACCTGTGAGGGATCCAGATTGAAGAACTTGGAGACTCGGGCTCCGAACTTGTCCAGGTTCTTGGGCGACACCTGCGCCTGACTAGCCGTCTGGTAGTCTTGAACCAGCTGGTTGATCTCGTCGGGGTGTGGTCGCGGCTTACTCAACAGGATGGCATGTGCCGTTTCCTGGGGGAACGTGTTGAGAGCCAGCATCATGGCTCTGTCAGCCTCAGCTTTAGAGTACGGACGATCAGGCTGGCCAGCTGCGGGATTGATGTTCTCTACATCCTCATAGTCCACGCCGCTGTCATCATCCCACTTACGCGCCTTTTCTTCTTTGGGTGCCTTGGGAGTCGTCTTTAGTGCCTTGGGGGCTTTCTCTTCCTTGGCTACTGGCAGGGCCATCACGCGCTGGAGGTCCTCCAGATTGTGGATGTCCTCGGGGAGGCTGATTCTATTGCCATCCTTGCCCTTCAGGACATCTTCCAAGTACATGGAAGCTGGGAACTGAGGGTTGGATTGTGCGTCTTGTCCGAACTGAGACTTGGCCTTGGTGAGATCCTTCAAAGCCGCAGCGAGTTCCGGGTGCTCCTTGGCGAGCGCTTGCAAGGCATCGCGGGACGCACGATCATGCTTGTCCTCAACAGGAGCCTGGTACTTGAATGGCTTGGGCTGCTGGGATGGCTCAGTGGTGGTTTGCGCAGGGACTTGTGTTGGCCCCGCTGGTTGAGACACTGGGACTTGAGTTGGCGTAGGGGTTTTCCCTTTGCCCTTTCCTTTGCTCTTAGCGGGCTGCGTAGTCGATGGAGATAGAGCCATCACGCGCAGCATGTCCCCAAGCGTATTAATACCCGGCGGTAGTTTCTGACCTCGGAGGCGGGGTCCCAAGATCTGGTCTACTGGAAACTCGGGGCGTTTATCGGCCAATATATAGATGTCAGACCCAGGCTTCACAAAATCCTGAAGGGCGGATTCCAAGCCGGGGTTGCCACTTGCCATGGTATGCAAAGCGTCGCGTGCGGATTGGTCATCTCCAGAGGGGGCGCTCTTGGGAGAGTTTTCTGCGGGTGCGGGGACTTTTGGCTCGGATGCAGGGGCTGGTACTTCCGCCGGCTTCTTGGCAGGTTCAGGTCCCGCGGGGACTGGGGCTTTGGGGAGCTTATCTTTGGGGACAACAGACTTGGATTTCCCAGCTGGCGCTAGAGACGGCTTGTTCTTGAGGGGTTCGTACTTGCCGGGACTTTCCTTCAAGGTAGCCTCCGACACCTCAACTACCTTCCCGGTATCCTTGTGGCGGACCTTCACCTTTTTCGATGAGGCGCCCGCGGGTGCAGGAGCCTTGGGGAGCTTGTCCTGGGGCACTGGCCTCTTAGTGGTACCAGCTGGTGCTGGTAAAGATTTTGCCCACCTGGAGAGAACTCTAGCCCCTACAGAGCCACCGATGTCCTTGCGGTTCCGAGACAAGTCCTTGTCCTTGGAGTCAAGATCGGGGTCAGGCTCTGTCTGAACATTTTCACGGCGCAAGTCTCGACGGGGCGGCTTGACCTTAGGGGCCGGGCGAACAAGTCGCTCCGCCTCGTCAGTCTCCCGCTCGTAGGGTGTCTTAGTGCCAACACGCTCCGCCATCGTTAGATCAAAAGCATCAAACGATTCACGTTAGAAGCGGTTATCCTCTGCTCCTGCCATTGGATCTGCCGCTGGTTCCACCTTCGTGAGACCCAAGGAAGCAATGATACGGTCTCCCACGTCAGTCTCATCCGAGACTTTTTGAGCCACGGCACCGTACAACCCACGCAGTACCTCATTGAACAGTGAGTCATTGACGGTGAATAAGTCTTTTTCAAGGTTCATGCGGATATCATCTGCATCCAGATTGAACATCTCAAGGATAGTCCTGATATCTACAGAGCCCTTGTTGTAGAGATTAAACAATGCATCGTAAGTATCTTGAGAGTCCCGCAATGGCAAACGCGTGAACGAGAGTCTTGGGTACAACACCACTTCCCCGCCCCATTGGTTTTTCTCCACGAATCCCTTGCGACGGGCCACAGGCTTAAACAGGGTATTCTCTACGTATTCTTGTACCATCTCGCGCAGCAACAAGTAACGAGCGTTGATTACTTCTAATTTGAGACGGTCTCCGGAGTAGAGTGCCTCCCCGGAGAGCAAGCTTTCAGTGACTCCAAGTCCTGCGTACAGATCCTTGGCTGTGATTTCGTATTCGCTAGCGAGATCTAAGAGCCTGTCTTTGGCGCCCATTTCTTCCCAGTGTACCTCGTAGTTGGTCACGATAGAGTAGTCAGGATCCACCAGAGATAAATCCACTTGCTCACGCAACATTTCAACGTCCGCCTCAGAGATGTCCTCTGCCCAAACAATACGCTTGGGTGTCATGGCACGATCCGCGATCTGGGTTTGTGCCTGACGCAATTTCTCGCGATACATCAAGGTGCGCAGTACTCGATCCAAGATACTTTGACCTAGCTCATCCCCAGCGCCGTAACGGCCCTTCATATGATAACAGAATGACCCCTCATCTGGGTCAATACCCAGGGGGATTGTCTGACCTTGCTCGATATGCTCTCGCACCTCGATAGGCATCTCTTCTACCATCTTCGCGGCCCACTCGTCACCGGCCTTGGCTTGCTCGATCACAGCTCTATCCCGCTCTGTGGGGATCAGCTCAATCTTCATCTTGTCTGTATAGGAAAACGACGTGACCTTGACCTGATCAATGGGCAACACAATCAGGCGGTCCCAGCCCTGGTACTCTTTTTGATAGTAGGCCAACTCACGATCTTCCCGATCGGGGTGCTCTTCTAGGGTGATTTCCTCTTTCTCAGTGGTGTCGCCTTCATCTGTCAGAGTAGATGTAGTAGATACGTTTTGCTTGTATCCAATATCATCTGGCATCTGCACACTTGAATCCTCAGCAAATATGAATACACTCCCATCCAGCCAGTAGTGATGAATGATCGTGCGAAGCCTTTGGAACAGCTTGAGTCGTTCGCACATCTCACTGAAGTACCAGTGGATGTATTGCGCGTAGTCATGAGCGTCCTTAAAGCCATCGGGACATGAGGTGGGTTTAGGAGTTGCAAGTCTAACCTTGGAAAGAGGAAGCTCTGTGTGTAGGTCAATAGCTTGACCTACGATAGGATCAGAATTGTAAAAGTGGCGATACAGCTCACGCTTCTCACGGAGCGATTGTGGTAACTGCAGAAAGTCGGTGGACAACTGGGGGGAGAAGAAAGACCCAGCCGTTGCCATTGAGGTATTCATCGACCCGCCGCCCCAAGCCCCCTCGTTCGCTTTCTTCATGCGACGGGCTTGACGTTCCTTGTGCGTCAAAGGAGTCTTATATTGCGCGCTCTCAGATGCGCTGGATCCAGCACTTCCAGCCACATATGGCCTGTGAGACGCTCGTGGGTTCTGCACTACTGTGATGTATCGGTTGGGTTTGTTAGTGTAATCCATATTCAATTACCATCTAAGTCTTCATCAAAGGCTGAGAGGTCTTCCCCGTCCTCATCATCCTCAGTCGCCGCTTGTGAAGCGAACCTCTCTTGTTGGGTTATGGCAGGTTGCCTGTCATATAGAGCGCGGTAAGGTTTCTTGTCCTCAGGTTCTTCCGCATATGACTTTAGCAGTTGTTCCACTGGAGATAGAGGTGTCTCTTTGGGGGGCTTTGGTTGGGGCTTGGGGGCAGTTTGTGGGGCCTCTGTTTCCAAGGAGCCCAGTACTCTAGATATACTTGCGGATCTCTTCAGACCTTGGTTGGCCATTCCAGAGAACTGCATCCATGTATTAGCGTACCGAAGATAGATGGGAGTATTGGCATTCGGTGTAGCGCGACGCACACTTCCATAGAGCCCCTTAGACAGAAGCTGAATGCGCAAAAATCTGAAGGACAGCTCTTTCTGCAACTCTCCAATCTCAGCCACGATCTCAGTCGGGCTCATCCTGTCAGGAGGTGTCTGGCTCATAGACTGGTCTGAACTCCTAAATAATATTGGTTGCTAGGGGAAGGGGTCTGTACCACGAATCCAGTAAAGAACGCTGGTGCAAACGCCAGAGGCACACCTTGAGAGGCTTCCTCTTCATTGGTCCATAGCCCTCTACGAGAGAAGTAGAGAGGGTTACCTGCTTGGTACACCAATGGGACGAGTGGTCCAGCAACTCTTGATGCGTAGGTGTAGCGTTCATAGCTGGATGTGGAAATGACCGCATTTCCAGCCATCATCACTGCTGATTGAGGGTGCACTAATGTGACTCTGGTGCTGGCTGTGAACTGATCTGCAGATTCATCTGACCCCCAGAGCATGAAACCGCCATAGAGTCCGTTAGAGTAAGTTACAACAGGCTCCGGCAAGTCCGAGTCCACCCACATCACTCCTTGACCACCGGCCCAACCCCCTTGAAGCATTGCATCATCCACTACCACGGGATGAGCATCCCCCTTGCCGAACATGACACAGTCTCGCCCTCGCACGATGTCCAAGCCTTGAAAATTGATCTGAAATGATCCTACTGGAGGTGGGAATGTCATTAGATAGCCGTTTGGATTGTAAGGTGGAAGTTGTTGGAACTTGAGGGGGTCTGAATGATAGATCCAACCAAGAAGTTGTTAGGGGCTCTTGGATCTCCGGCAATAGTCCACTCATCTTGAGGGGTCCACAAACCCCTCAAGGAGAATCGAAGTCTACTCCCAACCGTATAGGTGTTAGGGACCAATGGGGGGACCAATCTGGACTCCAGAGTGTAGCGTTCGTAAGCGATCGTGGAGATGATCCACGTTCCCACTGCACACACACCGAACTTGTAGACCGGCTGATTTCCCACATAAGAAACATATTGGTCTGCTGTTTCGTGGGAGCCCCACAGCATGAAGCCGCCGTAAGTGCCATCAGAGTAGGTAGCCAGGAAGTTGTCTCCTGTGCTGTCCACCCACGTTACAGCTTGCCCACCAGGCCAGCCCCCGACTGCCATTGTGTTATCAATCACGATGGGAATCGATAGGTCCGTGGTCAATACAATCAGATCTCTACTGCGGGGTATCTCCATGAATTGTCTCCCTAGATTGAAACCTGAATGGTCATGAATCCGTTGCGCTCTGGCGTAGGTTTCTGGGCTACGAACCCAATGTAATAGTTGTTAGCCCCTCTGGGGTCTCCAGACAGAGTCCACTCGTCCTCCTTGGTGAATAGCCCGCGGAGACTAAAAACAAGGCGATCGCTGGGTGCATAGGTGATGGGCACTAAAGGGCCAGGACCCATGCGAGATGCGTACGTGTACTGCTCAAAGGTGTGGGTAGCAATCAACCAGCCGCCCGCCCCCAACACCAAGTACCGATAAACTGGCTGACTCTGAGTGGTGGCCACAAATTTATCGCTACTCTCGTCCGATCCCCACAATGCAAAACCCCCATACAGACCGTCCGATTTAGTGGCAATGAGTCTGTCACTATCACTAGAGCCAGCTTGCCATTGGAAGCCTTGGCCTCCGACCCATCCGTTGGCTGCATCCTCGGGAGTGACCTCCACTGTAATGGTGGCCCCCTTGAACAAGATGATCACATCCCTGGACCTCTCATAGTCAAGCATCAGACCATCCCCCCAGCTTCTTGAACCTGGTTAGGCATTTGACCCCAAGATCCCACCACAAATTTCAGTAGGTTCATCTGCCGTTGATCCCCCGCAAACAATGCCTCCCAGGAACCCCCTACCTTGCGAAAAGCAATGCGCATCACCATGCAATCCATCGCACTTGGAGTTAGGTTCTCCGAGACGGTGTGTTGAACCAGCTGGTAGATCACTCGATTGGCGCTTAGCTTGGGCTGAGAGTCATTCATCGTATAAGGAGGTTCAAAGGGGTTTTCTCAAAAGCCCCTGCGGGATCTCATCCTACTTCCAGCCATGGGATTACGACGCTCCGTGTGTACCCCATGGTGTCTAGCCCGCATGCGCTCGTATCTTTGAGGGCTCATGCCGCCCCCTGACGGGGCCGATACTGCCCCGTACCCGCTAGCAATGCTGTGCCCGTACACTTTCTTGGTGTTGTGCAAAATATCAGAAGATAGGAACACGGCACGCACGAATGCATCACTAAAATCATCGTGATTGTCGCGACCTTCAGGGGCCTCTACAATCACGACGTTTTTGCTCATTTGTTGCGCTTGCAAACTCAATAACTCTTGGATATGGGGGGAGTGCTTAGATCCTGCAGATCCGGAAATACCAGGTCCATCTGGAAGCGGGTAATCATAAAGCACTAGGCCCTTATCGAACATTGCCAGCTTGGCGTTCTGATAGATCTTGGACGCCTGGTCACGAGAGAAGTACTCACATCGAAACTGGGAAAGCCCTTTCTTCAGGAGGGCTTGTTCCAACGGAATACCGGTGAAGCGATCGAACAGCCCATCCGTGATGTAGAATCTCTTGGTAAGAGCAAAGATCCAATTGGCGATCTCGTCAAATTCCAGGCGCTCCGCATCCTTGATGAGCTTGCAATAAGGTACAGAGTATTGGTCACCCAAGTGGGGGTTAGAGTCACGCCAATCCACTCCGGCTTGCCACTTCTCATGATAGACTAGTTGAACCTTGCCTTGCACCACAGCCGTAATACAAACCACAGAAGCGTCGTTAACAAGTCCTATGTCTACACCCATCTGATGTGGGAACCTCGTAACACCGGAATAGTGGGGTCTGGCTTCCGGGTCCACGCAAGCCATCAAGTCCGCTTCACGCTCAATCCAACCACGGACACGATCAGAGAAGTCCGCTCCGTGCTCGGTCATGAACACGAGAGGATCTTCATAGTACTTCTGCTTGTAATAGTCTGCGGGGACGCTGGGATTCAACTCCCACGTGGGAGCCTTGATCGCAATCATGTTAGTGGAGTCTGGCCCGCCACGCATTGCCCGCATGTATAGATTGTAGAAGTGTCCGCTCTTGTTAAGGGGGCTGGAGATGCTGATAACCCGAGACTCAAGGGGGTAGGTATTACCATCCGCTTTGCGGTATGGCATCTTGGTCTCTGGGTCCTTGGGGACATAGGTAGCACTCGACGGGAAAATAGCGTCGTAGATGTCCTTGGCAGACGAGGTGCCATCCTCAGTGTAGTGCGCCACCTCGTCCATGATGATAACAGCGTTGGAGTGACCACGTAGGCCCTTAGCCACAGAGGACTTGAACGTCACGCGCAATGATGCCTTACCCACCAACGTGGTGAAGCGGCCATTCTGGTGCAGACGGTCTACTGGTCCGAATTTCTCAATGTCCCAAGGCGTACGAAACTGGATCAAAGACTGAGTGCTGTTGGCCATGTAGGGCCGGAAATAGTCGCACTTCTGTAGGTGGCCGGACACGGCTCCGAACAGAATGCCAGCTTGTTCCTTGTCTACGGCAACAGAAATAATCTGGATACGATCGCCATTCGGGAAGCCATAATAGGACTGAGGATTGCCTAGGTTCAGAAGTCGATAGATCTCGTAACTCGCAAAGATGGAGCTAAGCATGGTCTTACCACCACGACGCCCAACGGACATCACTAGCTCGTTGCGGGGGTGATCTTGCTCTCCGATATTGCAACGGCCCTCCGAGTTCAGGAATTTGAGGTACTCTGTTTCTGTAAACCTGTACCGCACCTGGTCACCCAGCATGTCCGTAACCGTGATGGTCTTATTCTTGTCATCTAGAGGGAGATGATAATACAGCTTGACCACGAATCTCTGTACAGGGTACAGAGTCATGTTCAGGCCCCACGGCTGCTCTATGTAGTCCAAGATGTTAAATACCTTTGGCTGGAATGGGCCATCGGGTATCACAATCTCTGGGTGGTCTAGATCAACACTATCTATTTGGTTCTTGAGATCCAGCTTGACTTGCATGCCAGCGTCGCGGATCATCTTGGAGAACGAGTCGTCTCCACCTTTCTTTTTCACTACCACAAATCACCTAACTAAATCCTCAGCCTTTTCCAGCCAGCCTTGCATCTCAGATGTCAGCTTGTTGAAAAACAGGTCTGCTTGCTGCTCATCCAGAGTGGACACCGCAGCTTTCTTGATGATCTCTACCCAAAGGTTGTAGATCCGTTGGATCTTTTCCCCGCGAACGTCAATCACCTCAACGTTCAACTTGCGCATCTCCAGCTCGATATCAGCGATCTTCTTGTAGGCATCAATCTTCTGCTTGCTGAGTGAGCTGCAATCTTTACCTGCTCGTTCCAACAGCATTTGCTGGTGTGAGAGACGAGCTGCCTCACGTGCAACTTCCATTTTAAGTGCAAACAAAAGTGCGAGAGGATCCTTACCTCCCGCGGTCTGTACTACAGGATCATTCGCTATGAACTGTCTTCGTTCCTCATCCAGTGCCTCTAGCTCTCTTTCATCTAGTGCCGCATTGGATCGTCCAGGCCGAATAGCAGAACGAGATGGAGTTGCCTTACCTCCTTGACCCGCGCTCGTTCCAGGCAGAAAATAGAGCTGATTGGACGTTGCGGGTTTAGGGGTATCGTTTAGCATCTCGTCTAGTAGTCTTTCATCTTTGGTTTTCATCTCGTCGTCGCTCATTTGCCTACGGGCTTAGTGTCGCCCCCTCCCCCAGTTTCCACCAGGTATTGGCTCAAATTCTTGACAGTGTCGTAACCTTTGTCCTTACGGATCTGGGTACGAATGGCCTTGTCCATGTCCTGGTACTCGTCCGCCGTGCCAGGCCATCCCTCACGAACGTAGTTGAGCATCGCCATATTGCGAGGCTTGGGAGAGAACACCTCTTTAGGAGTGAGGTCTCTCTTATCCGGCTTCACATCATCCTCTCGGTCGTGCTCAGTGACAGCTTGATCCTTAATTACGTCGCGAGAAATGCCTTTGGGCTTGTTGATAGGTGTCACCAGCTCTTTGGTTTCACGCTTGGCCCCAGGGGCTTGATTAGCCCTCTGGTACCTAGCAGCGACGCGCAAGAGTAGGCGTAGAGGATGAGTCACAGCTTAATCTTTCCTGTCCCCAGTTCGATTGACTCGCTTGCCACTTTGACAGGGGCATCAATATCAACGTTCATCTCGTTCTGCATCTGATACTCAAGCAACGTGCTCGCTGCGTTGTTGATCAGAGACGCGTACGAAACAGAACCAGACTTGCCGGTAGCCAGGACAGCTCTCTGCTGCGCTTGCTTATCGAAGTACGGGGGTTCCGTTACCAAAGCCTTGCGGATCTTGGAGCATTGACCCGCCGTCACCTGGTGGATGCAGCTGCCACACTTGGAACCTACCTTGACGTAATCAACTAGTCGTGAGCCGTGCAGACGTGCCGCTTCATCACAGCCTCTGCCGTAGTCCTCATAGACTGTGGGGTCTACATAGTAAACTCCCTGTAGGCCTTGCTCGGCCAACACAATCTTAAGTTCTTCCTTGGCTGCCACCAAGTCACGTGTCTCGAATCGAGTCTTTAGGAGCTGGATCAAGTCCTCCCCATACAGCCCCTCATTGAGGTACTTGGATGCTGTCTTGACGATCTCGCGTTTGGTCAAGTAATTGGTGTGGTGCTCGTTGGTGCGCATCCCGTAGAACCCAGCCATCATGCCCATACGAGCTGGGGCGACTTGAGGGGTAATTTGGTTACGCGTAGCTTTGTGGATCGCACGGAGGGACTCTGCTGGAGTCTCGCCCCACGCGGAAGCAGTCTTAGTCAGACGGCCAGCCGCTTGATGCTCCTGCACTACCTTGGCGACAGTAGAGGCAGTTATGATCTCGGACGCACTCTTGATCAGAGGTTTGCCGTACATGAGACAGTTGGCTGTCTTGTTGTAGAGGCAGCCGGTGCACTTGTCGCCAGCTACGATGGCACGCACACTGGGGTTGTGCTTTGCCAAGAAGTCGGCGCCCTCGGAGCAATCCTCAAACGAGGCTTGCTTCGTATAGGTTACCCCGTAGAGGCCAGCCTCACGGAAGATGGGACCCCAGTGTTCCTTAGTGCGCGACAAGAGATTCTTGTCAAAGGCGATCTTCAACGAAGTGGAGAGTTCCTCTTGAGTGTGACCTTTTAGTGCCTCACGGTTCAAGAATGCTACTACAGGCTTCGCATCAATCTCGTCCTGAGTCTCAGCTTGTTTCTTGCGAATCAAGGAACTGGCCGAGATGAGTTGCTGCTTCGCCTCTTGTGGGGTGGTGCTAGCTTGCTTCTGCTGGCTTACTCCAACTCCGGAGTACACCCCAGAGCTAGAAGCGGTAGCGCCTAGATAGGCTTGGCGGATACGCTCCTTGGGATCTTGACCCTGAGTAGAAGCCGTCTTGCCACGGGCCAACTGCTCGCCTTCAATCTTGGAGGCCATATCCTCCGTGAAAGGAATCTCAACCTTGATCTCTTTCTGGAACTGGCCGCACACCGTGGAGCCGTCTGCCATCTTACGAGAATGGACGCAGCCCCCACACGCCGTCTTGGCCATCACAAACTTGGCGCCTGACGCGTACTTGCTCACAAACCCAGAAGCCTTGCCCTGATCGCAGCTCGGGAAGTCCATCGCATCAATATAGTAGGTGCCGAGTAGTCCGCGCTCCTGCAGTACAGATGCAAGTACAGAGCGGTTCTGTTGCAGCGCTTCCATACCGAAACGCTTCACCAGCTCCGAACGCAGACGCGTCAAATCCGTGGACTGCATCATCGCATAGCGAGCTACGCGTGCAATCTCTTGAGCCTGACCCGACAGAGGGCCGTGCATCTGGGACATGTCTCCCATTGTATGGGGATCCGTGATGCCCATAGTTGGAATCATGACCTTGTTAGGCACTAGGTAGTTAGTTGGAGACTCACCCTCACGATTCCACAACGCCTCT
>Ga0113563_10000458_pt1 | contig 19678 bp, 16 predicted proteins | sample Mud3Dept3metaG_FD_80117 | JGI IMG/M metagenome (GOLD analysis project Ga0113563, IMG submission 80117) | Freshwater wetland microbial communities from Ohio, USA, analyzing the effect of biotic and abiotic controls - Mud 3 Core 4 Depth 3... | ecosystem: Environmental > Aquatic > Freshwater >... | reverse complement strand
CGGTAACGGGTATTTTAGTGATATGTGCAATCCTACTTTACCCAATCCTGAGGCCACCTTTCAATTACTTATTGCACTCTAAATCACTTTTTTTATGCACCTGATGGGTTAACGCTCCCCATGACCCCGTAACCTTTCACGAGCAGCATTCAAAGCATTATCAAATTCAGCTTCTCTTCCCACCCCGCTGCGCCTCACCTCAATCATGGCAGACCTAACCTCCTCGGGCGTGAAGTCATCTATCCAGCCCAAGTGCGTTTGATATGCGGGTGGCTGATTTTTCAAAAGCTCTTCATAGGCCGAAAAAACACCCGGAGCTTGAAAATCTAATCGGTGCACAACCCGAAAGGTATAATACTGAGCCAGCCCTTCTTTTATTTGATGGGCGCTCGAAGCGAATCCGGCGGAACTCCACCGTTTGCCATCAATGTCAGCGCCAAGGTGGGTGTATGCATGAGACTTCGTGGGCCAAAACGACTAAAGTAAGGTCGTCTATGCCAATTCCCAGCGACCCAGCGACGATACCAATAACCCCCCAATATAAGATGATCTCGCCGTTCATCGGATCTTCTGAAAAAAGGCGATTTCTCGCAGGTAGCCGATATTGGTACATTCCAAGGACATCTGAGTTTACTTCAAGGATTCGCTCGACAGGATTGGCTTTTTCCAGAATCGCGAGCAATTCTCTAACCAGCCCTTGGAGTTGCGGGAGATTTTCATCCCGTCGATTAAGCAGTTCTTTTCCCAGCTGGTCAGCGTTTAGCTTCCGAAACAACTCTGACAGGCTTTCAGATACTTTTGAACATTTTGCCAGTTCTGCCTTATATGGCGATATTAGCAATGCTAACCGGTGATCATCTGGAAATTCGACCCCTTGGAGGGTCTGGGGCAAACCAGCTTCGAGGAAATCCTTTCTTTTGAAACCTCGAAACCAAAATTCGAAGACCTTACCCAAAACGACTTTATCGTCTTCCGAGAAGAAAATATTTTCGGCTACGATCCTCCCGAAAAAAGATGAATTAGATCCGAAAACAAGATTTTAAACCTTCGTGGGATTTTCTACGGCGTCTGCGCCACAATCATTTTTTGAACTGATGTATCGCACCGTTTAGAGGGGGAAATGGAAAATTTCGGGGTAGTTTTTGGACGGGGAAGAATGCAAATTGGAGGAAAATAGATCCCTGAATGAAGAGGCCGCTTTCTACTTCTGGGGACGGTCTGGGGACGCAAAAAAAGGGGGTCATTTTTAATAACCCCCTTTTTTAATTCATCTTTTTTGGTGCCGAAGAGGGGACTCGAACCCCTATGTGGGAACCCACACTAGACCCTGAACCTAGCGCGTCTACCAATTCCGCCACTTCGGCACCGAAGCGGATTTTCTAAATATAAACCTACAATCAAAATTTAGGATTGTCAAGCGCAAATTCCCAAAACCGGGGGTCCGGCAGAACACCGCTGGCGACCATGCATCCGGATGTCAATTCGCAGCCTTACCCTTTATCCTTTTGTCTGCGGGCTATCTTGTTTGCCTCTTATTGGTCGACGGGGGCGCGGGACTTCGTTCCAACATCGGCCCAGCGGGGCACTTTGCCCGAATGATTCAATGAAGGCAGGCATACTGTTTCGCCGGATCATAATCATAATCCGCCGCGGAGCTGATTGAGTATTTCTTGGGCAGGGTCACCGGGGGCTCCCCTTTGACCGATTTGGCGATCTCGAAAGCCTTCTCGACCCTTTCTTCTTCCCCCTCAATGGTGAGGCAGACGCACCCTTCGGACCCGCCCACGCCCCCGGAGGCGATCGGGTAGGCATGGACACCGGCCAGGATTGCGAATGCCTGGATCTCGGTAATAACCTTGCCGGTGGTAACGGGGACGATTCTCCCCGGCGCGCCCATGCTGTACTTGAAATGATGAATGCCCGAGTGTTTAGCCGCCTCGGCGACCGAGGGGACGAGTTTTTCCAGGCCGACCGGCTGGATCAAATGCGACCCGCGGGGGGTGATGATGGGCCAGCACATACCGATTGTCCCCCCCTTGACCCCGCAGGTCCAGATCCCCGTGTTTCCCTCCCTATCTACTGCATTGGCCCCTTTGATCATTACGTCCTCAGGACCGAACTTCAGGATCTCCACGGTTGAGTCTGCGTTCTCAACGGGTTTTCCCCGGGCAATGACGTGCCACTTGCAGACCGGCGGGCCGTCGTGGTTGTTGGCGATGCCGTTGCAGATAAGTCCCGCCGTCTGTCCGGCTTTGGGCTCGATGGAAATCTTGAAAAATTCCTCAGTCACATAGGCATTCGTGATACCCCGGGCGATAATAATCAGGCCGTTCTTCCAGGCGTTTTGAACCTCCGGCAGAGCCACGGTGGCCTTGGCCAGGAGACGCCGGGACTCGGCGGGGTTTAAAACTACTAAAGCAGCCGCCTTTTTCTTATCTGCCGGAAGTTCCGGGAGATTAACTTCGTAGAACATGAAAACCTCCAATTAAGGGAAAAAAGTGTCGGTGCCAGTGTGAATGTGAATAATGAATTTGGAAAGCTAATGAATACGTTCGGAAAAATCCGTTTTGCAGAGGGGGTGCAGGGGATAGGGAGCAGATGAAGATAGGAAACCTGGTCTTTCCTAACCCCAACCCCCTACCCCCTTTCTCATCGGGGCAGCCGGCCCGTTTACAGGACCATCAATTCTTCTTCAGCCCCAAACCCGGCACGATCTTCTCGAAATCTTTTTCGTCCTGGGCCATGAGCGCGGCCGATTCCGCCGGGCCCAAGTACATCTGGCCGAACCCGTTCTTGGTCATGAAGTCTTTGAACCTCGGATCGTTTACGGCTTTTTTGGCGGAGGCCTCCAGTTTGGAAATAACCTCTTTCGGCGTATTCTTGGGCCCTACCAGACAGCGCCAGACCCCGAAGGCAAAATCAATTCCTGATTCCTTGAGGGTCGGGACATCGGGGAACAGGGGTTCCCGTTTGTCCGCGGCGATGGCGAGGATCCGGAGTTTGCCTCCGCGCACCAGGGTCCCGACCTCAGCCGGGCTTACGCTGGTGGCTTCCACATGTCCGCCGGCCACGGCGACCGATGCCGGGTTGGCGCCGGCATAAGGAACATGGGTAAACTGAACGCCGGTCTTGCTCCCCAAAAGGGCGGCGGCCACATGCCAGATGGCCCCGGGGCCAGAGTTTGCAACCCGCATTTTGCCAGGATTTGCTTTCGCCCAATCCAAGGCTTCCTTTATATTCTTCCATGGGGCCTCGGCCTTGACCGTAAATCCGGAGGGATCATAATTGTGCAGAGCGATCGGGGCCATCTCCCGCCAGTCCTGATAGCTCGACGCCGAATATTTTTGCAGAATCTGGGAGTTCGTCGTGATCCCCAGGGTGTAGCCGTCCGGCGGAGCCGCGGCGATCTGCTTGAACCCCACCAACCCGCCACCGCCCGGCTTGTTGACCACCACCACCGGCTTTCCCAGGTCCTTCTCCATCAGGTCAGCCATGAAGCGGGCAATCAAATCCGTCCCGCCGCCCGCGGCCCAGGGGACAATGATGGTGATTTCCTTCTCCGGATAGCCGGCCTGGGCCGGAAAGGACCCTCCCCCAAGCAGGAAGACGATCGCCAAAGCGACGATCGTAAAGGTGCGAATCATCTCTCCGGAGCATTGAAATTTTTTTCCTTTTTGCATTTCTACCCTCCTTATTTGGTTCGCTCCGCCTTTTCAGGCGGATCTTTCCTTACGCCTTTTAAGCGCCGGGAAAATGGAAATCAAGAGCAAAAGAATGGCCAGCACGAGAAAAACGGCGGAGATCGGCCTTTCAAAGAAGATGCCGAAAGACCCAAAAGACAGGACCAGGGAGCGGCGGAAATGGTCCTCGAACATCGGCCCCAGGATGAAGGCCAGGACCAGCGGGGCCGATTCGTAGCCGTATTTCTTCATCAGGAAGCCCACAATTCCGAAAAAGATCATCACCCCGATGTCGAAAACCGTATTGCCGAGGCTGTAACTTCCCAACAGGCAGAAGAGAAAGATAACCGGGAAAAAGAAGGCATAGGGGATCTTTATGACCTGAATCCATAAGCCGAGGAGCGGGAGGTTCAGGGCCAGGAGCATGAGGTTCCCGATATACATGCTCGCAATCACGCTCCAGAAGACCTCCGGGTTCTGGCTGATCAGGAAGGGGCCGGGCGAGACGCCGTGAATCATCAGGGAAGCCAGGAGCAGCGCCATGGTGGAATTGGTCGGGATTCCCAGGGACAGCAGGGGAATGAACGACCCGGAAGGTCCGGAGTTGTTCGCCGATTCCGGGCCCGCCACTCCTTCAATGACCCCGGTGCCGAATTTCTCCGGGTGCTTGGAGATCTTTTTTTCCAGGGCATAGGACATTGTGCTGGAGATGACCGTATTTCCCCCCGGGATGACGCCGACGAAGAACCCCAGCACGGTCCCCCGCACGATGGGCCAGGCTGAATCCTTCCAGTCTTTTTGAGTGGGGAAAAGGTTTTTGATCTTCTCCGTGAGGATTCCCGCAAAGCCCGCCTCCTCCAGATTTAAGAGAATCTCCGAAATCCCGAAGAGGCCCATGATCACCGGGATTAAGCCGACCCCGTCCATCAGGTAAGGAACGCCGAAGGAAAAGCGTTCGATCCCCTCGATGGGATCGGTGCCGATGGTGCCGAGCAGCAGCCCCAGAGTTCCCATCATAAACGCCTTCAGCTTGGACCCGGCCCCCAGGTAGCTTACCAGGATCAGCCCGCAGAAGATCAGGGATACATATTCCGGAGAGGAAAATTTCAGGGCGAAATTCGCAAAAGGAGGCGCCAGGAAGAGGAGGCCGAAGAGGCTGATCGTTCCGGCGATGAAAGATGCGATGGCCGCCATCCCGAGGGCCGGCCCCGCCCGTCCTTTGCGGGCCATCTGATAGCCGTCCAGGCAGGTGACAACGCTTGCCGCCTCTCCGGGGATGTTGATGAGAATGGAAGTTGTGGAGCCTCCATACATAGCTCCATAATAAATTCCGGAAAGCATAATGATGGCGGTGGAAGGAGGGAGGGCGAAAGTCACCGGCAAAAGCAGGGCCAAGGCCCCTCCCGGGCCCAGTCCGGGAAGAACCCCGATCAGGGTTCCCACAAAGCATCCCAGAAAGCAGAAAAAGATGTTCTGGGGCTGGAGGGCGATCCCGAGGCCATAGAATAATCCGGCGATAGAATCCATGGGAAATCCGGGTCATTTCAGCCGATCGAAAAACCGGCTAAGAATTCCTGCAAATTGCAGAAATCAAGAAAATTTATCTACAGGCTGATCCATCCCCTGGGCAATAAGACGCCCAACCCCATTCGAAACAGGGCATAACTGCCCAGAGAAGCAGCAATGGCGATAAGAATGGAGACCGTCCATCCTTTTTTCCCGACAACTTTTAACAGGAAAAGAATAAAAAGGGCAGTGGTGAGAATATACCCAAGGTAATTCAGGGCAGCCAAAAAGAATACCAGGGACAGGAGAGAGAGAAAAACCCTTACCCAGCTCCGTTCTTCCCTCCAGAAATTCGCCTTTTCCCGGTCCGGCTTTTCGGCCACTACGGCTCTTACAAACAGGGTCCCCGACAGCAAAGTGAAAAGGCCCCCGATAACGGCCGGAAAGAATCCGGCACCGGGGGCATTCAGGGGGCCAAGGCCCATCCGCAGTCCGCCGGCGACAAAGCTCAGGCCGAGGATCAGAAAAATCAAACTGCTGCCCGTATCGCGGCTCTTCATGTCAATTCTCTTCCCCTGCAGCCCGGTCTTCCCATCCGCAAAAAATCGCCGGTTGCAAAGGCGCGGGGCGTCGCGCCCCTACTTTTCCGCCCGCAGCAACCCGGTCAATTCCGAAAGGTTTTTCAATTCTTCCAGCCGGAAAACAGTCTGCCAGATCTTCTCGGCCCGGTCGGCGCTCACGGCATCAGCCGCGAGGGAATCGAACTTCCGCTTTAACTCCCGGTCGGAGACGGGATCCTCGGGTTCGCCCTTCATGATGTCCCGGCGGGCCGAGAGAAAGCGGCCGTCCGCGGTCCGGACTTCCACGATCGCCGGCCACTTCTCGTCGTAAAGGGCGTCGAGTTCGTCGTCCTTCACGACCTCGACCTTTCGCGCCAGGGCTAATATCTTTTCATCCCGAATTTTTTCCTCGGTATATTGTTCCCGCCAGCAGGAGCCGGTGGCGAGGGCGGTGGCAACCGTGAAGGGGGCGCTGTACGTGGCGCTGGCGACCGTCTCCGGGACCTGGTGTTTCCCCCGGCTGGCCACGGCAAAGGTCCGCACTCGAATCCCTTCCACCTGTTCGGGCCGGAGCCCGTTTTTCTCCCTCAGTTCGAGGATGGCGTCCACGGCGCTGTGGTGCTGACGGCAGCAAGAGTAAGGTTTGATGCCGGTGTTGAGAATCCCCCGGTTGACATTCGCCGGGTCTTCGATTTTACGAAGGTCAAAGCTGTCGGCCGTCGCCTTGGCATATCCGAAGTTCCCTTCGATCGCGGTCGCCGGTCCAAACAGGCCGGCCGCGCAAAGCTTGGCGCCCCAGATACCGATCAGGCTTCCCCAGCCCATGGCGGTGTTCTTGACGGGGGAGCCCTTCGCAAAGGCCTCGAACAGGGCGAGGGGCGAGAGGAACGCCGCCGCCCCGATCAGCTTGGCCGCCTGGTCTTCATTCAGACGAAGGAGGTTCGCCACGGCCGCCGCCGCCCCCAGAGGGGCCAGCGTCCCGGGGGCGAGAAAAACCCGATCCACATAGATGGATGGGCTCACCGCAATCCCCACCCGCGTGACCACATCGTACCCTACGACGACGGCCGCGAGGAAATCCTGGGGGGTGAGTTTCCTCTCCTCGCAGACCGCCAGAGCGGCCGGGATCACGGAAATTCCCGGATGAGTGTGCGAGGTCCGGTGGACGTCGTCTAATTCGAGGTGAAAAGCCATCGTGGCGTTGGCGAAGGCGGCGATCTCCGCGCTGGCGGTTTCGTCGCTCCCCCAGAGGGCGACGCCGCCCGCAGGCGAAACTTCCTGCGCAAAGGTCCGCATTCCTTTGCCCGAGGCCGTTGTCGACCCGGAGAGCCCGATCGCCAGGACATCCGCCGTCCGCCGCTTGGCTTCGCGGACCAGGTCCGGCGTCAAATCTTCAAATCGTGTATTTGCCGCATACTTAGCCAGACATTTTGTGGCTGCCAATTCTTCCGCCATATTTCCTTCCCTTTTGCAATCTCTTCAGCAATTCTTTTCGAAATCTCGATCCTCAATTGAAATCAAGCCGCCACCACGATCCCCAATTCCCTGGCGGCGAAGACAGCCGCCTCCTTAGAAGGGAGCGCATCCACGATCGCCAGACGTCCCCCTCCGCGGTTCCGGGAATCCACCATGACCTTTTTCTCCCTGGTCTCGAGCCAGATGCGCTGAACCTCGGGTTCAGCCACGGGAACCAGCTCGACCGGGATTCCCCGGCGAAGAACCTCCCCGACCACCCGCCGGTAGCTCTCGATATCATCGGTCTGGGAACCATACAGGGCGCCCATGAGAATTCCGGGAACATTGATGGCTCTTCGCGAAAAGAGATCGTGGGTCAGCTCGATTTTCACCCGGGTGATCTCCCCGCCTGCCAGTCGGTGAGCGACCCGCCCCATGTTTGTGGGCGACCCCACGGCCATGCTGCTTCCGCCGAAGACGATTTCGCCCAGCGTCCGGGTAAGGGGCCCGGTTTGCTTGACCATCCAGCGGATTTCTTCCCGGGCCTCCCGGAGGACGGTTTCCTTCTCCTCCGACTCCTTTTTCCGGATAGGTTCGGAAACAAGCTTTTCCACCTCGGCATTGGTTTCGAAAAACGGCCGGAGGTAGCGGATATTGACAGCCGAGATGGCCGGCGCCGCTTCCCGGTGAATCCGGGCGGCCATAGCGATCATCACATCCACATCCACCGGGACGGGAAGCGTGGTTTTCAAGGCCAGGTTTGCCCCCAGATTTCCCAGGAGAATTGCGCCCGTTATGTGAGTGGCGCAAAGGCCTGGCACCATGACCCGGGGAGTGCAGGGAACGGCAATAGTCGGGGAAAGGGCAAGGACGATCGCCCGCCCGATTTGCGCCGGCGTCCCTCCCCGGAGTTCGGTTAAAACCGCCGCGGTTGCCGCCGCTCCGGCGCCCAGTCCTTCCATGTTGCAGCCGGTGGTCTGCTTGCCGGCGCGGAAAATGCTGCCGATCTTCAAAATGAGGGCCGTGGCCAGAGCCACTTTTTCTTCCGGGTAAGCGTGCTCCTGAAGGGCGCGGATGAGCCCCGTGTAGGGACAGGAATCGCCCGTCCCGGCACATGGGTTCAATCCTACCTCGTGATTGCCGACCTCCGTGGCCAAGGTATAGGTCATGGCCCGGTTGACGAGATCGTCTTCGATCAGGGCCCGCCCTTCCCGGTTGGCTTTGGCCAGATCCGAAGCGACCGTCCCCAAGAGAAAGCTTCTGCCGCGGGTGAGGCCGAGTTCGCAAACTTTCAGATTGTGGCGAAAGGACTCCATTACCTTCTTGAGAAGAACTTCATAGGAAATTTTTTCCTGCGCCATGGCCTGGGCGGCGACAATCCAGCTCAGCCCCGCCTTCTCGGCCTCGGCCAAACCGATCAATTCCGAAAGGGTGTAGGGTTTTTGCGGAACGGCAACAAACACCGAAACGAGATTCTCGACTTTTTCCTTAAATTCATAATTTCCCATAATCCTCCCCCCACCCCGGCCCTCCCCCTCAGAGGGCGGAGGGAGGAAACGGAGTTATCATCGCCTTATGATTTCAAGCGGCCGGTCTACCCCCCGGGACCTGGAACTGATCAGCCCGTAAACCCCAATTTGCTTCAAAGAGCCCAAAATCTTTTTCCGTTGATTCCAACACGGACACCGACACTTTTCACTTTTTCCCGCTTTGCAGCGAATGATAGCGGTATTTTTCCCTTGCTTCCTTGATCGAAAGGCCCTGCCGGAGGGCTTCTTCGATGCGGTTCTCCGCCTCTTCAATCTCCAGCGCAAGCCGCAGGACCTCTTCCGCCCTCTCCCGGGGGACCACGACCACGCCGCTGTCGTCTCCCACCAGGATGTCCCCCGGTTTGACCTGTCTCTTGCCGATCGATACCGTGACGTTTTCGGCATCCACCATCACCCGGTCCTTGCCGGTCATCATGAACCGCCCCCGGGTGAAGATAGGGTACTGTTCCTTTAGGATATTGGGCACGTCCCGGCAGACCCCGTCGATTACCGTTCCGCTGATGCCCTTCTTTTTCGCGAGCACGGTCAGGATATCTCCCCAAACCGTGCAGTCCGTGCGCCCGTTGTTGTCCAGGACAATCACATCCCCGGCCTGGACGGAATCGATGTAGTCGCCCACGGTCCCTTTCACTTCTCCCACCGGCACGTATCGGACCGTGTAGGCCGGCCCGGCCATTTTAACCAAGGAAACAATGGGGAATATCCCCTCGCACCCCCCCGCGATTCCCAGGCGGTCGAGGGCGTCCGAAATCGTCGACGTGGGAAGGGCTCGAAAACCCTCCACGGTGTTTTTGGCAGGTCGTTGGATTTCCATTCGGGTCTCCTTTTTTAAAAAAATCGTCCGGCGCCGGTCATAAGTCGCACAGGGTCAAGGCCCGGATTCTTTCATCTTTCGTTTTGCATTTTGCACTCGGCAATTTTCATTTATAAATTCCTCCATCTCCTCGGCCCCCGAATCCTTGAACTTTATTTTTTCAGCATTTGTTCATAATTGTATTTTTTATCCACTTCCAGAATATCCATGCCGTTCAAGATATCCGCTTTCATGGCTTCTTCCTTGGCCATAATTTCTTCCGCCGCAACGACCACTTCCTCCAGCCTCTCCGGCGGGATCACCACGATTCCGTTTACATCCCCGACCAGAATGTCCCCCGGGCGCACCTGCACATCTCCGAGCCGGATCGGGCAGTTGAAATCCTCCTGCATGATGCGCCCTCTGGCCGTGATGGGAACAACCCCGCGGGCGAAAACGGGAAAGCCGATCTCCTGGCAGATGTCGATATCGCGGGCGGCGCCGTCGATGAAAACAGCGCCCACGCCTTTTTGTTTCGCAGCGCAGGAAAGAATTTCCCCCCAGCAGTTGTTGTAAAGATCCCCGCGGTTGTCGATGGCGATCAGGTCGCCGGGGCTCGCCGAGGCGATGGCATCCACCCCTAAGTGCCTTTTTGATTTCAGCATGCCGGCGGCGGTGATTTTGATGGTCACGGCACGGCCGACGATTTTCGGCATACCGAAAAGGGGCCGGATGCCGATGACGGCACCGCGCAAACCGATCTTGTCGAGGGCGTCGGAGAGATTGGTCGTCGAAAGCTTTTCCAGACGCGACCGGTAATGCTTTTCAAAATCTTCTTTCTTCATGTTCATCTCCTCTCGGCCCCTTTGAGCATGGGCGCCCGGCAAATTCTTTTGAAAGCCTCAATCCGCTCTTTTTTCCCCCGGAGATTTTTCCGTCCCCCCCTCTCGGGGGAGGTCCTCAACCCGGGTTTCCCCGGACGGCCTTTCTTCCTTCATCTTCTTCAGGAAATCAAGCAATTCACTCATGGATTTTAGGATGTGATGTTCAAAACTTTTTTTGATATGGTCCCGGTCCCCGGTCCCCAGAGCGTCCAGGAGAATCTTGTGGCTCTTTCTGATGTCGATGAGGCTGGTGTAATATTCGGTCGTCATGGCCGACAGCATCTGGGTTTGGGCAAGAAGGCTCTGCCAGCTGTCGTAAAGCCGTTTGTGGTTCGAAAGCTCCATGATCTTTTTGTGAAACTGCATGTTGAGCCGGGAAACTTCGATTACGTCCTTTTTTTCCGCCATTTCGACGATGCGGTCCAGTAGATCACGAAGGTAAGCCAAATCCTGCTCCTGGAGGCGATCCAGGGCCAGAGAAACCCCAAACCCTTCCAGGAGGGCCCGGAGGGTATAAATTTCTTCGATATCTTTCAGCTCGAAACTTTTAACATAGGTTCCTTTCCGGGGGTAGGTGATAATCAGCCCTTCTTTCTCAAGTTCCGCAAATGCTTCCCTGACCGGTCCCCGGCTGATTCCCATCTCCGCCGCGATCCCCGATTCCACAACCCTTTGATTGGGCCTCAGAACCCCGGAAAAGATCTGGTGCCTTACTGCCCTTACAACCTGTTTTGACAGGGTATTATGATTCAACTTTTCAAAAGCCATCTTTTTATAAATCTTTGTATTTATTATTTATTATAGCTATTGTTAACTGTCAACAGTTGACATTTTATCATCGATTTTTCTATTTGCAAGAAAAATTTCTGGAATTCCGATATTCCTCACCGGCGGGTAACTCGCGTTGTTGCCCTACATTTTTCGCGCTTAATAATGATCTCTGATAGAATGATTTAGGGAAGGAATTATTAATGCAAAAAAAAATCATCGTCGATATCGATAACACCCTGTGGAATTTGGCGCCGGAGTTGTGGAAGCAGCTTCAGAATTTCAATCCCCACATGCCGCTCCCGGAGAAGTGGCGGGACTGGGATTTCTGGGAAGAGTATGTCCGCAGCAAGGATCTCTATCGGGCCCTCCGCGAAGTCCATATGAAGCAGGACCAATATCCGCCCTATCCGGAATCCAGGGAGTTTCTGGCCGGGTTAAAAGGAAGGGGATTTTACATTATCATTGCCAGCCATCGGGAAAAGGGAACGTTGGATCCCACGGTGCGGTGGCTCCGGAAATACGATCTTTCTTACGATGAAGTTCACTTGAGCAGCGACAAGTCTGTGCTCTTTGACGGAAGCTGGGCGATTGTGGACGACAGCCCGGTCACTTTGAAAAAAGCGGCCCGCGCGGGAATCATTCGCGTTGGGCTCCGCCATCCCTGGAACGAGGGGACGGATCATCCTCTTTTCAACAACCTGTTTGAGATCTTGAACTTTATCGACGGCAAGCTGACGGTTTCTTAAGAGGAGGCCGAGGTTAACGGCGTTTCGCGGAGCCCCCCGACGAACCCGGTTTTAAACGTTGACACCCCTCCGCGACTTCTATAGACTGGCTTTAGCATTGCCGACAAACCGGGAATTAGAGCCCGGGATGGCGGCCTCGGACTGATACCCTCATGACAAAAAAATCATCGGTTCCTATTCTTGCTTTCACCGCGTTTTGGATTCTGCTCCTCGGCGGGCTGTCCGATTCGGCCTTCGGGAAAGTGGCTCCCGGTTCCTCCCTGGTCCCGAAAGACCTCATGGAGGTCAAGGTTTACCGGCTTATCATGGACCCCAATTCCCTGCAGCCGATCGTACTCCTTGCCGATCTCTCGGGAGAGATGGCCATTCCGATCTGGATCGGCCCGAACGAGGCCGGCGCCATCCAGGCCGAAATAGAAGGGACCCAGCCTCTCCGGCCCATGACCCATGACCTCCTGGAGCGGGTGATCCAGAAGATGAACGGGACGGTGAAGCGGGTGATCATCACCCATCAGAAAGAGAACATTTATTACGCCGTCATCGTCATCGAAAAGGATCGGGCCCTCCTCGAGATCGATGCCCGCCCGAGCGACTCCATTATCATGGCCCTGAAATTCAAAACCCCGATTCTTATCGCCAAAGGTCTTTTCAAGGAAAGAGCCCTCCGCACCGGTGAGCGGGCCGAAGCAGAAGACATCTCCGGCCTGAGCCTTCAGGAATTAAGCCCTCTGCTGGCCGAATCGTTCGGCTTCAAAAAGGGATCGGGGGTCGTGGTCTCCGATGTAAAAGAGGGAAGCCAGGCGGAAAAGCAGGGATTTCAGCGGGGAGACATCATCGTTGAGGCCGGGGAGGAGAAAATAAAAGACGTCGCCGGGATAAAAAGCGCTCTGGCAAAAACCAAGACGCCCGTAAAAATTAAAATCTTCCGCAAAGGGGCGTTTATGACCCTCCCCCTTAATCCTGCCAATTAGAAGAAGACCGTGTCGATGCGTAGCGTCGGTATCAGTTAAAATCCGTCACCTGGCACATCACCGACATAGGTTCTCTGTTCCCTCAGTCTTTAAAGGCGGTCATGGCTTCCCGGATAAACTCTCCTTTGCGCAGGCGTTCTATGGACAGAATGGAAAAATCAATGGACGGGTTTTCTTCCAGAATCAATTCGGACATGACCTTGCCGGCCGCAGGGCTGTGTTGGAAACCATGGCCGCTGAAGCCGTTGGCCGCATAGAAGCCTTCCACTTCCGGGATTCTCCCGAGAATGGCGTGGTTGTCCGGCGAAATTTCATAAGACCCGGCCCAGCCCCGGGTGATCTGGGCTTTTTCCATGAGAGGGACCCGGAAAAGTGATTTCTCCGCCACTTCCACCATGGCGTCATAATCCACGGCGACATTGAAGCTCGGGACCTCGTCCTTGGGTCCGGAGATCAGAAGGCCATCCCCCTCCCGCCGAAAATACCAGCCGCGATGAAAATCGATGACCAGGGGGATCGGATCCTGAATCCAGGGAAAGGCGGCGGTAAAGAATATCTGGCGCCGATAGGGTTTGACCGGAATCTCCACTCCCGCCATTTTGCCCACCTCTTCGGCATAAGGGCCCGCGGCGTTGATGACGACAGGCGCGGAGATATCGCCTTTCGGGGTGGCCACGCCGGTTACTCTCCCGTGTTCGACAAATATTTTTCGGACCTCGGTGTTTTCGTGGATCTTGACGCCTTTTTTCCGGGCCCCTTTGGCGTAGCCGGTCAGGGCTTCATAGGGCCCGGCATAGCCCTCCCAGGGGCAGAAAGTTCCGCCCTGGAGATCGTCCACCCGCAGGTAAGGCCAGCGGTAGCGAATTTCCTGGGGGGAGAGAAGTTCAACGGGGATGCCGTAGGATTTCTGCAGCCTGGCGTTGGTCTGAAAGATCTCCCACTCTTCCGGAGCCGCGGCCAGGAAAAGGTATCCGACTCTTTTGAACCCCAGGTCCACCTCGGTCAGCTCTTCGAAATTCCGCCAAGTCTTTGCGCTCTCCAGCGAAAAAAGGATATTGATCTCGGTCGAGAATTGAAAGCGGATTCCGCCCACGCACTTCGCCGTCGATCCTTCGCCCAGCATTCCTTTTTCCAGGAGAACGACGTTCTTGGCGCCTTTTTGGCCCAGGTGGTATGCCAGGCTTGCGCCGATGATTCCCCCGCCGATGATGATAATTTCCGCCGTTTTTTGCATAAAACTCAGAACTCTCCTTTAAAACCATTATGCCATCTGACCGGAGTTTTTTCCAAGATTTTCGAATTTGCCGGGGGGTCATTCGGGCTAACAAGAAAGGGGGCCCAGGCCCCCTTTCGATTGTTCTCACCCGCACTCACCCCGGCACTTTCTTAAATATATTCAATCGTCGCCGGCGGCTTCGGCGTCAAGTCGTAAAGGCAGCGGTTCACGCCCTTGATGGAAGTGATCCGCATGCAGATCCGGTGCAGCTTTTCCCAGGGAAGATCGACAGGCGTTGCCAGCCGGGCGTCGACGCTGTTAAGGCAGCGCACCACGATGATTTGTCCGAATTCTCTTTTCCCATCCTGGATGCCCGTGGCCCGGTCGTTCAAGAGAACGGCAAGGTACTGGAATGCGCCGGTGTCCCCGAGTTCTTCTTCGACAACGGCGGTGGCCGCCCTCACCGTGGCCAACCTTTCTTCGGTCACTTCCCCGACGATCCGGGTGGCCAGAGCCGGCCCGGGAAAGGGAATACGGTGGGTAATTTCTTCTGGAAGACCCAGGACCTTGGCCACCTCCCGAACCCCGTCCTTCCGCAGGGTTTTGAGAGGCTCCAGAACTCTATATCCGTACTCTTTTTCCGGGTCGATCCCCAACTGGGCGAGGATATTATGCTGCCGCTTGATCCCGGCGACGGTCTCTTCGATGTCCGTGAGAATGGTGCCGTGAAGCAGGCTCTTGGCGCCGATTTCGCGGACGAGCCGGCCGAACACGGTTTTGTAAAAGGTAAGCGTTACGGCGTTCCGCTTCTCCTCTGGGTCGGTCAGCCCTTTAAGCGCTTTCAGAAAGTCGGCCCGGGCATCGACTTTCTGAACCGGGATGCCGAGGTTAGCGAAAGTCTTGACCACCCGGTCCGGCTCCCCCTCGCGCATAAGGGCGCTGTCGATAAAAACCGTTTTAAGCCGCGGGCCGAGAGCCCGGAACCCCAGGGCTGTGACCACGGAGCTGTCCACGCCTCCGCTCAGGGCGTTGATGGCGGTTTCCTCTGCGACCTCTTTCCGGATTTCCGCAATCTGCGCTTCCACAAAAGATTGATAGTTCATATCCTTCCTCCTTGTTGGGTTTCTCCCTCTTATAGCAAAAAAAATTGATGGTCGCGTAAAAAGTCCATCTGTCCCGCTCGGAGCGGGATTGCGCTGCAACTTCGTCGCTGCGGCGCACCCGCAAGTGCGCCTCATTCCCCAGTTTTTGCGCGCCTGGTCCCGCCTATGGCGGGAGAGCTTTTTACGAAACCATCGGTTTGCCGACTTTTTACGAGTTCATAAAGAATTGTCGCATGCAAAATTGGGGGCCGATAAAAGCCCACAGGTTGGTCATTGCGAGGAGCACAGCGACGCGGCGATCTCATCAATTCATGAATTCGAGATGATCAGATTGCTTCGCTTCGCTCGCCATGACGCCTTTTCAGACTTTTGGGAAATCATCCAATTGCTATAAAAGCAGCCCGATAACGGCCCCAACCATCAGGGTCGACATGGTGCCGGAGAGGATCGATTTCATGCCTAAGCCGACAATTTCATCCCGCCTTTCCGGCGCCATGGCGCCCATTCCGCCAATCAGGATTCCCAGGCTTCCCAGATTGGCAAACCCGCACAGGGCGTAAATCATGATCAACTGGCTCCGGGAGCTCAGCGCCCCGGCCGGAAGGTTCGCCAAGTCGACATAGGCGATGAATTCATTCAAAATCGTCTTGGTCCCCAGGAGGGCCCCGGCCGCGGAGGCCTCGCCCCAAGGGATCCCGATCAACCAGGCCACAGGCGCCATGACCCAACCCAGAAACCGCTGGAACGTCAGGGGGCCTCCGCCCACCGAAGGGAAAAGCCCGAGGACCAGGTTGGCCAAGGCCACCAGGGCCACCAGGACGATCAGCATGGCCACGATATTAAAAAGCAAAATTATTCCCTCGGCAGTCCCCTTGGTGATAGCGTCCATTGTGCTCGTGGCTGTCTGCGGCGGCTCCAGCTTGCCGGAGGTGATTTCTCCCGTCTCCGGAACCAACATTAAGGAAATGATGATGGCGGCGGGGGTGCTCAGGATGGAAGCGACAAGAATATGCCCCATGGCCTCCGGCATGACCCTATTCAGGATCAGGGCGTAAAGGACCATTACGGTTCCGGCGATGTTGGCCATGCCGCAGGTCATCGTGATGAAAAGTTCGCTCCGGGTCATCTGGCGCAGGTAGGGGCGGACCAGGAGCGGCGCCTCCACCATGCCGAGGAAAATATTGGCCGCCGCTCCCAGGGCGACCGCGCCCCCGATCTTCAGGGTCTTCTGGAGAAGAAAGGAAAAGGCTTTCACGATCAGAGGAAGGATTTTCCAGTAGAAAAGAATCGAAGAAAGGGCGCTGATGACCAGCACCACAGGGAGGGCTTTGAAGGCGAAAACGAAACTGGAGCCGGGGCCCTTTTCGTCAAAGGGCAGGGTTCCCCCGCCGAGATAGCCGAAAACAAAAGATGTCCCGGCAGTCGTCGCCTTGTCCAGGGCCTCGACGCCGTAGTTCAGGATCTTGAAGATCTCGCGGCTTACGGGGATTTTCAGCATGATCAGGGCGAGGGCAAACTGGATCAGGATCCCGACGACTACGGTCCCGGCCTTGATCCTCCCGCGGTTCTCGCTGAGCGCCCAGGCAAATCCCGTCAAAACGATCAGCCCCAAAATCCCCTGCAGATACATTTTCTTCAGACCTCTTTCCATTTTTTCAGCGGCAGGAATGGCCCGGCGGTTCGATGTTACCACGGCGAAGATAAATTTTCTTCAAATTTTTTTCAACCGCTGATCCCTCCAAATCCCCGATTCCGAAACCGAAAAAATATGGAATTTCTTTTTCGGGCTTGATGCTCTGGGGGCAAGAAACAGGGAAAGGAGTTAACCGCTGAGGGAAAATGAACGAAAAGAGAGAATATATTTTTCGCTATGCGCTTGCCGCTATACGCTATACGCCTTCCAAGAGTCAGTTATGCGCTAAAGTCCCTTCCGGATCCTCCCCATTAAATGTGACCCCTTGAAGACGGGGACCTCCTTCGTCCGCAGACAGGAGTTGTCCCGGGTTGAGGCAAAGGGTTCCTCCAATCCGGTCCCAGTATTTCCCTGAAAGCCGCGGGGCCTCGTGGATATGACCGTGAAGGGTCAGGAGCGGTTGAGAATTTTCAATAAACCTGCGGAGGGAGCGGCTTCCCACATAATGCCCCCCGGGGATGACATCCAGGTTCGTTCCGAAAGGAGGGGAGTGCATCACATAAATAGTCTTTCCCATACTCTCCGGCGTGGGAAGGTTTTCAAGGTCTTTTTCAATGGTACCCCTATCCCGGAGATAATGATCCGGATCGATCGGGCTTAGGTCGTGGGGCGGTTGAGAGGAACGAACGTAGGAAGGATTTTTCTGGGGCGGCCGGGGGGCATCGGGGTCATCCATTTTTTCGTAATCCTTCGGCCGAAACGGAGTCGGGGGAACAAAAGGGTAGCCGATGAATTCATAGCCGCCCTCGATTCGAAACTTCTTTCGATCCAAGTCCACAAGCCCTTCCGGGGGTGCGGTGAAGATCTCCGCATAGGCCGGGTCCCAGTTTCCGGGGATCAGAAGGATTCGCTGGAACTGTCTTTCCAGGCCTTCCCGGAAAAAGGGCAGCAGAAAGGCTTCGATAAACGCTTTTTGCTCGGCAACCATTTCTTCATAGCGACGGACTTTCTGCAAGGTAGGAAGGAGATCGCCGCCGAGAATAAGGACCTCGGCCCCCGCCTCCCGGGCGATTTCCGGGATCTGCCGGTAAAGGACCTCTTCGCCGTGAAGGTCGGAGGTGAACAGAATCTTCATCGAGTTTCCTTTTTAGAAGGGATGAAATTATTTTATTCCCCAAGTTAATCGTCTTGCAAGAATTCAGCGAAACCGACAAAGCTTGCAATTTCCTTTTCTTCTGGGTATTCTAAGGCCAAAAAGGCGGGATTTTCGAGAAAACCGAGCCAGGAGCTTTCGAAATGTTTCGAATCCTGATTACCGATGACATCGGATCCGCAGGGCTGGCCCTCCTGAAAGAGGCTGCCGATGTCGAACACGATATCGTCAAACTCCCTCCTCCGGAAAAGCTGCGAGAAATCATCGGCGGCTACGACGCGGTCATCACCCGCTCGGGAACGCCTTTGACCGCGGAGGTTTTCGCCGTGGGGAAACGCCTTAAGGTGGCCGGGCGGGCCGGCGTGGGGATGGACAACATCGACATCGACGCCGCCACCCTGCACGGGATCCTGGTCATGAACACCCCCGAGGCCAACACCCTGGCCGCGGTAGAGCTGACCGTCGCCCTCATGCTCGCCGTCTGCCGTAAATTGCCTTTGGCCAACGATTCCATTAAAAAAGGGGATTGGACCCGAAACAAATTTTTGGGCACCCAGCTCAGCGGGAAGACCCTCGGAATTATCGGCCTGGGCCGTATCGGTTCGCGCGTGGCCGGGCGCTGCCAGGCCTTCGGTATGACCGTAATTGCCTACGATCCCTATATCGCCGAGGAGGTGGCGGATCGAATCCATGTCCGCTTGGTCGCCAACCTGGATGAACTTTTACGTACGGCCGATATCATAACGGTGCATACCCCTTTGACCGAGGAGACCCAGGGGATGATCGGAGGCCGGGAAATCGCCCGGATGAAAGACGGGGTTCGGCTCATCAACTGCGCCCGGGGAGGTATCATGGACGAGGCAGCCCTCCTCGATGGGCTGACATCCGGGAAGGTCGCCGGATTGGGCATCGATGTTTACAGCGTCGAGCCCCCCAAGGAAGACTTGCTCCGGCGTCTTCTTGGCCGGGACGAGGTCGTGGCTACCCCCCACCTCGGGGCCAACACCATCGAGGCCCAGCGGGACGTGGCGGTCCAGGTCGTCCAGCAGGTGATCGAGGCTCTCCGGGGAGAAAATTTCCGGAACGTGGTCAATTTGCCGTTTCCCGACGGCGTGGATTACCGATCTCTGGCCCCCTACATGAATCTGGCGGAAAAGATCGGCTCGATCCTCATGCAGTTGATCCGCGGGCGGATCAGCCGGGTGGAAGTGGAGTTCCGCGGGGAGGAGGTGGAAAGTTCGGAAAAGCCCCTGACCGTCGCCCTACTCAAGGGTTTGCTCTCCCCCATCCTGAGCGAGGACGTAAATTTCGTCAACGCCCCCAGGCTGGCCGGGGAACGGGGAATTCAGGTGGCCCACCGGCGGCACCCGGCAGCCGAAGGGTATTCCAACATCATCCTTTGCCGGGCCGTTTCCACCAAGGAAACCCGCTTAGTCGGCGGCGCCCTGTTCCTGCACGACCAGCCGCGGCTCGTTCTCCTGGATGATTACCGGATCGACGCCCTCCCCACCGGCCCGGCGCTGATTCTTTCCAACCGCGATATTCCGGGGGTCATCGGCAAGGTCGGCACCCTTCTGGGGGAGAGAGGCATCAACATCGCCGAGTGGCAGATGGGCCGCAGCGCCCCCGGCGGGTCCGCGGTTTCCTATATTAATAT
>Ga0113563_10000457_pt1 | contig 19678 bp, 23 predicted proteins | sample Mud3Dept3metaG_FD_80117 | JGI IMG/M metagenome (GOLD analysis project Ga0113563, IMG submission 80117) | Freshwater wetland microbial communities from Ohio, USA, analyzing the effect of biotic and abiotic controls - Mud 3 Core 4 Depth 3... | ecosystem: Environmental > Aquatic > Freshwater >... | reverse complement strand
CCGGATCGCTGCAGGTCAGCCTCGACGGCCGATCGATGCTGCTCGTCATCGGTGCGAACGAGCAGTGCGCGTGGAACCGCGCGCATCACCCCGAGCAGGTGCAGGCGTGCGGCGCCTACGGCGCGCTCCCGCGGGCGACCAGCGCCTCGATCGTGGTCCCGGCCGGCACGCTGTCGGTCGTCGCGGCCGACTGACCTAGCGATCCGCGGACGAGAGCACGGCCTCGAGACGCTCGAGGAACTTCGTGGTCTCGGCCGGGTTCGCGGCGATCGGCGCCGCATACTTCTCGAGCTGGACCACGAGCCGATCGGTGGTCGGGTTGCGACCGCGGAGTCGCTGCGCCGCCTGGTAGGCGCGCTCGAGCATCTCGGTCGCGGTGCGGGGGCTGATGTCGACGAGGCCGCGCGCCGTCGCGAGCGACTCGCGCATCTCCTCGAGTGTGCGCTGGTCGTGGAGCAGCAAGACCTCGCGCTGGTTGATCGAGCCGAGCGAGTCGAGGTACTTCGCGAGCCCTTCGCTGGTGAGCCGTGCCGCCGCGACCGGCTGGTTCTGGAGGTCCTGCTCGAACTCGACCATCTGCCAGCGATCCGCGGCACGCATCGCGCGACACACGACCGACGACACGAACTGCTGCATGACCTCGCGGATCGTCCGCAGCGCGTGATGATGGAGCCGGGTGTTGTCGGCCTGGAGCCGGTTGTTGAACGGCGTCAGCGTCGCCGCGAGCTCGGCGAGGCCGCGGCGCACGAGCAGCGCGCGCCCGAGCGAGGTCAGGTAACCCGGGACGACCGACGCCGGGTTGACGTCGGGGACGAACGCCTCGTAGACCGCCGCGACCAGCGCGTGGACGCCCTCGCTCGACGAGCTCTGGGTGTCGTCGAGGAGCCCGAGCACCTGGTTCGTCTCGCCGGCTTCGAGCGCGACCTCGAGCCGCGCGCAGGCCTCGGTGTGCTGCGAGCGCAGGCCGTACTCGATCGAGCCGACCTTCTCGACGACCTTGCTCCACTTCTCGGAGTCGCCCTCGTCCTGATGCTCGTCGATGCCCGACAGCAGATCGCCGATGTCGGACGAGCCGAGCTCGAGCTCGCCATCCCCGAACGTCACGGCGCCGAGGCCGGTGGCTCCGCCTTCCTCGAGGCCGCCCTCCTCGAGGTCCCCGAAGTCGAAGGCCAGCGGCTCCTCGGTGGCTGGTCGCTTCTTGGCGTCGCCCTCGAGCGTGCGGCAGAACGTGAGCAGCTCGAGCAACCCCCGGAACGTCTGCGACCACAGCTTGCGCAGGCCGGCCGCCGCGGCCGCCGGATCGTTCGGCGCCTTGCGGCTCGCGACAAACCGCTCGTACAGCCCTTCGTCGAGCTGTTTCAGATCATCGAGTGCCTTGAGCGCCAGACCAACCAGCTCGCCTGCCAGGCTCTGGATCTTTGGCGTCGCGATGGCGCTTTGCAGGCGGGGATCCAACGGTGTCCCGATTTTCTCATGATGCGAGCACTTCGGGCCAGTTGGCGGCGGTCTGGTGGTGGATTGGGGCTCCGCGACCGCCTGGGAACGGGGGGGAAGCGCCTGGCGTCCCTACCGGCAGGCGCGCGGCCGCGCCTCGCCGTACACCGTGGTGCCGTCGCGCAGCACGAGGCCCATGCACACACCGCGGGTCGCCTCATCGAGGCGCTCGAGCGGGAACATCTCCTCGATCGTCAGCCGGTCCGCGACCCAGTGCGCGCACGGCTGGCAGAAGTCGACGATCGCGAACCGCAGCTGATCGTCGACGACCTTGATGTCGCGCGGGTTCCTGCCGAGCGCGACGTCGCTCCGGTGCCGGCGCAGGCGTGCGACCAGCGAGACGCCGTCCATCGGCGCGTCCTCGCGGAGGCCCTTGATCCGACCGGTGTCACCGGGCGTGCAGGTACATCCCTCGTCGCGCGGTGCGGGCTCCCGACAGGCCACGAGCCCGAGCGAGACGACGAGTGCGCGCGCGATCACCGGGCGAGGATACGCCGTCCGTGGGAGGATGCGGCCGTGACGACGCCGCTCATCATCCTCGGCTGCGGATACATCGGTGATCGCCTGGCGCGGTCCGCGCTCGCCGCCGGCCGTACCGTCCGCGTGCTGGCCCGCTCGACCGGACGGCTCGCCCCGCTCGGCGCTCTCGGTGCGCAGGTCAAGTACGTCGATGCGGCGGTGCCCAAGCAGCTCCCGGTCGCGCTCAGCGGCCTCGCCGGTGCGACCGTCATCTATTCGATCCCGCCGGTCACCGCGCTGCCACCCGGCAATGCGATGCGCGCGGCGCTGCAGGCGGCGTACGGCGGTGGTGCGGGCTGCTTCATCCACTTCAGCTCGAGCGGCCTGTACGGCGACAAGCCGGATGACGAGATCTGGGTCGACGAGGACACCCCCGTCGCTCAGGACGACAAGGCGATGCAGAACGTGATGTCCGACGAGGAGGCGGTCGCCAACAGCGAGCTCGACCGGCTCCGCACCGTGATCCTGCGCCTCGCTCCGGTGTACGGCGGCGGCCGCGGGATCCGGGCTCGCCTGCGCAAGGGCGACTACCGGATCCTCGGCGACGGCACGCACGCGATCTCGCGGATCCACATCGACGATGTCGCGCGCGTCGTCAACGCGGTCGAGGAGCGCGCGCCCACGAAGTCGTTGTTCCTCGTCGCCGATGACGAGCCGACGACGCAGGGGGAGTACGCGAAGTGGCTCACCGATCGGATGGGCATCCCGATGCCGCCGTCGCGCGACCTCTACGCACCCGGAGGCCAGCGGGTGGCGCACCGCAACCGGCGGATCCGGAACACCAAGCTCAAGACCACGCTCGGGATCGAGCTCCTGTATCCGACATTCCGCGAGGGCGAGGCCGCGATCGAGGCCGAGGAAGCCGCGAACGGCTAGGCCGCACGCCGGAGCTGGAACACGAGCACGCCGCCGAGCTCGAACTGTCCGCCGGGAGCGACTCGCACGCGATCGTCGAAGTACTTGCCGTCGACGAACGCCGCGCTCCCCCCACCGAGGTTCTCGACGACGAGGATCTCTCCCTCGAGCGTGACCGCCATCTGGTGGCGGCCCGCGATCATCGAGTCCACGAAGATCTCGCAGTCCTTCGCACGGCCGATCACGAGCCGCTTGCCGGGCTCGAGCGCCCACGTCGTCCCCGGCGCGAACTGCGGCTCGACCGGTCCTCCGAACGGCCGTGCCATCGGGGAGCGGCAGGTGCCGGCGTAGACGAGCTCGAAGCGAACCGGTTGGGGCACTCGGGCAGCATGGTAGCTGGTCGTCGCTCGATTCTTGCTACGATGGCAGTGACCTTCCGCTATGGCCGCCTGCCAGCTCTGCGACGTCGTCCACCCCGGGGAGCCCGAGGAGTGCCCGGAGCGTCGCACCGGCGAGACGGTTGCTGGCAAGTACCTCGTCGGCGCGCTGCTCGGGGTCGGGGGGATGGCTGCGGTGTACTCCGCCCGGCACGCCGTGCTCCAGCGCGACATCGCGCTCAAGATCCTGCACAAGCGCTACGCGACCGATCGCGAGCTCAGCGCGCGGATCGTGCGCGAGGCGCGCGAGACCGCCGCGATGGGCCACCGCGCGTTCGTCCACGTCCATGACGCCGGCGTCACCGAGGATGGCTGTGCGTTCATCGAGATGGAGAGCCTCGATGGGCGCGACCTCCACTCGATCCGCAAGACCGACGGAGCCCTCGAGCCCGGCCGCGTCGTGCAGATCGCGATCGCCGTGCTCGACGGGCTCGAGGCGCTGCATGCGCGTGGCGTGATCCACCGCGACATCAAGAGCTCGAACATCTACCTGTCGCCCGGGCCCGACGGCCGCGACCAGGTCAAACTCCTCGACCTCGGGTTCGCGAAGGTCGAGGACGCGCTCAAGCTCACGGCGAAGAACCAGCTCCTCGGCACGCCGTTCTACATCAGCCCCGAGCAGTACGTCGATCCGACCGCGGTCGACGCGCGCAGCGATCTGTTCTCGCTCGGCGTCGTGATGTTCGAGGTGCTGACCGCCACGTGGCCGTACAGCTACGTGTCGAAGAAGGAGCTGCTGTCGAAGGTCGTCAAGGGCGAGCTCGAGCGCCACCCCGCGCGGCAGAAGCCCGAGCTGCCCGGCTGGCTCGATCTGATCGTCGCGAAGGCGCTCGCCCACGACCGCGAGCAGCGCTGTGCATCGGCGACCGAGATGAAAGCGGCGCTCCAGCGCGCGGCGATGCCGGAGCCGGCGAAGCCGGGCCTGCTGCGGCGGTTGTTCGGACGCACGAAGCCGCCGCCGAACGCCTGACCCGCGCGGGATATTCCGCGATCGTTGCGGTTGCACGCCGGGGGCCGATGCATCATCCCCAGGGATGCGCACGCTGGCCGCGTTCGTCCTGGTCGCCCTCGGTGTCTCCGTCGCTGCGGCCGAGACCGTGCCCGAGCGTGTGGTGATCGTCGGCCGTGTCGGCGGCGGCGTGTGGAGCGATCGCGCGACCGAGGCGAGGTTCGATCAACCGGCCCAACTCGCGGTCGTCGTGATCGCGCGTCGCGGAAAGCGGACGGTCGCGCTCGCACCGGCCGGGGTCACGCAGGTCGTGCTCCGCGGCAAGAAGCTCGCGACCGAGGAGCTCGCGGGCGCCCGCGTCGAGTGGTCGACCGTCGAGCCACACGGCTTTCGCACCAGGCCCGCGGCGAACGGCGCGACCAGCGAGTTCTACAGCAACGTCTCCATGGACCCGAAGACGTTCGGGAGGTGGCTCGGCTTCGACACGATCGAGTACTTCGAGCGCATCGTCCAGCCGTGGGGCGGCGCGGCGTCGATCCCCGCGACCGTGACGTCCGGAGAGGCGAACGCGCAACAGATCGCGGGCCTCGGCACGATCCGATACCGAGTCGAGGTCGACGTCGCCGGCGTGCGGCTGGCGACCCCGGGCGCCGACGCGATCGACACGCTCGGCCTGTTGCCGTCGGTGCATCGCGTGTCGATCCGGCGCGGCGATGACTTCCTCGGCTACCTGTCCGCGTACCTGCTCGTGCCCGAGGTGTTTGGCTCGGCGGGTGGCGGGCGCACGCACCAGACCGATCGGTTCACCGGCGCGGACTGCGCGGACGTCATGGTCGGCGCGGTGCGCCGCATGGGGCGCACGGTCCCGTACACCAACGTCGCGGGGCTCCCGAGCCTCGCCAAGCCGGTCGCCGGGCTGACGGAGCTCGACGCGACCGGCACTCCGGCCCGGGAGGTCGTGGGCGTGCGCGCGGGCGATCTGATCCGCATCGACTACGGCGGATCGCTGCGCGCCCACACGCCGCGTGCGTTCGACCACGTCGCCGCGCTATGGGAGGACCGGAGCGATCCGGACGGCCCGCACCAGGGCGCGGCGGATGGCCGGCTCGACGGCTTCGACCTCGTCATCCACATGGGCCACCCGCGGCTCAAGATCGAGCCACTGTCCGCGCAGTCGCCCGCGACGATCGACGTGCTGCGCTGGCGCACGAAGTAGGGCACCATCCCCGGATGACCCGCACCGGGAGCCTGCTGTTCGTGCTCGGGGTCGCGGCGTGTGGCGACGACCTCCCCGTCGTCGCGGATGCCCCCGTGATCATCGACGCGCCGCCGCCGATCGACGCGCCGATGTGCGCGTCGCCGACCAAGCTGTGCGGCTCGACCTGCCTCGAGGTCGCGATCGACGAGGCGAACTGCGGCGACTGCGGCGTGGAGTGCCACGGCGGCGAGGCCTGCGACCTGACGTGTGCGTGCGCACCTGCCGCGTTCATCCCCGCGACGCTCGAACCGGGGATGTTCGATCAGTTCCAGGCGGCGGGCGGCACCACGCTCGCGATCGGACCGTCGTTCGGCAACGGCGGCATCAACCCGTTCCTCGTCGGTTACACCGCGACGACACCGCTCGCCACGGACATCGATCTGTCGATGATCCCGCTCGGCGACGTGCCGTTCGTCGCCTCGGCGTACCGGTTCGACCTCGGCGCGATGACGACCGATGCCGCGTACACCGCCACCGCGGGGACACTGCACCTGACCCGGGCGTGTGGAACCGAGGTCGAGGGCACGCTGACCAACGCGACGTTCCGCGGCGTCAAGGGCGGGCTGATGTCCGCCGAGATCGATCCGCTGGGCTGCACGATCACGGTCCCGTCGATCGCGTTCCACATCATGACGGCCGTATGTCCGTGAGCGACGCATGACGCTGCAGTGGTACCCGGGCCACATGACCAAGGCCCGGCGCGAGCTCGCCGCGCTGATGCCTTCCCAGGACGTCGTGATCGAGGTCCTCGACGCCCGGCTGCCTGCGGCGAGCTCGAACCCCGCGGTCACCGAGCTCCGTCGCGACAAGCCGTGCGTCAAGGTCCTGACCAAGAGCGACCTCGCCGATCCCGAGGTCACGGCTGCGTGGATCGCGCACTTCAACGCGCTGCCCAACGTCCGCGCGTTCGCTTCGACGACAAACAACCCGAGCGAGACGCGCAAGAAGGTCGCGGAGCTGACCCGTGGCCTGGCCGCGCACCGGGGGCCCGACAAGGAGATCCGCGCGCTGATCTGTGGCGTGCCCAACGTCGGCAAGTCGACGCTGATCAACACGCTGATGAACAAGCTCGTGGCCAAGACCGGAGACAAGCCGGCGGTGACCAAGGAGCAGCAGACGGTGAAGCTCAAGTCGGGCATGGTGATCACCGACAGCCCCGGCCTGATGTGGCCCAAGATCGAGGACGAGCTCGGCGCCTTCCGCCTCGCGTTCGCCGGCTCGATCCCCGACACCGCGATCGACTACCTGACGATCGCGATGTTCGGCGCGAAGCTCGTGCTCGAGCGCTACGCACCGCTCGCGGTCGCGCGCTACAAGCTCGCCACGACGCCGGCGTCGCCCGAGGCGCTGCTGACCGAGGTCGGCCGCCGCCGCGGCGGGCTGCGCCCCGGTGGTATCGTCGATCTGCACAAGGCCTCCGAGATCTTCGTCCACGAGTTCCGCGGTGGCGTCCTCGGGCGGATCAGCCTCGAGCGGCCCGCGTAGGAGGTTGCAGCGGTGGCCCCGGCGTTCGTCACAGCGCGCAAGGATGGGCAGTGGCGCGTGGCCACGCGATCGCTCACCGGTCACTGCGACGGCATCGACGTCACAGGGGAGCGCCGGTGGTGGGGGGGGCGGTGGACGCTGTCCAGCACCAAGCCGTTCCCGGTCCCCGAGTCGCTGCTCCTCTACGTCTCGTCCAGCGGCATGGACCACGGGTTCTGGCGGGATCTCCGCGTCGGTGAGCCCGCCTTCGATCACGCTCACTTCATCTTCACCGACACGCCCGCGCTGCTCCCCCTGGTCCTCGGTCCGGCGACGCGACGGGCGCTGCGCGAGCACGGGCCGCTCGGCGATGCCCTGACGTTGTACGTCCGCGGGGGCGTGACGCAGGTCAGCGGCACGTGCGGCGAGGACGACCCGCGCGCGTTCGATCGCCACGTCGGCGTGCACCGCGCGCTCGCCGAGGATCACCGGGCCTGCCTGGCGCGCTGGCAGGAGCAGATGGCTGCGGCGCACGGCCGCGCCGATGCGAGCTGGCCGCCGGTCGCGACGATCATGAGCCGGACCGGCACGCTGTCCGTCCATACGTCGTGGACCTCCCCGACGACGCGCGACGGCTCGGACTGGGCCCGCAGCGCGGGCTCGCTGCGCACGCACATCACGGGGCACGATGACCGCGAGCGGAAGCGGTGGACGCTGATCGAGATGGAGCGGGGGATCGCGGGGACGCACGAGCTCGGCCGGCGCCCCGTGACGATCGTCGGGAAGCCCTCGATCTCGTTGCCGCTGCTCGGCGACCTCGTGCGGGCCGGCGACATCGTCGAGATCCGCTGCGCGGCGGAGGTCTTGGTGACGATGCGCGGCCTCGCCACGCCCCGGCAGATGGAGGCGGGGCTGCGGATCATCGAGCTCGTCGTCGATGCCGCCGGCTCGGCGTCACCCTATCGCTGACGCTTGCGGTAGCGGACCACCGTGCCGGCGTAGCGGTCCCACGGGGCGCGCTTGCCGGGTGTCCGCAGCGACGCGTGGAGGAGCAGGCCGGCGAGCAGCACGATGCTCGCCCCCGCGACGAGGCCGCCGAGGTCGTTCGCGCCCAGCTCGAACACCGCCCACGCGATCGACAGCGCCGAGCCCAGGATCGGGAGCGCACACAGCAGGAGGGATCGCCGCAGCGCGGTGATCGCCGATGGCCACGCCCCGGTGTCCGTCGTCACGACCTCGAGCTCGAACAGCGCCTTGCCGATCGTCGTTCCCCACCGGCGGAGAGCGAACGTCTGATACAGCGCGAGCAGCGGGAACACGGCAGGACCGATCGAGATCTCGGGCCCGGGGAGCGCCGCCTCGAGCAGCGTGACGAGGAGGCCGATGATCCCGACGTCGATGCCGGCGGCCATCAGGCGCGCCCAGAACCCGGCGGGGCGGGTGTGCTCCGTCGAGACCAGCTCGATCGCGTGGAGCAGCTCGTCGTAGCTCGCGAACCGATCCGCGGGGAGCGGCGCCATCATCCGCGCGATCAGCGAGTCGATCGCGGCGATCGCCGTGCGCGGGTTCGCGCCGCGGGGCACGGGCGGGCGGGCAGCGGTCGCGTGGAGCGTGACGAGCGCCTCCGCGGAGTCGGCGCGGAACGGCGGCTCTCCGGACACGAGGTGGAACAGCGTCGCGCCGAGGGCGTAGATGTCGGCGCGCAGATCGATCGGCTCCCCGCGCGCCTGCTCTGGCGCCATGTACAGGGGCGTGCCCGCCGTCGTCGTCTGCTCGACCGGACCGTCGACGGCGGTCTGTGGATCGCCGGCGGCGAGGCCGAAGTCGACGACCTTGACCACGCCATGCGCGTCGACCATGAGGTTCGACGGCTTGACGTCGCGGTGCAGGAACCCGGAGCGCTGGGCCTCGCGCAGCCCGAGGGCGGCACCGCGGATCACCGCGAGCGCCTCCTCGGCGGGCAGCGGGCCCGACGCGATCCGCGCGGCGAGCGTGGTCCCGACGACGTGCTCCATCGCGAAGTACAGCCGGCCGTCCTCCTCGCCGATGAAGTAGATGTGCGCGACGTTGGGGTGGTTGACCCGCGCCTGCGCGCGCGCCTCGCGGATCAGCCGCTCGCGCGCCGAGCCCGAGGTGGCTCCAGGGGGCAGCACCTTGATCGCGACGGGCCGATCGAGGGCGAGATCGGTGGCGAGGTAGACCTCACCCATGCCGCCGGCCCCGAGCTTCTTCTCGATCTGGAAGTGACCGAGCCGCAGGCCGTTGGGGAGGCCCTCGCCGGTGGCCGGCGCAGGCATCCGGCCCGCGGCGGTCAGCGTGCGGTCGGGCGACGAGCTCGGTGCGGCCTGGGTGTCCTCGAGCCCGGGGCTCGCGGCGTCATCGGCCAGGGGGCGCATCGCGGCGCCAGCATACTAGCCGCGGGGGCGCTTGTACGAGCCCTCGAAGATCGTCTTCCAGTCGACGCCGTTCGGGGACTCCTCGGTGATGATCGTCAGCCGGTTGAGCGCGACCGAGTAGGTCGTACGCGTCTGCGCGGATCCGGACTTCTCGATGAAGATCAGCTTGTCGCCCTCGGCGACGCCGTCGGACTGCTGGGTCGACGTGGCCGCCGGGCTGCGGAACCAGGTGACGGTCAGCGAGCCGGTGGTGTCCTCGCGGCGAAACACGCCGTGACCGATCGTGGTCGGCTTGTCGGGGGCCGTCTGGATGTAGTCACACAGCAGGAAGCGCCCGTCGAAGATGGTGTGGAACTCCCAGCGGCCCGTCGCCTCGGTCGTCTCACCGGCGGTAACCATCCGCTCCGACCCCGTCCACACACCTTCGAGCTTCTGCAATTCGATCTTGTACATGACACCTCGTTCGTCGCGGTAAACGCTCCGCGCAGGGTAGCACGCTCACGCGATCACGGCTGGCGCATGCGCCGCGCGAGATCGACGAGGATCGGGAACGAGATGGGCGCGCGCCTCGCGAGCCGTCGGAAGATCCCCTGCAGGCGCAAGGCGGCCTCCTCGCCGAGGGCGCGGCGATCGCGCGTCCCGTCGACGAAGATCGTCCCGGCGAACCGGACGTCGGCGAGCAGCGGGCCGAACAGCGGGACGACCGCGAGCGCGAGATCGAGGAGCAGCTCCGGCGCCTCGCTGCCGCACGTCATGTCGCCCGGCACGATCCGGGCGAGATCCGGCACGCGCACGGTCATCACGCGCGAGCGCGAGGCCACGACGTCGAAGCCATGGCGGCGAGGGCGGACCACGAGCCGGGCGGCGGCGAGCGCCGCGAGCACCTCGGGGAGCGTACGTGGCTCCACCGAGCGCTCCATCGGCCGGGCGCCGACATCCTCGCGGTACGGATCACCCGCGGGCACCACGACTGCGCGCAGCGACGGCGGGCCCGGTTCGGGGCGCGCCATCAGCGACCGGAGCCAGCGCCACATGGACCCAGTCTCGCACGATCTCCGCGCGGAGCTACTTGCGGACGATCACACAGCCGCGGTCGTCGAGCGTGACGGCGCTCTCCTTGAGGAGGCGGCCGACGGCGCGCTTGAACGCCTTCTTGCTGAGGCCGAACAGGGATCGGATCAGCTCGGGATCGGACTTGTCGCCGACCTGCGGGGCATCGGGCCGGCTCAGCACCGCGAGCACCTTGGCGGCGTCGGCCTCGGCCTCCTTGTGCGCGTGCTGCCGCAGCGACAGCACGAGCTTGCCGTCGGGCAGAACATGGGCGACGCGGAACTTCGCGACCTCGCCGCGGCGCAGCATGTGTGGCTCGCTCGCCGGGACCAGCCCGACGTACGAGCGCTCGAGGATCACGAACAGCCCGATGTCGGGATCGTTGCGCCACGCCTCGCCGGCGATCCACTCGTCGAGCTCGACCTTCGGCGGCCGGTGGGAGAGCATGTCCGTCACGAACATCGTGCCGGCGAGCCGCCCCGTATTGTCGACGTAGAGGCCGATCGGCTGGCGCTCGCCGACGAACAGCTCGCGCGACTGCTGCGCGAACGGGATGAGCAGCTCCTTGGGCAGGCCCCAGTCGACGAACGCGCCGATCGGCGTCGTCGCGGTGATCTCGAGGAAGGTCACCTCGCCGAGCGTGAGCTTCGGCTCGCGCGTGGTGGCGATCGGCCGGTCCTCGGAGTCGAGGTGCACGAACACGACGACCTCGTCGCCGACCTTGGCATCGGGCGGGACCTCGCGCGCGGGGAGCAGGATCGCCTCGTCGTCGGCGGCCGCCTCACCGTCTGCGTCCTCGGGTGCGAGGTACGCCCCGGGATCCGAGAACCGTCGGATCCGCAGCGTCATGCGGTTGCCGAGCATCTCCGCCGGGCTCATGGCGTGAACGTCGCCCCGCACGACGAGGCGCTGTAGGCGGCGGGCAGGCCGCCGGTGCCGGCCTTCGCGCCGACGTGGAGCCAGTCGCAGGCAGCGACGGCGAGGAGGGGGAGGGCACGGAGCGCGCGCATCGGGGGCGCACTCGACCACGACCCTGCCTTTGAGCGCAACGGTGAGGTACGTTGTCGGCCGATGAACATCGATGCCGGTCGGTTCCGCGAGATCCTCCAAGCCCAGCATCCGGGCCCGCTGTCGCCCATCGACGCCGAGACCATCGTGGCGATCGCGCAGCTCGCGGTCGATGCCGACGGCCAGGAGGACGCCGACGAGATCAGGATGTTCTTCGCCCTGGGCAAGGCCGTGTTTGGCCTCGCCGGGATGGCCGAGGCGACGACGCCGACGTTCGCCGACTCCGAGGACGACGCCGAGCGGCTGGTCGCGCTCGCCAAGCAGCTCACCGCGGTCGCGAGCCGCGAGCTCGCGTACACCGTGGCCCACCTGTTGACGATCAGCGACGTCGCGATCGCGCCCGAGGAGGACGACCTGCTCGTCGAGCTGCGGACCGCGCTGGAGATCGCCGAGGACCGCGCCGAAGAGCTCGCCGCCACGATCGGCGCCGCCGTCACGCCGCCGAGCTGACTACTTCGCCTTGAGAGCCTCGACGCGCTGGTTCGCCTCGTCGGCGCTCATCGTCGAGTAGCCGCGGGCCTTCGCCGGGGCACCGTAGGCCTTCCACTCCTGCTCCGAGATCGGCGCGGCCGCCGCCGCGGGCGACAGCTCGACGCCACGCGTCTGCGCCTCCTGGATCCGCGCCGCCTGGACCTGCTGGATCACCTGGAGCATCGCCTCGTCGACGGCGAACATGCCGGCCGCCGGCGAGTAGTCCGCGCCGCACGAGCTCGCGCCGCCCATGACCGACAGGCCCTTGCCCGACTTCACGCGGTAGTAGCCGCCGCCCGGCACCAGCTCGCGACCGGCGCCCGCGTCGAGGGTGCCCTCGAACACCACGGCGCCGGTCTGCGTGTTGGTGACGGTGATCGGGTTGCCTGCGAAGTACGAGAACAGCCACAGCCCACCTGACGTCGTGACCTGGAAGTCGTTGTCGATCCCGCCGCCCTCGCGGCCGGTCGCGAAGTGATGCTCCGCGTAGCCGGAGCCGTCGGTCTCGAACGCGGCGACCACGACCTCGATCGGCTTGTCGCTCTGGATCCGCACGTAGCGGTTCGCGAGCCCGAGCGTGTGGATTCCGTGCGCCTTGACGCGCCCGTCGAACAGCGGCTTGCCGGTCTCGAGATCGGTGACCGTGACCTTCGCGGCCTCGGCAAACGCGATCAGATCGAGATCGTTCGTGCCGGCGGTCAGCGCACCGACAAACGTGAAGAAGTCGGTGCCCGCACCGCGACCCGTCGTCGACGGCACGATGAAGCCCTGGTCGTAGTAGACCTGGGTGGCGACCGTGCTGCCGGTCGAGACGATCTCGACGACCTGGTTGCCGAGCGCGCCGATCACGTCGCGCGCCAGCTCGAGTCGCCCACCGGCCTGGAGCTTCTTGGTCGCCAGCACCTTCTGGGTCTTCGGGTTGCGGATCGTGACCTCGGCGGGCTCGTACGCCCACACGATCACGCGCTCGCCGCCCAGCTGCGCGCTCGACGGCAGCTGGGTGAAGAACCGGTTCGAGCGGTAGCTGCCCTCCTGATCCTTCAAGAAGTAGCCGACCACCGCGCAGCTCGATGGCGTGCCGACGAGGATCGCGGCCTTCTTGTCGGATAGCAGGCCGAACACACCCGCCCCCGTCGGGACGAGCTGGGTCTCGCCTGTGCCGACGACGCCCTCCCAGATCGTGCCTGCCTTGCGCCCGGTCGCCGGATCCGCGAGCGACACGATGCGGACCCGGGTCTTGTCCTCGTAGCCGTGCACTACCGCCTCGGCCGCCGTGTAGAAGTAGGTCGTGTACATCCGCGAGTCGTCGGGCTTGGGGGCCGGCTTCCCGGGGACCTTGGGGACCGAGCGGATCGGGGCGACCCCGGGCTGGGTCACCTTGGGTTGGCCCCGGGGGCCTTCGTCGGCGCGCTTGCAGGCGGTCAGGGACGCGATCGTCAGGAACAGGGCAGTGGTAGCTCGCACGGTGCCTCCGGCTCGATCGAACGGCCGATCGGGGCGTTGGGTCTGGCCCGGTGGGCCGAAAACATCGCTCGATCCGGACCGCCCTTGGCGATACAACCGCCCCGCGATGACCCAAGCCCGCTGGCTGCTCGCGTGTCTGGTCCTCGCCGCGTGCGGGCAGCGGCGCCCCGACCACACCGGCGGCGAGATCGATGCGCCGCCGGGTGGGATCGACGCCGCCGTCGACGCACCGCGCGAGGATGCGCCGGGGAGCGATGGCGCGGGGAGCGACGCGTTCGCCGCCGACGCGTTCGTGCCCGATGCGTTCGCGCCCGATGCCTTCGTCCCGCTCGACGCGCCGACCGGCGTACTCGACGGTGGCCCCTGCCTGTCCGGCACAGCCGGCGTGACCGCGTACCGGATCCGGTGGGCCGGCAACGGCAGCGGCAGCACCGCGTACGTCGTCTACGAGAAGAACGGCCTGCCCGATCACTCGCGCGATCACGCCGCCGCCTACGGCTACCAGATCGGCTACACGCCGACCTTCGAGGACGTGTTCCTCGCGCAGGGCGGCCTCCGCCTCGACGGCAGCAACTTCGTCGACATCGAGCTCACCACCGCCGGGGTCGCGCAGATCACGAACGCGACGCTCTCGATCTACGGCCGCAGCTTCAACACGACCACGCCCGGCAGCTTCCACTGGCAGACCTTCGAGGGCACCGGCGCCGCGCCGACCAACCTCGTCAGTAACTCCGCGCCGTACCAGTGGTACTCGGCCGACATGACCACGGAGATCAGCCCGGGTAACACCGGGGTGCTCCTGCGGATCAAGGCCGGGCCGTCGTCGGGGGTCCTCGTCGTCAATCGCATCGAGATCTGCATGACGGCGACGTAGCGGGTTACGCTGCTTCCATGGACCCACAGGTGGACGACTGGAGCCCCGTGCTCGAGCCGCTGAGCGTGCTCCGGCGCGGCTGGCCGAACCCGACGTGGACCTGGGACGAGCGGTTCACGATGCTCGCGTCGTCGTTCCCCAAGGACAAGGAGATGCAGGCGCGCGCGAGTGCGGCGCACGCGCTGCCGTACGCGTGGGACCTGAACTCGCTGGCGACCGCGCCCGCGGGCCTGCGCACGATCTGCGAGAACACCGGTGGGCTGCGCGCCGGCCAGATGCTGATGGCAGGCAAGGCCGGCGGCATCGTGCTCTACGGGCTGTGGTGGCCGTGGGGCGGCGGCGGGACGATCACGCTGCGGATCGGCCTCGGTGCACACGACGTCAACGAAGAGCCCTTCCCGCAGGTCCGCGAGCTGTTCGACGTCCGGCGCTGAGCGATGGGGCGCCCGACCGTCACGATCGCCGCGACGACCCCGCCGATCATCGGCCAGCCCTTCGCGATCGAGATCGATGTCCACCCCGACGAGGAGCTGAAGGTCGAGTTCATCGACGCGACCCTGACCTGCGATCAGGGCTGGCGGATCGGAAGCGGCAACGATCAGATCTGGTACCGGGTGAAGTTCCCGAACCTCGTGCACCGCGTGATGGGCGAGGGCGTCCTCCCCGGGCAGACCACGACGCGCTTCACGGGACAGTTCACGCTGCCGCCGGGGACGCCGCCGACGCACGAGGTCACGCCGGCGTGGTCGCGAATGCGCCTGCGGGTCCACGTCTCGATCCCGTGGTGGATCGACGGCCGCCACGACTACGACTTCATCGTCCGGTTGCCTGCACCTCCGCATGTCGAGCGCACGCCGCGCGCGATTCGCTCGACGCCGCTCGACGCCGCGCCCGACAAGCCGCGGATCGAGCTCGGCCTCGCGTCGACGCGCCTGATCGTCGGCGAGAACCTGGTCGGCACGTGCGCCGTGTTCCACCTCGACGACCGCGAGCCGCGCGAGATCGAGCTGTCGATCGTGCCTGTGCTGGTGCTCCATGGCCGCGGCAGGGACCGCGACCGCCGCGGCGATGCCAGGAAGACCACGCTGACGCTGCCGGCGGGGAGCGCGGGCCGGAGTGTGCCGTTCTCGCTCGCGATCCCGGCGTCCCTGCCGCCGACCTTCTCGTGCGCTTCGCACGACATCACGTGGTGGCTCGTCGCGCGTTCGGGCTCGTTCTTCGGCAAGAAGGTCGAGGTCTCCGTGCCGATCGAGCTGGTCGATGCCAGCGCGGCGATGTTCACGCTGCCGCTGACCGCCGCGCCGCGGCTCGGCGGCGAGCAGGTAGCGGCGCAGCTCGCGGCGTTCGCGGCGCGCACCGGCTGGCGCGCTGGAGATCTCGACGGCGACGACGTTGGCGGCGGTGACCCGCTCTCGATCGCCACCGCGATCGGCGCCGCCGAGGTCCGGATCTCGTACGCGTACCGCGGCGAGCACGGGACGTTCCTCGTCGGCCGGGTCGCCAATCCATCGCTCGGGCTCGGGCTCGGCGTCACGCCGAGCTCGTCGCTGCGCCACGCGTTCTTCAAGGACGTCGAGGTCGACATCTCGGCGTGGGACCGCGCGCATCATGTCGTCGCGCGCTCGGCGCCACAGGCGATCCCGGTGCTCCGGGCGATCGTCCCGACGCTGATGGGGGCGCAGCAGCTCGGCGTGCTCGTCCGCTGGACCGACGACGAGCTCGTGTTCGAGCGGCCGGTCTCGGCGATCGACGAGACCGTGCTCGCAGGCATCGCCGCGGATCTGTCATCGATCGCGCTCGCGGTGGTCGCGGCGGAGCGCACCGTCGCGCCGCCGCCGGCGGTCGCCGTCGATCTCGGCGCGTGGCGAGATCTCGCGACGTGGCTGCGTGGACGGCTCACCACCGGCGAGCTCTCGATCGACGGCACGCTCGACGCGGCGCCGGTCTCGATCGGGCTCGCGTGGGACGAGGATGATCATCCGGCGCGCGTCCTCGTCTCGGTCGGGGATCCCCAGGCCGCGAGCGCGGACCTCCGGACGATCACGCTGTCGTTGCCGCGCCCCGCGAGGGACGTCCTCGGCAACGTCGGCGCCGAGCCGCTCGTCGAGCTCGTCACCCGGTGGTCGACCGAGATCGCCGACCTGCGCGTGATCGACGGCGTCGCGAGCGCGTGGTTCCCGGTGCCCGACGGCAAGCCACCGGTGATCGATGCGGCGCGCGTGCGCGAGCTCGTGCTCGGGCTGCGCGCGGTGCTCGTCGCGCTCGAGCCGGGCACCGGTCCGTATCGCTGACTACCTCGCGCGGGCGACGGCGAGGACGCCGGCGACCAGCCCGAGCAGCGCCGCGGGCAGCCAGAACGCCGCGTAGTAGCCGACGACCGGCAGGCTCCCGGCCGTCACGTACTCCGCCGTCGCCGCGGTGTGCGCGATCAGGCCGAGCGAGCCGACGCCGAGGATCACGATGCCGATCGCGCGGCGCGCGACGACGAGGGCACTGCCCAGGCCGAGGACCGGCGCGAGCACGAGCGCGGACACGATCGTCGTCGGTGCGACCGGTTGGCCGAGCGCGTAGAGCAGCAGCATCGGCGCGGCCGCGAAGTTCGCGATCGCCGCCCACCGCGCGGACGCGACGAGCCGATCGCGCGAGCTCCACACCGCGTGCCGTGCGCTGCGCGCGAAGTGGGTGCGGACCTCGGGGCGTACGAGCTGGGACAGGATCGTCGCCCCGCCGATCACGCCGATCGCGGCGAGCCAGGCGGTCTCGTCGCGGAACGCGCGCATGTGGATCGAGTTGAGGGCGCCGCCGAGCATGCTGCCCGCGGAGAACGCCATCGCCGCCCACCGCGCCCAGAACGCGCCACGGAACAGGCCGAACCCGACGACGAGGCCCATCGTGGTGATGAACGCCGCGTAGCGCGCATCGGGCATCGCGTCCCACGCGAACGGCCAGCGCCCGATCACGCGGGTGAACGCGAACGCTGCGAGGATCCACATCAGCGCACCGGCGATCGCGGCGTGCGCGCGTGCGCGCGCCGGTGCGACGATCGCACCGCCGACCGCGCCCGCGATTGCGAGCGACGACGCGACCCACACGGTCGTGCTCGCGTCGCTCCAGTGTCCCCACCACAGGTACGCCAGCCAGCCGAGGGACAGGATCGCGACGGCACCCGGCAGGACGCGCTTCATGGGCTCGTTCAAACGCACGAGCCCCCCCGAAAGTTCCGGCCCGTCAGCGCGTCAGCGTGGTCCCGCCGGCGTGCCGGAGATCCCTTGTCGTTGCGCCGAGATAGGGCTCGCGCGCGATGTCGGGCCCCCGGAGCGTATCGCCGGTGGCGGCGCGGCGGCCTCCTACGGCCTCGATCCCGACGGTGCCGGTGGTCGCGAGCTACACGCCGATCACGATCCGGATCATGGCAGGTGGCTAGCGGATGTCCTCCGCAGGCGGGCGGCGGCCGCCTCGTCGACGAACCATGAGACATCGGTGTCTGCCGTCGCGATCAGTTGCGCAGGGAGACGATCCGGGTCGTGCGGCCCCTCGAGGACCTCTGCGAGCACGTCGGCCTTGCTCGCGCCGGAGACCAGGAAACGGACGTGGCGCGCGGCGCCGATCGTCCTGGGTGTCAGGGTGATCCGCAGATCGCCGGGGAGCGGCCCGGGCGTCGCGACGACCCAACGCGCGGTCTCGGTCAGCGCGGGGCTTCGTGGGAACAGCGAAGCGGTGTGACCATCGGTGCCGAGGCCGAGCAGCACGAGATCCAACCGCGGCGGGACCCCGAGCGTGCGCACCAGCTCGTGCTCGTACACCTCGGCCGCCGAGGCGGGGGCGAGCTCACCCTGGACCCGCCGGACGCGCGCGCGCGCCGACGCGCCGACCAGGTCGAGCAGGGCCACGCGCGCCATCTGGTAGTTCGACGCGGGATCCTCCGGTGGCACCGCGCGTTCGTCGGCGAACCAGAGCTCGACGAGATCCCACGGCAGCGCCGTCGTCGTGAGCCGCTGGTAGAGCGGGAGCGGCGTGGTCCCGCCCGCGAGCGCCACCCTGAAGACGCTGCGCGCCGCGACGGCCTCGTGCACGAGCGCGGCGACGTCGTCCGCGGCGCCCGCGATCAGATCGTCGCGATCTGCGAACCGTCTGATCGTCACCTCAGCCGACCTTTGGTTGCTCGACGTGGCCGCCGAACGAGAATCCGAGTTGCATCGTTCGCGAGCTTACCTCGCCCGCGATCAGACGACGCGCGCTTGCGGCAGGCCGGTGTCGAGCGGGACGATCGACAGCGAGCGCACGATCACCCACGCGACGACCGCACCGACGATCGCACCCATGATCGCGTAGCCGTAGAGGTCCATGCCCTGCGCGCGGCTGGTCGAGGCGCCGAGCACGGCACCGCCGATCTCGCCGCCGATCCAGCCGATCGCGCCGACCGCGCCCCAGCCGCCGGGCCGGTTCTTCTCCCGAGCGATCGCCGCGAGCTTCTTGCAGAACCAGACGAGGAAGATGATCTCGAGCATCGGTAGCCCCCTATTCAACGGTACGCGTGTCCCGGACTCAGCGCGAGCGATTCCTGCGCGCCCGTCGCTGATCCACGATGAACGTGACGATCGGTAGCAGCATCACCACCGGCAACACATAGAACGCGGGCTCGCCGAGATCGATCGTCCTCGGGCGATAGACGCCGCCGCGGAGCAGCGCCGTCCCGAGGTACACGACGAGGATCGCGAGGCCGCACCGCGTCCACAGCCGCAGATCGATCACCGCGGTCGCCGGCGTGATCCGGATGTCGGCCGCGTGCCGATCGTTCGCGAACACGCCGCGCCACTTGTCGAAGTCCCACAGCACGAGCCCGAGCGTCCCGAGCCACATCAGCGTCGCGACGATCGCCGTCGGGATCACCTGCGTGCTCCAGCAGAACGCGGCGATCGCGGTCAGGATCGGGAGCGCGACCAGCGCGCCGAGAGTCGCGAACCGCTGCGTGAACAGCAGCACCGCGGCGACGAGCTGCAGGATCCCGACGAGCTGATAGAACCAACCGGTCGCGTGAAGCGCGTGCAGGAAGTCGTGGAACGCGCCGTGGTTGCTGGGATCGGTGAACGGCTGATCGAGGACCTTCTTGAGCGCGGCCGGCACGAACGCGAACGCGATCAAGAATCGGAGGTTCACCACGAACACGTGGACCCACCGGGCCCTTCGCGCGCGCGCCAGCAGGCTCTCGAACACCGCGCACGAGCTTAGCGCGACGACAGGCCGCTGCAGCTCGACGTGATCTCGATCTGGCGCGTGTTCCCGTCGATCGTGACGCTGTCGAGCCCCTTGCCGGAGTCGTCGGTGACCCACATCTGATCGCCGACGCGGAACGTCTTGCTCTGGACGCTGTTCGAGCTG
>Ga0113563_10000455_pt1 | contig 19722 bp, 16 predicted proteins | sample Mud3Dept3metaG_FD_80117 | JGI IMG/M metagenome (GOLD analysis project Ga0113563, IMG submission 80117) | Freshwater wetland microbial communities from Ohio, USA, analyzing the effect of biotic and abiotic controls - Mud 3 Core 4 Depth 3... | ecosystem: Environmental > Aquatic > Freshwater >... | reverse complement strand
TCATGCCACTCCTCGCCTCATCGTGACATCCAGTCACAGGGCGCCGATTCTATGCCCTCGGAGACGTTGTCGCCCTCGTTGACTTGGGGACGCGTTGCCGTGGGGACGTTCCTCGTCGTTGCCTTGGTTGCCTTCAGGAACGTCCCCGTTCCATGGGGGGGTGCGTGTGCGCATCGTCGTGTTTGCTTTCGCGCTGATCGCTGCGGGGCTGGCTTACCTGTGGTTCCGCCCGAATCGCGCTGAGATCGAGGCACGGCTGCAGATCGAGCACTGGGACGTCGTCGCGGACGGGCGCCACAACTCGAATACCGACATGATCCTGTGGCGCGGCGACTTCCTGCTCGTGCACGATGCCCGCCCGTATCATTTTGGCTCCCCCGATGCGCGACTCGTCGTGCGTCGCTCCCGCGACGGCCGCCACTGGGAGGAACTCGCGCGCCTCGCAGTGCGCGGCAAGGACATCCGCGACCCCAAGTTCGCGGTAATCGGCGGCAAGCTCTTCCTCTACGCGCTTCCCAACTCGGGAAAGATGGCGACGCCCGAAGGCACCGTCGTCGCGACCAGCGACGACGCCGTGCAATGGACGCCCTTCGAGCCGGTCGAACCCGCCGGCTGGCTCTTCTGGCGACCCAAGTCGAACGACGGCGGCAAGACCTGGTACGTGCCGGCGTACTGGCACGCGCATGGCAAGTCGATCCTGCTGCGCTCGACGGACGGCCGCGTCTGGCAGCAGGTCTCGGTGATCCACGAGGGCGACGGCAGCGACGAGACCGACATCGAGTTCCTCCCCGACGGCCGCCTGCTCGCCACCGCGAGACTCGAGATCACCTCCGACACGGTGCTCGGCAACTACGACGGTCAGACCGCGATCGCCGTCGCCGCGCCGCCCTTCACCAGATGGACGACGCAGCGCAGCCGGCTGACGCGCCTCGACGGCCCGAACCTGTTCGCGCTCGCTGGCACGACCTACGCCATCGCGCGCTACCAGCCCCATCCAAACGGCTTCCTGACGCGCATGGGCGGCATCCTCTCGCGCAAGCGCACGGCCCTCTACCGCGTCGAGCCCGATCGCCTGGTGCGCCTCTCGGATCTCCCCAGCTCGTCGGACACTTCCTACGCCGGTGTCGTCGTGCGCGACGGCGCGCTCTGGGTCGACTACTACACGAGCCGCATCGACCGCGACTGGCCGTGGCTCGTCGGGATGCTGTGGCGATCGGAGATCCGCATGGCGCGCATCCCGCTGGACGCCGTCGAAGCGCTCTCGAAAGCGACTCCGTAGCAGACCGGTCGCAGCCGCAGTGTGCGCCTTCGATCAACGCCCCATCGAAAACGCAATGGCTTCGTGGTCGGAGAGCATCCTGCCGGTCGCCGGACCGATCGCAGGGACGACGCGCGCTGCGCTCGCCGCGACGCCGCGACACAGGAACCAATCGAGTTTGAGCTTTCCGCGCGACGAGCCGGCTGCGCTCGCATGCCGCAGCGTCGACTCGCCCGGCGCGTTGCAGCGCGACCACTCGTAGCCGCGCTCCGCCGCGAGCGCGAAGAGCGGCTCGTGCGGCACCGGGTTCGACCAGCGCAGCGGATCGTCGCGCAGCGCAGTGGCGACGCGCGCGGGATCGGCGAGATCGGCGAGCCCGAGCGAGAACGCGTTCAGGTCGCCGCCGATCACGACCGGCGCGTCGCGGTCGTAGGCGTCGATCGCGTCGAGTAGAACGTGAAGCTCGACGGCGCGGCTCTGCGGAGAACCGTGACTGTCGAGGTGCAGCGCCGCGAAGGTCGTCATGCGACCGCCGGCGCGCCGCTGGGCGAGCACCGCGCAGCGCCCACCGACGCGCGCTTCGCCGCGCGAACCGTCGAACCATTCGCCACGCGTTTCGAGGCGCACGAGCTGGGGCCGCCACAGCGCGCCGCGCGCGAGGATCGCGTTGCCGTGGTAGCCGACCCGATTCGCCTGCCCGAACCGCTCGCGGCGTTCGCGATCGCTGCCGAGCTCCAGTTCCAGGAACTCGACGCCGTACGCGTACGCGCAGCCCAACCGCGACGCCAGCTCGCGCGCGCAGTGATGCTGTGCAGAGCGCGCCATGCCCCAATCCAGTTCGGAGAGCAACAGAACGTCGGCGCCCTGCGCGGCGAGCAGCGCGGCGCTCTCGTCGAGGAACTTGCAGCGCTCGGCGTTCCACGCGACGACCAACGCAGCGTCGCGCCCCGCTGTGGGTGACGGCGCCAGCGCGACGTCGAGTGCGTCTGCGAACGGCAGCGCGGCGAGCAGCCGCGCGTGCGTCTCGACGTCGCGCGGGCCGTCGCGAATCGCGTCGCGCTCCTGCTGGGTCACGGCGGGCAGGGACGCCGAACTCACTCCACGACCGCGGAGGTCGGAATGTCGTGTTCGTCCTCGATCTCGCCCACGATCTCCTCGAGTACGTCTTCGAGTGTGACCAGGCCGAGCACGGGTCCGCCCGGATTGCGTACCACCGCGACGTGCGCGCGGCGACGGCGAAAGCGGCGCAGCGCTTCGAGCACCGACAGCTCAGGCGGGATCTCGCCCATGCCGCGCAGCAGATCGTCGAGCACGAAGAGCCGGCGCTCGGCGTAGAGGTGGAACAGGTCCTTGGCGTGGAGGACACCGATCACGCGGTCGAGGCCGCCCTCGCAGACGGGGATGCGCGTGTAGCCCTGCTCGCGCACCTCCTCGAGGATCCGCTCGATCGGCGTGCTGCGCTCGACACTGAAGATGCGATCGCGTGCGATCATCACGTCGCGGACGCGGGTGCGCGCCAGCCGGAACACGTTACCGAGCAGACGTCCCGTGTCGGCGCGGATCGCACCGGCCTCACTCGCCTCGTCGACGAGCAACGAGAGTTCTTCCGGGGAATGGATCACGTGGCTCGACAGCTCGTGATCGACGCCGAAGAGCCGCACGATCGCAGTGCCCGCGCCGTTCATCACCAACAGCAGGGGCCGGAAGATGCGACCGAAGACCAGCAGCGGTCCAGCGCAGAGGAGCGCCACGGGACCGGGCCGATCGAGCGCCAGCGCTTTCGGTGCGAGCTCGCCGACGACGACGTGCAGGAAGGTGATCGCCGAGAAACCAACGCCCACCGAAATCGAGTGAATCAGGCGCGGCGTGGCGATCCCCAACGCCGCCAGCAGGGGTTCGAGCAGTGTCGTCACCGCCGGCTCGCCGATCCAGCCGAGGCCGAGGCTCGCGAGTGTGATGCCGAGCTGTGTGGCGGCGATCGCGTCGTCGAGCCGCTCGACCGCGCGCGCCGCCGCCGGTGCGCCGCGCTTGCCCGCCTGGACCCACAGCTTGAGTTGCGAGCGCCGCACGGCGACCAGCGCGAACTCGGTCGCCACGAAATAGGCGTTGGTGAGCACCAGCACGACGACGCCGACCAGGCTGATCAGCGAGAGCCCGAGGGCTCCTTGCTCGTCCGTCACGGGTCGCCCGCTCGCTCGAGTGCGATGCGACCGGCGAGGTCGTCGACGAAGTGCCGCGCGACGCGGCCCGAGCGGCTCGCGCGCTGGAGCGCGAAGCGCAGCGCTTCGGCGTGGAGCCGATCGCGCGGCCAGTCGATGCCGGCCTTCTGCGCGTAGCGGTCGACGATGCGCAGATAGGTCGGCTGATCGAAGCCGTAGAAGCCCAGCACCAGGCCGAAGCGATCGGCGAGCGCGAGTTTCTCCTCGAGTGCTTCGCCCATGTGCAGCTCGCCTTCCTCGTCGAGTCGCGCGGCGCGATTCTCGCTCGCGAACTCGGGAACCAGGTGGCGGCGGTTGCTGGTCGCGATGATGCGCACGTTGCCGGGCGTCGTCTCGACGCTGCCTTCGAGCGCGACCTTCAGCTCGCGCATGCCGGGTTCGCCGGCGTCGAATGCGAGGTCGTCGCAGAAGACGAGAAAGCGGTACGGCAGGCCGCGCAGCGCTGCGACCACGTCGGGGAGTTGGACCAGATCGCCTTTTCGCACTTCGACCAGGCGCAGCCCGCGCGCCGCGAAGCGCGGCAGCAACCCCTTCACCGACGACGACTTCCCGGTCCCGCGTTCGCCGAAGAGCAGCACGTGATTGGCGGGCAGGCCGCGCACGAATTGGGCGGTATTGCGCACCAGTTCGGCGATCGAGCGCTCGACGCCGAGCAGGTCGTCGAGATCGATCGCCTGCATCTCCTCGATCGGGAGCAGTCGGCCGGCGCCGTCGCGCGCGTCCCAGCGAAACGCCGTGCAGCGCGCCGCGAGGGCCGGCTCGAGTCGCGCGCCGGTGCGCCGCTCGAGCCAGCGTTCGGCCAACTCGAGCACGCGATCGACGCGGGTGATCAACTGCGAAAAGCGCCCCACTTTCCAGAGTCTAGCGCGAGGGTCGCTCCAACTCGGCGCGCCTGGAAACGCGCCGCGCAACAGCAGGCTGCTAACCGCGGCTGTCCGCTGCCTTCGACACGCGAACCCGCTCGCCGGCGGCGAGCCCCGAGAGCACCTCGGCCTGACCGCGCTCGTTGCGCGTGCCACTCGTCACGAGCCGGCGTTCGGCGCGACCGTCGTCGCCCACGACGGTCACGAACTCGAGCTGGCCGATGCGCTCGATCGCTGCGGCCGGCACGAGAAAGCGCTCGCGTTCGCCGGCCGGCACCTCGACGCGCCCGAACATGCCGGACAATACGGCGGCGCGCGGCGCGAAGCGCACCTTCACGAGGAAGGTGCGCGCGCCCGTCTCGGCTTGCGGCACGATCTCTTCGATCTCTCCGTCGCTGCGCTCGGAGGTGGCTTCGATGAAGACGGAGACGCGCTGTCCCACCGACAGATGCTGGGCGAGCGACTCGCGCACAGCCGCTTCGAGGCGCAGCACGCTGGGGTCGTAGATGCGCAACAGCGGCACACCGGGCGATGCGATGTCGCCGGGCTCGGCGAGCCGATCGACGACGCGACCCGCCACCGGCGAGCGGATCTCGCCGTGGGAATGCGCGACCTCGGCGTCGCGCACGTGCTGCTCGGCGCGCTCCGCTTCGGCCGCGGCCACCTGGAATGCGGAGAGCGCGCGATCGAGATCGCGGCGCGCCGCGACACCCTGCGCGAATAGTTCCTGGCTGCGGTCGCGCTCGCGTCGGGCGAGTTCGAGCTGCGAACGCGCGGCCGCGCGCGCTTCCTCCGCCTCGCGCGCCTGCGCCGCGAGGTCGCGGGAATCGAGCACGACGAGCACGTCGCCGGCGGCCACTTCCGAACCCGCGCGCACCTTCACGTCCTCGATCCGCGCCAGGATCTTCGCAGACACGGTCGTGTGACGCGCCGACACGACCGTCCCGCTCACCGCCTCGACGACCGCTTCCAGCGTCCGCTCGACTGCGACCGTCGTGGAGTCCGCCGTGTCGCTCGAAGTCGCGGGCGGGGCGCTGCCGGGCTCGATCTTCTCGCCGCAGCTTCCCGAGAGCCACGCCACCGTCGCAACCACCAATGCAATCCCGGCACCGACCTGGACGACTCTCCCGAGTGATGCGCTCATGACGCTTCCTCTGCCCGCGGCCGCGGAAGACCGTGTCCGGGTCGGTTGCGGTAGACGAGTTCATAGACCACCGGGATCACCACGAGCGTGAACGGCGTCGAGACCAGCAGGCCGAAGATCAGCGACCAGGCGAGGCCCGAGAAGATCGGATCGAGCGTGATCGGCACGGCGGCGAGCATCGCGCCGCCCGCGGTGAGCAGGATCGCGCGCGTGCGCACGGCGCCTGCCCGCAGCAGTGCGTCGCGCAGCGGTGCGCCGCCGGCGAGCGCGACATGCACGAACTCGATCAGCAGGATCGCATTGCGGACCGCGATGCCGGCCAGCGCGATCATGCCGATCATCGCTGTCGCGGTAAAGAAAGTCGGATTCGGGAAGCCACCGATCTCGCCACCGCCGACGAGGCCGAGCAGCCAGAAACCGGGAAGGATACCGATCAGCGTCAACGGGATCGAAATCATCAGCACGAGCGGCATGGCGTACGAGCCGGTCTGGTAGATCAGCAGGCAGTAGATGCCGAGCAGCGCGACACCGAAGGCAATCCCCAGATCCCGGAACACCTCGAGCGTGATCTTCCACTCGCCCTCGCCATTCCAGCGCACCTGTGTACCTGCCGGTAGCGCCCAGGGGATGCCGCCCCCGTTGGAGACGAAGGTGCGCTGCCAGAGCGGGCGCGGCTCGAGCGACGACGCAGGCGTGTCACCGGCGGCGAGCGTGGACGCCATCACCAGATCGGCTCCCACGTCGGCGATGACCTCGGCGGGGGGACGCCCGACGGGCTCGGCGTAGACATACGCGACGCGCTCGAGGTCCTTGTGATAGATCGCCTTCTCGGCGATCCGCGGGTCGAAACTGCCGAGTTCTCCGAGCCGCACGATCGGCACGGGCGCGTCGCGGGTGCCCGACGCCTCGCGCACCTTCGCGATCCCGGGCCGTCCCTTGACGATCAGGGATTGCAGCGCATCCACACCCGAGCGGTCGGCGCGCGAGAGCCGCAGCCGGATCGGAAGCGGATTCGCCTCGCCCGGCTCGTGCAGGATGCTCGCATCGAGCCCGCCGAGCGCGAGCGACACGGTGCGCGCCACGTCGTCGGACGAGACGCCCGAGAGGGCCGCCTTCTCCTGGTCGGTCACGAAGACGACCCGGGGCTGGTCTGCTTCGACCGTGGTATCGACGTCGGATACGAGCGGCTCGGCGCGCAAGCGGCCGGCCACGACGCCCGCGGCTTCGCGCAGGCGTGCGTACGGAACCGCCGGCCCGCCCACGACCTCGGCCACCACGGTTGCGAGCACCGGCGGCCCGGGCGGAACCTCGACGAGCGCGATCCGCGCGCCGGCGCGAGCCGCGACCGCCTCGAGGTCCGGCCGCAGCCGCAGCACGATCTCGTGCGATTGCATCACCCGTTCGCGCTTGCCGGCGAGATTGACGCGGATGTCCGCGACGTTCGCGCCGCTGCGCAGGAAGTAGTGTCGCACGAGGCCGTTGAAGTCGATCGGACTCGCCGCGCCGACCGTCACTTCGAAGTCCTTCACCTCGGGTGCACGCCGCAGTACCTCCGCAAGGCTGCGCGCGGTCGCGTCAGTGCGCTCGAGCGTGGTGCCTTCCTCGGTCTGGAGCAGCACCTGGAATTCGTTCTTGTTGTCGAAGGGCAGCATCTTCAGCGGCACCGCACGCACGATCGCGAGCAGCAGCGCCAGCAGGAAGAGCGCACCCGTCGCCGCGAGCAGCCGGCGGGCCTTGCGGCCGTCGTCGAGTAGCGGACCCAGCACGCGCTCGTAGAGGCGGTGGACCCGCGAATCTCCGCTGGTTCCCCTAGCAGCATCGGATCGGTGGGCGTCGCTGCGCAAGGCGAGATTCGAGAGCCACGGCGTGATCGTGAACGCCACCACCATCGACATCGCCATCGCCAGCGGGACGTTGATCGCCATTGGCCGCATGTAGGGACCCATCATGCCGGTGATGAAGAGCATCGGCAGGAACGAAAGGATCACCGCGAAGGTCGCGTAGAGGATCGGCGGCCGGACTTCGTTCACAGCCGTGCGGATGGCGGCGAGGCGCGACTCGCGCCGCAGCTGGAAGTGTCGGTGGATGTTCTCGACGTCCACCACCGGGTCGTCCACCACGAGCCCGAGCGCGAGGATCAGCGCGAAGAGCGTCACGCGGTTGATCGTGTAGCCGGCGAAGTAGTTGACGAGCAGCGTCAGCGAGAAGGTGATCGGCACGGCGACCGCGACGACCAGTCCCTCGCGCCAGCCGAGCGTCCAGGCGAAGAGCGCGATCACGATCACGAGCGCGACGACGAGGTTCTCGACGAGTTCGTTCACCTTGTCGTTGGCAGTCTCGCCGAGGTTGCGGGTGATGCGCACGTGCACTCCGGCGGGCAGATGGCTGCTCTCGAGTTCGGCGAGCTTCGCTTCGACGCGACGCGCGACGTCCACCGCGTTCGAGCCGCGCTGCTTCGCGACGGCGATGTGCACGGCGGGAAACAAGGCGCCGGCGCCGGACACGTCGGCTTCGGCGGCTCGCGCGTCGGCGGGCCCGAAGCCGATCCAGCCGTAGCTCGTCGGCTCGTCGGGGCCGTCCTCGATCTCCGCGACGTCGCCCAGCCGTACGGGCAGACCGTCCACCACATTGACGACGACACCGTGCAGCGTGTCACCTCCCCGGATGAACGCGCCGGAGTCCACCAAGAAGTTTTGGTCGATGCGGTCGAAGGAGCCGCTCCGCGCCCGCACGTTCGACACGCCGAGCGCCCACGCGACTTCGAGCGGCGACGTCTGGCGCGCCGCGAGCGCCTCGGTGCGCAGGCCGACGCGCAGCGCGCGCGGCCGGCCGCCGAAGACCTGCACGCGGTTGGTTTCCGGCACGGCCTTGAGCTGGATCTCGATCTCTTCGGCGATCCGCCGCAAAGCGAAGTCGTCCAGCTGCTGCGGGCGATCGCTGTAGAGCGTGGCGATCAGGATCGGCACGTCGTCGATCTCGATCGGCTTCACCACCCAACTCGCCACTGAAGGCGGCACCAGATCGCGATTCGATTCGATCTTGCTGTAGATGTCGAGCAGGCTGTTCTCACGATCCTCGCCGACGAAGAACCGCACGGTGACGATCGAGCGGCCCGGAAGCGACATCGAGTAGACGGTTTCGACGCCGTCGATCTGGGCGAGCAGCTTCTCGAGCCGCGTGGAGATCTGGCGCTCGACTTCCTCGACGGGCAGCCCGGGCGCCTCGATCGACACGTCGGCCATCGGCACGACGATCTGCGGCTCTTCCTCGCGCGGCGTGAGCCACAGAGCAACTACGCCGCCGACAAGCGAGAGCGCGATCAGCAACGCCGGCGCCTGCCCGACCAGGAACAGGTCGATCACGCGACCCAGGAAGGACGTCTCGCTTCGGTCTCCGGACACACGCCCTCCGTATTCCATGTTTAGCATATTGACATGTTGGAACCAAGTCAATACGATTCGGGTCGATGGCGAAGCGAGAGACCCACGTAGACTTGTCGGACGAAGCGATCGAGCTGGTGGCAGCCCGCCTGCGGCTGCTCGGAGATCCGGCGCGCCTGCGCATCCTCCGCGAGCTGCTGCGGGGCGAGTGCTCCGTGCTCGAACTCGCGGAACGCGTCGGGCTGCAGCAGCCCAGCGTTTCCAAACACCTTTCCGTGCTGCGCAGCGAAGGGATCGTGGCGCGGCGCCAGGAAGGGCTCCACTCCTTCTACCGCGTCGCCGACGCCTCGGTGGCGAAGCTCTGCGACCTCGTCTGCGAGGGTCTCGCGAGGCGCCTCACGGGGAATCTGGCTTCGCTGACACCGCTCGCGCGCACAGCAGGACGACGGGCGTCCTCGCGAAAGTGACGGCGTATGGAGGGGACCATGAACGAACGAATGACGATCGATGAGGGACTTCGACTGGCGGCGGGAAGCTTCGTGCTCGCGAGCGTGGCGCTCGGCTGGTGGGTGCATCCGGGTTTCTTCGCCTTCACCGCCTTCGTCGGCGCGAACCTGCTGCAGTCCGCCTTCACGAAGTGGTGCCCGATGATGTGGCTGCTGAAACGAGCGGGGCTGCGCCCCGCCGAGCGACCGGCGAGCGGGTAGGACGGACCCGATGCGGTCGCTCGACGGGTACGACGCTTGGACCGCATTGGCTCGCGAGGCGCTGCGATCGGGAACGCTTGCCGGGCTCGCGATGATTCCCTTCGCGGCGCTCTTCCAATTTCTCGGGCTGCGTGTCAACGAATATGGGAGGAAGACGCTCGGGCTGCTGGTCGGGGAAGCGCCACCGACCTTGCACACCCTGCTCACGTTCGCCCTGCATCTCGTGATCAGCTGGATCGCTGCGGTTCCGCTTCTACTGCTGCTGGGCCGCGTCGCCGATCTTCGCGCTCGCGTCTGCGTCGGTCTTTTCTACGGCGCAGTCTTCTACGCGGCCGTCAATTCGCTCGCGCTGCCCGTCGCCTTCGGAGACCCGACGCCCTGGGAACTCGGCTTCGCAACCGTCTACCCGAGCCTGGTCGTACACCTCGTATTCGGCAGCGTCGTTGCGCTGGCGGCGAGGCCCGCCCGCGTCTGACGACTCGGAGCGCCAGGCGTTTTGCGCCATGCTCGATGACTCAGAGGGCCAGGCGCTTCGCGCCATGCTCGATGACTCAGAGGGCCAGGCGCTTCGCGCCATGCGGGGCGCGATCCCCACCGGAAGCGGAGCGAGCGGATCCCGGCGCGCGGCTAGAATGCGCGTGTGGCGCGTCGATCCCGCCGCTTCGCACCGATCGCGCAGCTGCTGCGCTGGACCGCCGCCGAGCGCGGCGGCGTCGATCTCGATCTCGGCGAAGCGATCGCGCGAGTCGAGATCGCTCGCGACGGCGCGGTGCGCGTGCGCGCCGCGACCGGGCGGGCGCTGCCGCCGGATCCTTCCGACGCACTCGGTCGCGAGCCGTGGCGCGCGTCGAATGCGGAGCCCTTCGCGCTCGACGCAGAGCGCGAAGCGCCGGGCCCCCTCGATCCGCAGAGTGTCGGCGTGGCGCTCGCGTTCGACGGCGCCGACGGGGCGGCGCGCGTCGAGATCGAAGGGCGGCCCTTCGCGGTGCGCGTTTTCGATCGCAGCGGCCGCGAGATCGCGCAGCTGCTCGACTTCGCGTTCGCACCGGACGGCGCGGGCCGCGTCGCACTGCGCGCGGCACCGGGCGAGCGCTGGTTCGGGCTCGGAGCCAAGACGGGCGCGCTCGACCGCCGCGGCCGCAGCTTCACGATGCGCAACCGCGACCATCCCGTCGGCGAGCGCGTCGACCCGCTCTATCACTCGATCCCATTCCTGGTGCGGCTCGCGACCAGCGAGGGCGAAGCCGCGCGCGCCGACGGATTCCTGCTCGACGGCTGCGCGCCCACCCACTTCGACGTAGCGGCGCAGGAGCGGCTGCGCGTGGTGGCAACCGCACAGGCCGGTGGCTTGGACGTGACGGTCTTCCCCGGACCCACGCCCGAGGACGTACTCCGCCGCTACACCGCGCGCACCGGCCGCATCACGCGACCGCCGCTCTGGGCCATCGGGCATCACCAGTCGCGTTGGGGCTATCGCAGCGCGCGCGACGTGCGCCGCGTCGCGCGCGAAGCGCGCCGCCGCCGCATTCCCACCGACGCGATCCACCTCGACATCGACTACATGGACGCCTACCGCGTCTTCAGCTGGCACCCGCGGCGCTTCCCCGATCCCCGTGGGCTGCTCGGCGAGCTGCGCGCGGTGGGTTTCCGCGTCGTCACGATCATCGACCCCGGCGTGAAGGTGGACGAGTCGTGGGCCGTGCATCGCGACGGCGAAACGCGCGACGTCTTTCTGCGTCGCCGCGACGGATCGCCGTACTCGCTGAAGGTGTGGCCGAAGGATGCGTCGCTTCCGGACTTCGGCCGCCCGGAGGTGCGCGCGTGGTGGGGCGCGCAGCACGAGGCGTTGGTCGACGCGGGCGTCGCAGGAATCTGGAACGACATGAACGAACCCGCCGGCTGGAAGCGCGAAGTGCGCGCCGGCCGGCTGATCGTGCCGCTGCAGGCCCAGGATCTCCGCGATGTGGTCGCGAGCGACCCGGCGGATCCGAAGCGCCGCGTGCCGCACGAGTCGGTGCGCAACGCGTACGGCCATCTCGAATGCCGCGCGACGCACGAAGCGCTGGTGCGGCTCGATCCCGAGCGGCGCCCGTTCGTGCTGTCGCGCTCGGGACACGCGGGCATCCAGCGCTACGCCGCCCTCTGGACCGGCGACACCACGAGCAGCTGGCCGCAGCTCGCGCTGTCGGTGCGGATGCTGCTCGGGCTCTCGGTCTCGGGTGTGCCGTTCTGCGGCGCCGACATCGGCGGCTTCGCCGGCTGGTGCAGCCCCGAACTATTCGCGCGCTGGATGCAGATCGGCGCGCTCTACCCGTTCGCGCGCACCCATTCGATGTGGCTGAAGCATCGCCAGGAGCCGTGGCGCTTCGGTAAACGCGTCGAGGCCATCGCGCGCACGGCGCTCGAACTCCGCATGCGTCTGCTCCCGTACCTCTACGGGCTCTTCTGCGAAGCCGAGGCGACGGGCGCACCGATCTGGCGACCGATGTTCTGGCACGACCCGGACGATGAGCGCGCCGCCGCGATCGACGACCAACTGCTGCTCGGTCGCGACCTGCTCGTCGCGCCGGTACTCGAGCGCGGCGCGACGGAGCGCGAGGTCTATCTGCCCGCCGGCGCGTGGACCGCGCTCGACGACGACGCGCGCTACATGGGACCGCGTACCGTGCGCGTCGCAGCGCCGCTCGAGCGCATCCCGATCTTCGCGCGTGGCGGTTGCGTGCTGCCAATGCGCAGCGCCGTGCGCCACGTCGGGGAGATCCCCGAGGAGCCGCTCATCCTCGAGGTGTACCCCGGCGGCGACGCGACGACCGTCGTGATCGAGGACGACGGCGAGTCGCCTGCGTACCGCGCCGGTATCGAGGCGCGCACGCCGGTGCGGCTGCGCAGCCGCGCCGGGGGCCGAATGCGGCTCGAGGTCGGCGGACGCGAAGGGGCGTTCGCGATCGGCGCGCGAGCCGTTCGCGTGTCGGTGCACGGATGCCCGCGGCCGAACTCCGTGTGGATCGACGCGGTGCGCCTGCCGGTCGCGGGCCGCGCGGACGAAGAACTCGGAGCCGCGTGGCACTGGGAGGGCGGCGTCCTCCAGGTGCGCTGGACCGACGCGGGCTCCGCCCGCTCGCTCGAGGTGGATCCCGCCCCATGAGCCCGGCACCGTTCACCACGTTCACCAGCGGTGCGGGAGGGGGTGACCGACGCGCTCCAGGAGGATTTCGAGGAATCGATAGGTGAGGCCCCACACGACGTGGCGGTCGGACTCGCCCACGAGAATGCCCGGGAAGCTGCCAACGGGGGTCGGATATTCGACTCCGTGGCGCGGATCGACGAGCCGGGTGAGGGGTACCCAGAACGTCGTCGCGACCTCGTAGTTCTGTACCAACGGGCCGTGTTGCTTCACGTGATAGACCCACGCCGAGATCACGAGCTGGAGCGGGCGACCGGCGTGGCGACCTTCGAGGTCGTCGAGTCGGCCGAGCAACTCGCCGCTTGCGAGCGGGAGCCCGACCTCTTCCATGGTCTCGCGTTCAGCGGCGGCGCGCGTGTCCGCATCCGCGGGATCCACGCGACCACCCGGGAACGCCATGTGCCCCGACCAGGGGTCCGCGGGGTGATGCGCGCGTTCGATCAGCAGCACCTCGGGTCCGGCGGCGGTGTCGCGCAGTACGACCGCAACCGCCGCGCGCGGTCGCGCCGGGTCGTCGACGACGGTGGCCTCGTAGCTCGCGAGTGCGCGGCGCACGGCATCGACGCCGATCACGGCGCCGGCTCCATGATCCAGAGTCGCTTGCGCGGGTAGTCGATGCGCAGCACGAAACGCTTCAGCAGATCGACGCCGAGCCACGCCTCGCTGCGCGCGCCGGCGCCCTGCGCGCCGTGCTCCGCGACGAGCATTGGCACCTCGCTCTCGGCGAACGGACCGATCTGGAAGCGCGCGGCGGTGACCGCCTCGAGGCGACCCGCACCGGGCGCCGGCGCCAATGTCGCGGTGACTTCCGGATTGGGCGTGAGCGACGCACCTTGCGCCCAACCGCCTGCCAACAGCAGCGTACCGGGGGCGCCCGTGGTGATCGCGGCGGGCATGCGTGCCGCGCCGACCTCGATTTCGACGATCGGCCGGTTACCGACGAGGCGGAGCGGAAGCACGGCCTGGTTCGCCGCCTCCGCGCGCTCGGGCACCGCGAAACGCTTCGGGTCGAGGAAGCGCACGCGGCGACCGGGAAAATCGATCTCCAGCACGAACGACGAGAGAAAGCGTGCGCCGAGCACGGCCCATTCGCCGCCCGCACTCTCAGCGGTGTCGCTGACGCGCGTGTCGACGGAAAGCTCGACATCGCGGTCGAGCCGAGTCGCGCGCCGGTAGGGCGTCTGCTTGTTGCGCCGCAAGCTGATCCCGAGCGCTTTGGCAGCGGTCGGCGTCGCGAAGCTCTCGGGCGAACCCGTGTCGAGCAGCAGCGGCAGCGGCCGCGCGCCGGGCGGCGCGAGATCGATGCGGACTTCGTTCTCGCCACCGCGCGCCGTCGCGGGGAGGAACGGGAGGTCGGCGAGCACTGCTTCGCTCGGAGGCTCGGCTGCCCGCGGCATCGCGGGGATCAGGAGCACAGCGAGTGCGAGCGCAACCCGACGCTTCACGGCGTTGCGACCGTACGTGGCGCAACCGCCGTCTGCGTGCACGCGAGCTGGACCAGGACAAGTCGCTCGTGCACGCCCTGGTCGTCGCCGCGGCGCTGCCCGAGCACGAAGCCGCTCCCGTCCGGCTCGATCGCGATCCCGGTCGGCTCGCCCCAGGTGGCGACTTCAGCGGGGAGGTCGAGCGCCGGGGCAGCGGCGACGTGCGCTGTCGAGCCGCTGCGAACGCCCGTCTCGCGCCGCAGCGGCTCGTGATCGCGCCGCGCATTCGCGAGAGGCGCGAGCGCAAAGCCGAGCGAACGCGGCAACGCGCCCAACCAGTGCAGCGGTCGCGTCGTGGCGAAAGCGAGCCAGGCTCCGTCCGCGTCGAAGGAGCCGGCGAGCGCGGCGTCGGTGCCAAAAAGCTCGCGATCGAAGCGGGTCGGATCGACGGCCTCCATCGCGAGCGGCGCAAACGGATTGCCGCGCGCGACGAGCAGCGTGCGGGCGTCGGGACTCCACGCGACGGGCGCGATCCACTGCGCGCCGCCGTTCGCGAGCACACCGGGCTTGCCGAGCAGCAGCCCACCGTGACCGGAACGGATCGACGCGGCGACGACCTCGTAACGTCCCGCGAGGCGTCGCGACCAGGTGATCATCATCGGACCGGGACCGAAGACGGGCGACTCGTCGGGTCCGACCGTGAAGCTGAGCCGCCGGCCGGGATCGGGCTTGGCGCCGCTCTGCGCCGCGGCGAGGTACAAATCAGTGTCGTCGGGATGGCGCCAGCTGGCGTGTCGATCGGACTGGAAGACGAGCGAGACGCCGCTCGGAGAGATCGAAGGGTGGGCGTTGTTGCCGGGGCTGCCGCAAGTCCAACAGACCACCTGGCCGGTCGCTCGATCCATGCGATGGATCTGACGGCGTCCCCCGTCGGCGTCCGACGCGGCGTCGAACCAGAGCTGCGCGCCGTCGGGCGACGACGCCGGGTGCGCGCCGCGCTGTTGCAGGATCGAGATGGCGCGTGGCGCGGTGCTGCACGCGGGCAGCGGGCGCGTCAACACGTCGGCGTCGATCGCGTAGAGTGCCGCCGAGAAGCGGGAGCTCGGCGCGGGCTCGACCGCGAAGAGCGCCGCACAGCCGGCGGCCAGCGCGAACACGACTGTGCTCGCAACGAAAAATGACGCCGCGGCGCGCAGCTCCCAACGCACGAACCCACCGGCAGGACCCAGCGCACGCGTCGCGACGAAGAGCGCGCCCGCCAGGATCGCGAAGACGAGCGCCACGTACAGCCACGGCCCCGGCGACCACGCGAAGAACACCGCGACCGCGGCGGGCACGGCGGCCCAGCCAAGGCTCGTGGCCGCTGCGAGATGGCGACCGCGCTCGAACTCGTCGTCGTGCCTGCGCGCGAGCAGCGACACCGCGACCGCGAGCAACACGCCACCCGCTAGGGCGCCCCAGACCAGGTGCAGCGGTGCGGGGTCGCGCAGCGCCGCCAACGCGATCACGCCGCCAACCGGAGCCCCCGATGCAAACGCCCAAAGCCGCCAGAGCAATCGCGTCCCCCCCGCACGTCAAAGCGATCCCAAGAGAGCACCGAAGCTTACCATCCGCTTTGGGGGCGTTCCTTGACTTGGGGACATTCCTGCTCTGTTGACTTGGTTGAATTCAGGAACGTCCCCAAGTCAACAAGCGCTAGGTTGGGGGCGATGGTGGTCGCTTCGGAGTTGCCGGCGAAGGTGCGGGATTTGTTTGCACTCGCGCGACGCGACCGGCGCGCGGCGGAGAATGTCGTCGGGGCGCTCCCGCTCGACGAGCAGGTCGCGCTGGTCTGCCAGACGCCGGTCTCGCGACGCGCCGAATTGCTCGATCTGGTGCCGGAGCCAGAGCGCGTAGTGCCCGCGCTGCCCGAAGCCGAACTGGTCTTCACGGTGAAGGGAATCGGGCGCGCCGACAGCGCGTGGCTGCTCGCCCACGCGACGGACGATCAGCTCGTCGCCTGCGTCGACCTCGATGCCTGGCGCGACCTCACGCCCGATCGCGAAGCGCTCGCCGAGTGGATCGCGACCTTCGGCGAGGCCGACGACGACACGCTGGTGCGCGGCGTGCAGGCTCTCGATCCCGAACTGATCATGCTCTGGTTGCACGACCGCGCCGAAGTGACGATGAAGCCGAACGACAGCGACGGCGGTCAGGACTGGTCGCCACCGTCCGGTGGCAACACGCTCGATGGTGTCTTCTACCTGGTCGCGAAGCGTTCGAGCGACGACCTCGACGTCGCGATGCGCCTGCTCGCGTCGCTCTTCGAGAGCGACTACTGGTTCTACTTCCGCATGTTGCAAGCCGTCGCGTGGGAGCTGCCCACCGAGAACGAGGAGTGGGCGCTGCGCTGGCGCGCGGGTCGCCTGCAGGATCTCGGGTTCCCGGCCTGGGAGGAGGCGATGGCGATCTACGCGCAGCCGCGACGCGACGAACTCGAGCGACTTCCCGACGCGGCGCCGAAGGTCGGCGAGTGGCATCTCCCGGTGTTCATGCCCGAGCTGCCCGCCCTGGCCGACGCCCAGCTCTCGCTGTTTCGCGCCGCGGCGGCGCTCGACGACGAAGCGCGCCGCGCCTTCGCGTACGCTTTCCTCGCGCTCGCGAACCAGGTGGCGGTCGCCGACAGACTTCCGCTCGGCGACGTCGAGTCGATCCCGAAGGCGATCGAGAAGGCCTCCCAGGTCGCGAGTCGCGGCCTCGATTGGCTGGCCGCGCGCTTCGACGTCGAACCGGCCGTCGTGCTGCGCCGCGCTCCGCTCGCGCGGCTCTTCCGCATCGGGGTGCACCTTGACCGCTCCGAGACCGCTTCGTAGGCTCGCCGTCGCGTGTCCAAGGCTTCGTGAGCGAGGGGGGAATCGGTGATGGAAAAGGTGAGGATCGCGATCGCCGGCGTCGGCAACTGCGCCAGCTCGCTGCTGCAGGGCATCGACTACTACCGGAACATTCCGCGCGAGCAGCACGAAGCGTGGGGTCTGATGCACCTCGACATGGGCGGCTACCGGCCCGGCGACGTCGAGGTGGTGGCCGCCTTCGACGTCGACGTGCGCAAGGTCGGCCGTCCGCTGCACGAGGCCGCCTTCGCGGCGCCCAACTGCACGACGGTGATCAGCGACCACATCGCCAAGTCCGAAGTCGTGGTGCAGATGGGCCCGGTTCACGACGGCGTGGCCAAGCACATGGCCGACTACCCGCCCGAGCGCTCGTTCCGCGTGGCGGACGAACGACCGGTGGACGTCGCGAAGCAGTTGCGTGAGAGCGGCGCCGAGATCCTCGTCTCGTACATGCCGGTCGGATCGCAGAAGGCCGCGCAGGCATACGCCGAAGCGTGCCTCGAGACGGGCGTGTCGCTCGTCAACTGCATCCCCGTCTTCCTCGTGTCCGATCCGATGTGGGGCGAGCGCTTCCGGCAGGCAGGAATTCCGTGTGCGGGCGACGACATCAAGTCGCAGTTCGGCGCCACCATCCTGCACCGTGCGGTGGTGCGCCTGCTCGCCGATCGCGGCGTCGAGGTCGAGCGCACCTACCAGCTAAACACGGGCGGCAACACCGACTTCCTGAACATGCTCTCGAGACATCGCCTGGTGTCGAAGAAGATCTCGAAGACCGAAGCGGTGACGTCGCAGATCCCCTACGACATCGGCGCCGACAACGTGCACATCGGCCCCTCCGACTACGTGCCGTGGCAAAACGACAACAAGGTCTGCTTCCTGCGCGTCGAAGGACGCGGCTTCGGCGGCGCGCCGATCGAGCTGGAAGCGCGGCTCTCGGTGCAGGATTCGCCGAACTCGGCGGGCATCGTGATCGACGTGGTGCGCTACGTGAAGCTCGCGCGCGAGCGCGGCGCCGCGGGACCGCTGCTGCCGATCTCGGCGTACACGATGAAGCATCCGCCGGTGCAGATGCGCGACGTCGACGCCGCGCGCCAGATCGAAGCGTTCCTGGAGAAGAGCACGGGAGATGACACCGCATAGCGATTCCGATCGGCTCTGCGTGCTACTCGCCGTCCGCGCGCGCGGCGGCGAGTCGGTCTCCCTTTTCGGTCTCAGCCCCGTCGAGCGCACGGCGCTCGCCTTCGCGCGCTCGGGCGTGCGGCGCTTCCTGCTCGCGGGTGACGCCGACACGGTCGCCGCGACCGAGCGTACGCTGCGACAGGGCGCGTGTCGCGCACTGCGCGTGCGCAGCGTCACGACGCTCGCAGCCGCCGTCGGTGACGAGCCCTTCTTCTTCGCGCGCACCGATTGCCACTACGACCGCCAGCTCGTGGCGCGTTTCGTCGAGGAGAACCGCACGGCGGCAGACTCGGTGGTCGCGGTCGACTTCCGGCCCGGGGCGAAGGAGCGCGGCTTCGAACTGCCGCGCGTCGCGGTGTGGAGTCGCGAGGACCAGCGGGCGCGCGTGCAACGCGTCGGGCGCTCGCTGATGGGCGCCGACGGCGTCCTCATCGGCCTCGCGGTCGCGACACCGACCTGGGCGCGCGCGGCGGACGCGGAAGCCGACGCCGAGCGCGCCTGGCTGCACGCGCTCGGCGCGCTGGGTACACGCGAACCGGTCGCGAGCTGGCCCGTGCGCGAGCGCTGGCAGAGCGTGCGCCGCGCCGAGGACCTGCCGCGCGCGCGTCGCGAAGTGCTGGCCGGCGCCGCGCGCGTCGGCGACGGCGTGATCGCCCGCCATCTGAATCGACCGATCTCCATGCGCATCACCGAGCGACTGATCGCGTGGCCGGTGAAACCCTGGCAGGTGAGCATCGCGAGCTTCGCGATGACGCTCGTCGCCGGCCTTTCGTTCGCGATCGGTCACGCAACGACCGGCGGGCTGCTCGCCCAGTGCGCCTCGGTGCTCGACGGCGTCGACGGCGAGCTGGCGCGCGTGCGCTACCAGGATTCGGCGTTCGGCGGCCTCTACGACGCGCTCCTCGATCGTGTCGGCGAGGCCGCCGTGATCGGCGGCATGACGCTCTACGCCTGGCTGATGGGGGCCGGAGCCCTCGCTGTAGCGCTCGGATTCGCGGCGCTGGCGGGCAACAGCTTGTCGATGATCGTGAAGGAAAAGTACGGCACGCAGTTCCAGCGACCCTGGGCGACCGAACGCGAGGGGCGCTGGCGCTGGTTGCTGCTCGGGCGCGACGGACGCCTCTTCCTCGCACTGATCGCCGGTCTCACTGGACAGGTCGAGCTGGTGCTCGCCTACATCGCGGTGGGAACGCACGTGCATGCGGGCGCGCGCATCGTGCGGATCCGCGCCGAGGCTGCGCGCGCCTAGCCGCGAACCCGCACAGGGCTAGGCTGATGGCCCAACAGGAGGGCGTGACCGTGCTCGGTGAGTTCCGGGAGTTCATCCAACGCGGCAACGTCGTCGACATGGCGGTCGGGGTCATCATCGGCGGCGCCTTCGGAAAGATCATCTCGTCGATCGTCGGCGACTTGTTGATGCCACCGATCGGGTTCGCGACGGGTGGCGTCGACTTCACGAGCCTGAAGCTCGCCATCGGCGGCACGCCCGAGGCG
>Ga0113563_10000454_pt1 | contig 19753 bp, 19 predicted proteins | sample Mud3Dept3metaG_FD_80117 | JGI IMG/M metagenome (GOLD analysis project Ga0113563, IMG submission 80117) | Freshwater wetland microbial communities from Ohio, USA, analyzing the effect of biotic and abiotic controls - Mud 3 Core 4 Depth 3... | ecosystem: Environmental > Aquatic > Freshwater >... | reverse complement strand
TTGAGGCCCCGCTTTTGGCTGATGTCAGCCGTGGTTGGACTGTCCCTTTTAATTTTCTCACCCACTCGGCTAATTTCATAATTTTTTCGACCGATGCGTCACGGAACGAGAGCATGGCATCTTCATGGCCGGCTTGCGCGCACATGGCAATCGTGTAGCAAGACGTGCCGCCTCGAATAATTTTGAGCGACAAATTCGCTTGATGGCAGTGGACCCCGATGAACATGCAGCAATCGATTTTGTTGTGCCAGATGGTCAGATTCGGATGGTTGGGATTGATCTCGACTTCAGGGTTGATCTTGGGGTATTTGGGGCGGTAGTCCGGCATCGGGATCAACATGGGCGTTTGCCCCGGCTGCACACATTCCTTGAGCGTGTTGTACAGGTGGCGGATGGCGGTGGCTTTCTTGGCCGCTTTTTCGTTCCAGGCCCATAGGACTAAGGGGCCGGGGAAGAGGGTCGGCACCTTGGCCATGAGAAATTGTTTCGCCGCTTCCTCGTAGGCCTTTTCCTCTGGGACGATGACGCCGTTGATATGAGCTTCCCCAGGGTTCGGCAAATAAATGCCCATACTTGCCGCCGCTGGAGGAAGAAAATGTTCCGGGCCTGGAAGGACGCGATACTGACTCATTACAGATACTCTCCGGCAAGGGGTTAAAGAACGAGAAATGCAAATTTTCCAACGTACTCAACGATGCTCACTCTAAGCTCTTTCTGTGCCCCCTGCAACTTGGCAGAAGGCCCACCCTTCGGAAATTTGGGGCTATAGAGCAAACAAGCCTTAGGCCCTTTGTCCTAAGATGAGGGCCGTGCTCATAGGCGCCAGTCGCGTCTATATCGTTCCTATTTTAAGCGTGCGCATTATAGGGTTGGCCTGTCCGGTCTGTCAAACCTCGTCTTCAGGAAGTCAGGTCACGATGGGCTGGCTGGAGGCTGGTCGGTTTGATTATGAGATGATATTGGAATGCGGAGATATTACGCAATGTTACGGCAATTGTTCACAGGACGAATTAGATCCCAGGACACAGGCTCGCTCAAAGTCTTCCTTGGCGAGCCGACCCTGTGATCGTTCTTGATACAGCTTCGCCCTGGTTACCAGAGCGGCAAGATTGGTGGGGTCGGCGCGAATAACGGTGGACAGATCTTCAAGCGCCTCTTCCGGCTGATTCAGCTTGAGATAAATTTCACTCCGTAGTGTATAGGCCTCCTTTTGGTAGGGGATCCAGCTTTGTGGTGTTTCAGCCTTGAGGAGCTTCTTCAGTGTTGCCAATGCTTGACGCCAGGACTTGGCGCCAGCCTGGCGGCGGGCTTGTGTCGTGTATAGGTCGATGAGACGTAGGCGGGCGATATCAGCAAACGGATCAAGATCAAGAACTTGCTCGTAGGCCGCGGCAGCTTCCTCCCACTGTTTTCGCCACGCGAGTACATCTCCCTTTCCAATCCATGCCCATATGTTCTTGTCGTCGAGCCTGAGAGCGAGATCGAAGTCTATCCCGGCTTTGTCCAGATAGTTCGTATACTGTGCTGGTCGAGTTTGTTGGGAAAAGGCCAGTGAAACCAGCCGAAGATAGGTTTGTCCTCGCACAATCAGGGGATCGACGTAGCGATCGTCGAGAGTGGCGGCATCGGTCGTGAGCTGGATCTTGTCCCATAGATTCGAGGTGTGGAGGGCAGTCTCGACCATCGCGCGTGCCCGTTGTTGTGAGGTGGACTTCCCAGTCGGATCGATTGCCAGCATTCGGACGCCAGTCGGTTGCCGTTGAAGTTCTTGCAGTTGCGAGCGCAATTGGTGATTTTCGTGCTGGAGTTGGCGAAAGTGCTGCGCAAGTTTCTGGTCGGATTGAAGCCGGCTGATCGCCTCCGCCAGAGTGGCTATGTTGACCGTCGCACGAATCCGTATGAAGAAAACGGGACGGTCCAGGTTGAAGGAACGCCTGGTTTCGAGGATTTCCGTTTCCGTGATGGCGGCAGCAATGGTTCTGATCTCCAACGAACTGGTCTGTGTGGTTTTTCCGCCGGACTCTTTCTCTACATCGAGGAATGTAGATTCGAGATACATGCCGGCTTCCTCCACTGCCCTGCGTTGGGCTCGTTGGAGGACTTTCTCTTCTGCCCCGGCTAAGGTATCGCCATCGGCCATCACATATTCGGCGTCGGCGATGACGGTTTTCGTGGAAGCGCTGTATGCAGGGGTTCCCACTAGAAGGAATAGGAAAAGGGAGGGATAGAGCAATATTCGGGAGAGTTTCATTCAGATAACTATACCGCTCACTGGCTGGAGGGGCAATGCAACCAAAGTGGGGCGGAAGAAGTAAGGACTGAAAGAGAGGCAGTAGGCCTTCGGCTACCGCTCCTTTGGGAAAACCTGAGTAAATGGATGGACTTCAACCCGTTCAAATACCCCATTGACTGTATAGGGGTCTTCGCGAGCAAACCGTTGGGCATCTTCCAGCGAGTCTGCCTCGATAACGATCAGACTTCCTGTCTTATCCATGAGAGGACCGGCTAGCACAATCAGGCCCTGGGCATCGAGAGGTTCCATCTTGGCGAGATGCGCCGGGCGATAGATTTTTCTCTTGGCCTCTCCGTCGGGCCCATCAAATCCGAGAATGACAAATTTCATGAACGTCCTAAGCCTTCCAGCGGACAGCGATCTTTGTAGCCGGCGGTCGTTTCATGCCACCAGAGAATCTCTTGTTCTCCGAACTTCCAGCAGAGATAGACCACTCGTCCGTCGAGAAGATGGGGAAAATCACAGAGGCCGAGATCCAGGTCCTTGACCAGGATACCAAGTTCTTGAATTGCCTGAAGATTCGCACTGACTTGTTGAAGGGCTGAGATATACAGGTGTCCAACGGTGCTGCCTCCGCCATATTCAGCCTGGGCACTGGCTTTCTCTGTGTCTTCTTTCGTGCGCGCCAAGATTGTCTTGGCGCGTTGAACCGATGTCAGTTTGGCGTTGAGTTCCGGGATGAGACAATTGGCTTCGGCTAAGGTAAATATTCGCTCGTGCTGTCCCTGTTCATCATCGTGCGCCATACTGTGCCTCCGCGAGCCCCTCATTTAACACACCACTCTTTTGTGCTGCAACCTAAGCGTTCGAGTAAGTAATTGCGTCAAAGCAGGAAGGAGGCTTGGCTAGGCTGGTTGTGCGAGGTGAGGGCTCAGAAAGGCTAGAACGACAGAACCCCTTTGCCCCCCACTTGACAGTCCTTACTTCGATATGTAACATTTTGTGACATGACGGCTAAACAGTTCAGGCAGGCGCGGGTTCGGTTGGGATACACGCAGGCGAAGTTGGCGGAGGTGCTGCAGCTGAGCCGCATGACGATCAGCCGCTATGAGGCCGGCACGTGGGAGGTGCCTTTGTCGGTCGAGATGGCTTTGGACCAGTTAGGATCGGCGCAGATTCCGATGCTCGGGATGGTGGCGGCAGGGGCGCCGATCGAACCGATCACGCAAGCTGAATTGGTGGCGGTGCTGCCGCCGCTGTTGCGAGGAGGAGAGACCTTCGCGCTGCGGGTGAAAGGCGAGTCGATGAAAGACGACGGCATTTTCCCCGGCGATCTGGTCGTGGTCCGGAAGCAGGGTACTGCGCGGAACGGGCAGACGGTGGTGGCGCTGGTGAATAACGAAGCGACGATCAAGAAGTATTACCGCAAGGACGGCCGAATCGAACTGCATCCGGCGAATACAGCGATGAAGCCGATCGTCGTGTCGTCAGGGGACGAGTTTTCCATTCAGGGAATTGTTGCGGGTGTGATCCGCCACTTCAACGAATCGTGAGGTGCTCTATGGCTCTGGTCCAGCAACAAACGATGGAGTTTCCGTTTCGCACAGAGAATGGCGGCGTGGTCATCGATGCGCCTCGCCGCCTGTTGGCTGCGTTGCGGCGGAGTGCTGTGTCGACCGATCAGCCGAAGGGGTTGGTGCTCTTGTCCGGACCGCCATCTGTCTATCGACTGGGCCTCTGTGCGGCAGTCGATCGCGCGTTGGCCGGTGAACCGGTCTTGTATCTGGCCGGCGCCAATGTCTTTGATCCGTTCTTAGTGGGGCGGCTGGCAAGGGCCAGTCGGGTGGCACCGGCTCATGTGCTGCAGCAGATTCACATCTCACGGGCCTTCACCTGTCATCAGATGGTCCGGTTGGTCACGGATTGTCTCCCGTCGGCGTTGCGTAGCTATGATGCGCGATTCGTCATTCTCGCCGGTCCGCTCGACACGTTGTACGACCAGTCGGTGCCGGAAACGGAAGCGATGCGCCTCTTTCGTGCCATGACGGAGGCTCTTCATGATATGGCCGGCCATGGCGTACAAGTGCTGTGTGTGACTCCGCTCGCGCCGCCTGAATCCGGCGGGCGCAGCCGATTTATGGAGACACTTCGTGCGCAGGCACGCCGGGCGATCGACCTGCGAGAGGCCGAGGATGGGCTGTGGCTTCAGGAAGAGGGAGGGCTTGAGCCCAGACGCTGGAGGATTCCGCGTCCGCTCTGGAATCGGTTATAGGCATGGGCCGCACGCTTGTCACGTTCACACAATTGGTCCAGCAGGAAATCGACTCGTGGAGCCGCTACCGGCGTGCGTTGCGGCGCGAGGATCAGCAGGCGCTCGATGTATTGTTCGCCGCAGCCCGCCACCATGCGTCGGCCGGCGCCTATCTCGCGCGTGAAACTCCGTTCGAAGTGATGCTGCTGTCGATGTTGATTGAACAGCAGAAACAGGTCGGCATATTGCAACAGAAAGTGATGATTCTTGAAACCCGCATGCTCCACGACTCGACTCACGGGGTGGCTTCTTGATGTCTATCCGGCGCAAGAGGGTATGGTCGTCTGGCTCCTTTGCGAGGATGGTCGCCGCATCCGGGCCGTCGATCCCTTTGTGCCGACCTGCTACCTGTCGGCTCCGCCGTCTATCCGAGAACAGGTGCTTCGGCTACTCCGCCATGCCTCCTGTCGTATCAGCACCAGAGAGGTGGAACGATACCAACTCGGTGCGCTTCGCCCGATTCCGGTGCTGGAGGTCTCGGTTCATGCTCCCGCGCAGTTTTCGTCCATCACACGACGTCTGATCCGCGCTTGTCCGGACGCGCAGTTCTTTCACGTCGATGTGTCACTGCCGCAGCGCTATTTTTACGATCGGCAGCTCTTCCCTCTCGCCCATTGCGAGGCAGACTTCACAGCCGAAGGCCTGATTCAATCGATTCAGGCGCTGGAGTCCCCCTGGGACACGGATTATGGCCTCCCGCCTCTTACGATTATGGAACTGTCCCCGGACAGTCCGTCACCCAACCCGAATCATGGTGGAGGTGGCCCGCTCGTGGTGCGAATAGACGGGAAGGAGCGTCTGTTGGAAGGCGATGATGCCGATGTAATCCAGCGCCTCGACCAGCTGCTCGCGCGAGAGGACCCCGACATTCTCTTGACGGACTGGGGCGATTCCTATTTGCTGCCTCGTCTCATGACCATGGCGAACCGGTTGCGTCTGCCGCTTGCACTCAATCGCGATCCCCGCCGATCCATCGGTGCCAGGAAGCCCCATTCGTATTTTTCATATGGCCGTATTCTGTCCCATGCCGGATCCCGCACCCTGTCGGGACGATTGCACCTTGACCGGCACAATTCCTTTGCGTTGGCGGAGACGGGCCTGGCCGGCCTTATCGAGCAGGCTCGTGTCGCGAAGGTCGATTTGCAGCAGATGGCTCGCACGACGACCGGGACGGGGATCACGTCGATGCAGCTCGAGACGGCTTGTCGAGACGGCCTGTTGATTCCCTATCGCAAGCAGGAGCCGGAAACCTTCAAATCCGCGCTCGAGTTGCTGCACACCGATCAGGGTGGGCTGGTATTTGCCCCGACCGTCGGCTATCACGAACAGGTCGGTGAACTGGATTTCTCTTCGATGTATCCCTCCATCATGACGCGCTTCAACATTTCGCCTGAGACGGTCAATTGCCGGTGCTGTCGCCATGATCCCACTGCACGGGTGCCGGAGATCGGCCACCACACCTGCCGACATCGTCAGGGCTTGGTGCCCCGCACACTGGCCCCATTGCTCGACAAACGTGCGCGATACAAACGGCTCATGACCGCTGCGACACAGCCGGCGGAAAGGGCCGTGCTCGACCAACGACAAACGGCGCTCAAGTGGCTGCTCGTCGTCTCCTTCGGCTATTTGGGATATAAGAACGCCCGGTTCGGCCGGATCGAAGCGCACGAGGCGGTTACGGCTTACAGCCGCGAGCTGCTGCTGCAGGCCAAGGAGGTTGCCGAGCAGCAGGGCTATCGCCTGCTGCACGCGATTGTGGACTCGCTCTGGCTCGTCAAGCCCGGCGCTGTCAGGACGGATTACGACAGACTTGCGCAGGCGATCACCGAGCGAACGGGGCTCTCGATCGGTGTGGAAGGGGTCTATCATTGGATTGGGTTTCTTCCGTCACGGGTCAATCCACTCATGCCGGTGCCGAATCAGTTCGTGGGCCTGTTTGACCATGGCGCGATGAAAATCCGCGGCATCGAGATCCGTCGCAGCGATGCGCCGCCGCTTGTTAGGCGAGCGCAAGCAGAGATGCTGCGCTGTCTGAGCCAGGCACGGACGTTGGTTGAGTTACGTGAACGGATTCCGCAGGCATTGGAGACCATCCGTGCCTACCGGCGCTATCTTCAGGATGGTCTTGCCACGGTTGAGGAATTGGCCATCACGAAATCGCTCGCAAAAAAACCGCAGACCTATCGTCATCAGACTTTGTCGATGATTGCCGCGCAGGAACTGCTGGCTCGGGGTGTTCCACTGCAAGCGGGTGACACGATTCATTACATCATCACGGACGCGAAGGCGGCTTATCCTGCAGACCGTGTACGGGCGGTGGCCGGACTCGATGGGACCTGGAGCTGCGATGTCTCGGTCTATGACAACCTGCTTCTGAAGGCGGCCCTCGTGCTATTGACGCCGTTGGGCGTGACGGCGACCTCACTGAACGAATCTACAGATCCCGCTAGCCGAGCTGTCCACAACTCGGTCGATGGCGACCATGCCAGCCTCTCATCCAAGGCCTAGCAGGCCTGTTCAAACTTGTCCCGACCGCCGGCCCTTGCCTGCGGATAGAGGGTGCACAGAGCCTGTTTCTGCGGGGTTAGCCATGGCACCCATCTTGCGAAATGCCTTGGGTTCCAGGCGTGCTGTAGGAGGCATCACATCAACATGAAAAGGGGGATCACATGGCACCAGTGTTGGAGCTCGATCGGCAGACAGACTCGTTTGTGCGGCAACTCGAAGAACAACGGAAACTTGAAAAGACTCTGCTGGTTGAACGGGTTCGTGGAACGAAAGAGGGGCTGGAGTCGGTCTTCAGCGACATCAAGAGCCGTGTAGCGGTGCTGGAAAAGCTGAACGGGTTGGCGAGTGCCAGCTGCATTGCGCCGGTCGGCTGGAGCAAGCTGATCTTTACCGGAGCGGATAGTGTCTCGGCGCCGAACACCATCGGATTCGGTGATCGGGATGAAACATTGTGCAAGCTCGATCAGATCAAATATCTTGAGGACACGCACTATCTCCGGCTTGCCGCAAATCCCTACTACGTGGAGCATAGGCTCCCGAGTAAATCACTCCAGGCGCGCGTCGGGGCCAATCCGTCACTATGGGATACGCTTGGGTATGTCCATGCTGCTTACACGACCCTATTGCAGATTCCCGCCTCATTGGAGCCGACGACTGTGTCCATCATGTCACGGGTGAACACACTGTTTAACTGGGTTGAAGCTAATGCGGTCGGAGACCAGTGGTATGCCCATGTGTCGGCCGCCGTGCGACTGTGGGTCACCTATGATGGCGAGTTTCGTCAGGCGCCGCCCGCTCAGCTCGTGAACCTTCTTGCCTCGCCAAGGCAATTGCGGACCCATCAGGACATTGCGTCGCATGCGCCGAGCGCAGCTCTCACGATGCAAGTCTCGGTCTCAGCCGGCAGTGGCACGACGATCAGCGTCTACGAATCCATTGAACTCGTCGCCACCACACCGAACGGCCACGCCTATCTTGACGGCATCTTTTCGTGGGAACCGTTGGCGGTGCAGTTGCGCGAAGGGTAGCAGGACGCTGAAAAAGAGGGATGGGGTAGCTGGGACGATCCCCTTGCTCGCGCAACGCGCGGCCTCAGAAAGATGCAAGGGAACAGGCAGACCGTTCTTCTTGCTCGCAGAGTCCCCACGATAAAGCGGTGGTCGCTCGATGCGCGCAGTAAAGAACAATCTGCCTGCTCCCTCTGGGAAAGTTGGAGACCCAGAAGGCCCTCGCCCGGGCAAATGGCACGTCTCGGCGTGCCAGTGAGTGGGCGGGTGAGAATGTTGCGCGCAGTTGGGATCATCCCACCCACCACCCCATACTAAAGAGACAGCTCGCTACGGCCTTGCTGAGAGGCCCTTTTGAACATCCTTGGGGTTGGTGGTCGAGGATGGCTCTCTATGAATAGAGTGTGTGCACGATTTCAGCTGTATTGAACAGCATCGCATTCACGCGTGTATAGGCAGCGTGGCCAAAATAATGGTCGCGCACATTCGTCGACCCGGTGGAATCCTTGTAGTCGGCAAGAATCCCCAGTCCCTCGCTGGGGATTCGGACAGCACGGCGGGCGCACTCTAGCCATCGTTCAAACCCATCAAACGGCTCCACGATCTCCCACACGGCTTTATTGGCTGCCCTTCCAGCATCGGTGACCGGTACGGCATCGCTGCCGGCTACGGCCAATTGCTGAATGTAGTCGCCGCCCCAGGCAATCGGCATCTCCATGGTGATCTGGGGCAGCTCCATCTTCGAGAGCCAGGTCTTTCCATCGGTCCGAAGATTTCGATGGTTGACGATGTGCAATAGCCTGCCTAGTCCAGAGGGATCCCACCCGTAGCGTACCGGCGCGCCCAACGTGACGACGTCCAGCATCGCTTCATTGAGGAGCGTGCCGCTCGACAACAAAGGAGCGATACGTTGGATCGTCGTCGTGATGTCAGGTCGATTGGCTTGTGAGGCAAATGCCGTCAGGATGTCGAACAGCCTTGTCCGGCTGCTGGTCGATGTCACACATAAGAGGTTCGAAACGAGGGCGAGGACTAACCCTGCCTGTCCATGAGCCTGGACGAGTATCCGGTCTCCCTGGCCCAGCTTGTAGGTTTCACACCAGTCACGAAGATGCCCGAGGATCGAGACTGCCGCCGAGGCCCGGCCCAGGTGGTGGTGTTCACAGGACCAGAGCTTCCGGACACAATGGATTGGGCGATCCAAGCTACGGTTGAGCGATTGTCTCATGAGTTCCACATAGGTGTTCGTGAAATTACCGGCGTCCCCAATCTGTTCATCGAGCAGCTTCTTGGTGGCATCATCGTCTACGAGGGGAGGCTTCAACCAACCGGGCGCTGGTGGGATGCCATTACTCTGCTCGCGCATGAGAGCCAGTAAGGCGTCGAGTCCCGCCACACCGCGTGAGTAGCCACGCTTGAGTCCGCCCAGCTCATCCAACCGTTGCACCCCAAAGACGTCGGTTCCGATAATGGAACCGTGTAGCAGGACGATCACACGAACACCGGTTTGCGAGAGACGTGTGCCGAGCGTAGCCATGGTATCTTGGCCAGGAGGCGACTCTGATAGAGACGTCAGCGTGACCTCGCGAACGGTGATCCGTTCACCAGGATTCTTTCGGGACAATTCGTCGTGCTGAAAACTGTTTTCGGCCGGCATGGAGAGTTACATACCCGATGTCGAAGGTAGACTGCAACGGAAGAGCCGGTAGGAGGCAGTCAGACCGTTATCGAACCACTGTTGGGGTTGCTTCGAGGCGGTCCGGCGCTGGGTTAGGCTGGATCTGGCTCTTGGGCATGACGGCAGTGGCGCTACACGTTTTGTGGCCTTCGTCGATTTGGCGATCGACGATTTTCACACCTTGTAAATATTCTTGAACGATTTCCTCCCGCGTGACTTCGATATCCTGCTCTGTCTCGCGGCCGGTCCGCTCGCGGATGCGGTCGACCATATGTTCTTTCACCAGAATGCGGATTTGTTTCGCGAGGTCGGTGCGGGCAGAGAGTTCCGATACGCGCTGGCAGACGATCGGACCCTTGGCCATATCACCCTGACCCTTGCCGATGAGGTATTGGTCTGATGAATAGCTATGATGATCGTCAATCTTGGTAGATAACCTCGACGGTGCCCTTGCGGAGTCTTGTTGCACCCTATGCTGCTTGAGTTGATCGAAGGATTGTTCTGCGCGGGTGCGAACATCTCCTGGATCTGCAGCAAACGAATACATCGCCAGCAAGACTGTACAGCCAGCGGCGATCAATGAGATCAACTGATTACTTCTGCTCGTCATGCGTTACCTTCCTCGTCCTCCGTCCCCACCTTGCCCATGACCAAGTCCGTCTCCCCCGCTTCTATGACCGCTCCCCCTTGAAGACCCTCCTCCACTCATCCCGTGCGGCGCAATCTGAGAGGGCATCTGTGGTATGTGTCGTAAGGTTTTCGGATGGATCTGATTCATCGCCGGGGCAATCTGGCTCGTCATAGGTGATATGCCTGTCGAGGGCGGTATCTGATTCATGAGGCCGGGTTGAAGGCTTGTGTACGGTTGTCCTGTTGGTGTCTGATAAGTGATTTCGTTCAATGTTTGTCGAACAGTTTTGGATCCCTGCGCAGGTGTAATCTGATGGCGTGGCATGGTCGCTGGTCTCGCTCCCGGTTCAGGGGGAACGGGCGGTTGTGGCGGCGCCGGCGGCTGTCTTGTCGTAGTCACTTGCTGTGCCGCATGGACATGCGGGCTTGTGGAATATAAGCCTTGTGCGGTGGCCAGAAGAGTCTGGATGTGGGCTAACCCCATCTGGGAAGAGGGATAGACCGCCGGTGAGAGGAGCAACCAATCCGTCCAAGCTTGCGAGACCATGGCGTTCGATTGCACCCGATTCAAGATGCTTTGGCGGTGCTGGGCCGCCAGCCGTGTCTGCTCCGTGGTCGAGGCTTGTGCCAAGGCCTGGTTTGCCGCGGCGAGCTCCTGCTGCAGTTGGTCATTTTCCTGTTGCAGCGCGACGAGTTGATGCCAGGCGTCCTTGTTCTCCCGCAAGGTCGCGATGGCCTGTCGCACTTCTTCCGTATCGATTTGGGCGACCAGATCCGTTCTGACCACGACGGTGTTCCCATCGAGGGTCGTGTTGGTCGCTTGATCGAGTACAAGGACCAACCCCGCGGTATAGGTTCGGATCTCATCCTTTGTCACATCAAGACCATCTATGATAGTGATGCTTTCGAGATACACCGCGACCTGTTCCAGGGCGTTTCGTTTCGCTGCTTCGGTGGCCAGGCGGAGCGCGTCTTCTCTGGTGTCACGGTCTCCCATCCTGTGTTCGCCCTGGGCGGCCACCACGCGGATTTCCGCCAGAGCAATTGCCGGCCAGGCAAGTAGGATCATGAACAGAGTAATGAGGCGCATCGTCCTTACCATATTAGAATAGAACCGCCGCATCCCGAGCCGAGTCGTCGATAGTCGGGAAGCTACTGATAAGCATACACTGACATTGACGGTCCTGCCAGGAGCGGCTACCCCTATGAATCTGAATCCTGAAGGATCGTGCAGGTCGAGCCTGACCTCGCTTGCCTTGGCGGAAATGGCCATGATAGCGTAGAAGTCTTCTGGCAGGCTGTTGATTAAGCCCGCCAGCGGCGTTCTCGCATCGTTCAGAGGCTCAACGTACCGAAGTGTACGCCTCGCCTCTTCACTCGCTGCGGCCTTGCTGGACGGCCTTTCTGAACAGCCTGCCGGTCATTCAGCTTCCGTTGGTGGTCTCGGGTAAGGAGTCGTTTCCGACATCGTCATCTCGTTCGTCAACGAACTGCTAGGCGAAGAAGAGAAGGAACAGATCTGTGTACAAGCTATTCAGCTTTGGTCGCGGGTGGTCGATTCGGATGCTGGCCATATCATTGTTCTCTCTCTGTCTGCTTTCCCAGAGTGGGACAACAGTGGTTGCTGGCTCGGCGGCGGCTCAGGTCTCTGCCTCAGTGGCTCCAACTGAACATGTGATTCTGTTCGTCCTCGAGGGTTTCGGGGAGAACTCTCTAAAAGGCGGTACGATGCCAACCCTCAGCCGGTTGATCAAGGAAGGGGCTGTTACCTGGTCAGCCACGGCGGTAAGGCCTGCTTTGCGACTGCCGACGATGGCGTCACTCATTACGGGGATGCCGGTCGAGAAACATGGCATTACCTGGAACACCTTTGAATTCAGCCGCGGTTACCCGCGCACGCCGAGCCTGTTCGACTATCTCGATTTAAGCGGAGGGCGTGACAGCGCGATTTTCTTTATGGACGAGTCGCTCTATCAACTGGCGAGACCGGAACCCTACACCGATTACCAGATGTGCGGGCCCCTGAAACCTGAATGCAGTACAGATCGGATCGTGTCCTACATCCGTCAATACTTCCAGAAAGCAGCCAGCGGTCATGGCTACGGACATGCGATCCTTTCGCTCCCGCATTTCTTGGTTGTGCATCTTCCCGAGGCTGGTCGAGTGGGTGTATCGAAAGGCTGGACCTCGAAGGAGTACCGTGACGCCCTTCGCTCGGTGGATAAGGCGATCCACTCTGTGTTGGATATCTATCACGAGCGGGGGCTGACCAAGCGGACAACCCTCTTTGTCACGTCGCTCAGTGCTGACGGCAGGGATACGAGCCAAGAAGCGGCTGATGGGAGCGTTCCGATGGTTCCTTGGATTGCTTCGGGAGTGGGGATTAAACCTGGTTATGCCATTCACCAGCCGGTCTCCATCTTAGATACCGGCGCAACGGTGATGCGGACATTGGGATTGCAGACCCATACCGAGTGGGAGAGTCAGGCCGTGGAAGAAATTTTTCAGGCAGCCTTTGCCGCAGCTTCACAAGGATCCAGCCTGCAATAGGTCGCGTCATGCAGAAGGTGACAAGGTACATGATCCTTTGCCTGGTCGGAGGGTTGTTGGGCTCTGCGGCGGTGGTCTCGCCGGTCGTGGCTGGTCAACCGGCTGCCTACACCCAGGAACATACGATTACCATCGATGCCACTACGATAAATCCTCAGACTTGGTGGCAAGTGCCCGGCGTTACTCCATCCATCTACGGTTCCGATCCAGAGTCCATGGACGCTTACAGGACGACCGAGTTGCGGGTCCTCAAACTGAAGCCGGGGAAATATAAGTTTGTGAGCTTCACATTTGATTTTCCGTTCGCGGTGAACATAGAAGGGAAATTGGAAATCGCCCAGTCGTTCGACCAATGTGTGGAGGGGCGAGGGACCCAAACTCTGATTGTCCGCTGCAGCCGGACCTTTCCGTACAGCGGTCAACGTGATTACCAGTATCAGTAGAGGAGCGGTACCGATGGCCCAGACGCTCGAAGATCTGTTAGACGCACTCGAGGATGTCGACGATGCGACTCGAGAAGAGGCATCCAAGGCTCTTGGGGAACTCGCTGACCCCGCGACGTTGGACGCGCTTATCGGCGCCTGTGGGGACGAATATTGGACTGTGCGGGCCCATGCTGGTTGGGGAGTGGCCAGGATCGGCGGGCCGAAGGCGGTGGAAGCGCTGATCGTCCTGTTCAACGATTCGATCATGGAGGTGCGGAACGAAGCTGTGGCCGCTATGGCCTCAATGGGGGCCACGGTCGTTGACCGTCTGATCATTGCATTAAAGGATGAACGGTGGCGTGTCCGCGAACATGCCGCAAAGACCTGTGGGGAGATAAAGGATCGGAAAACCGTCGAGGCGCTCATACCTGTGTGTCGAGATCGCGATGGAGCCGTAAAGAGTGCGGTGGCAGAGGCGCTGGGTAAGATCGGCGATCCGAGGGCGATCACTGTCCTCATCAAGTTTTTCCGTGACCCGTCGAAAACGGTTCGGGAAACAGCCGGGACTGCGCTCATCTCCATCGGTCAGCCTTCCGTCGATCCGTTGATTGACTGTCTCAAGGACAAGGATTTTGTCGTCAGGTGTCACGCGGCCCGCGCACTCGGGGGGATGACTACCGACTATCAAATCGGCCGAACCTGGGTACGGGATTCTAAAGTTGTCGATGCCCTGATTGCTGCGCTGAAAGATCCGGATCGGGCTGTCCGCGAAGATGCCACGATTGCCCTGGGCCAGATCGCCGATCCAAGGGCGATCGATGCCTTGATCGAGGCGATGAAAGACGGAGCGGTCAAGCGGCATGCCATTGCATCGCTCGGTATGATCGGCGATCCCCGCGCCTTGCCTCCTGTCCTGGATGCATTGAAGGGGAAGGGTATTCGACAGGATGGGGCCCCGACTCCAGGCTGCATCGTCAGTGAGGACGCATTTATCAAGGAAGCGGCAGCGACGGCGCTCGGCCAGTTTCGCGATCCTCGCGTCATTCCCGACCTGATCATGTTGTTGAAGGATGGAGTGTTGCGTGAGAAGGCCAGCGCCGCGCTGGCAACGATCGGGGATACGGCAATCGAACCATTGATCGCCTTTCTGTATGATCCGAAAGCATCCGAAGTCGTTGCAGAAGGGGAGCGGGTGCTCTCCTATGCATCGGTCCGACTGACGGCGAAAGATGCCTTGCGGCAACTAGCGCTCGAAACACTTGAGAAATTGGGGTGGATACCGTCCCCGGAAGACGTCGTCGTCAATTCGAGCGCGGTCGACAATGCTCGGGTGGACATGCCGCTTGGCGACTCAGGCCGATTCGGCCCTTCGGGTGATTTTGCACAGGGGTCTAGGGGCATAAAGGCTAGATGACCATTGATTGGGTAGGTACCTCTTGGAATCAAGGTCAGGCATGGCTGATACGGTAGCCGAACAGATCGCGGCTCTTGAGGACGAGGATTGGGCGATCCGCGAAGAGGCTGCCACGATGCTTGGCACGTTTCGGGATCCGAGGGCTGTGGCGCCGTTGGTCTCCATGCTTCGCGATCGCGATCGCGCGGTTCGTGATGCAGCGATCGGGGCTCTCTTGGCCATCGGAGAGCCGGCTGTGTTGCCGCTGGGGGATTGTCTGTCTGATCCGGTGCTCACCGTTCAGGAGCTGGCCTCATCGGTATTGGCGACTATTGCCGATGCCAGAGTCCTCACCCCGCTGATGGCGGCGCTCTCGAGTCCCGATTGGATTGTGCGGATGCACGCGGCCAAGGCGTTGGGTCGGATTCAAGATCCTGAAGCTGTTGGCGTATTGGTTCCGCGCCTCCAAGACTCGGTGAAGGCTGTGCGTGAGGAGGCGTCGACTGCCCTCGCGGCCATCGGAGAAGCAGCGCTCTCGTCGTTGCTTGCTGCGCTGACCCACGGCGAATGGTTGGTGCGGTTGCATGCGGTTGAGGCCTTGGGGAAGACAAGATCCTCCCAGGCTGTGGTCCCGCTGTTGTCGGTACTCTTTAACGATCCGGACAGGGCGGTCCGTGAGGATGCAGTCCGCGCGCTCGGTCAGATCGGAGATGCGCGCGCCGTGGAATTCCTCGTGATGGTGATGAAAGAACCGGGGCTGCAGCCCCTGGCCATTGAGGCGCTGGGCCGGATCGGTGATCGCCGCGCAGTGCCGGTTCTGATCGATGTGCTTGAAGGTGTGGATCGACCGAAGGCCTCGCAGCCGATCGACAGCTGCGGTGATCATTGGAATGAGGACATCATCGTATTAGGCGTCGCTGCCAAGGCCTTAGGGGTGATTCGAGACGAGGCGGCCATCCCATCACTCATCAAGGCGCTTCGCTACACGATGACACGAACAGATGCCGCCGATGCCTTGACTCGATTCGGGAATCGCGTGATTGCGCCGTTGCTGGCGCTGTTGGCACAGGAATCGGATGACAACATCCGCTACCATGTCAAAGAGACGTTGGCGAAGGTGGGCTGGCGGGCAGGGCGCATCTAGCAGGATGCTGAAAAAGCCCGTCAGCGTTATTGGAAGGTTAAGGTTGAGCAAACAAGAACCTGTTCGACGCTTAACCTTAACCTCGACCTCAGCCTTCTTCACTTGCTGGGCCTTGCTGAACGGCCTTTTTGAGCATCCTGTTGGGCCAATGTGTAATGGTGAATGTTGAATTGTGAATTGATCGCTCAGCGTTTATTGCAAGTCAGACCGTCGAGCTATGCCAAAGGAAACGATCGAAACGCTGGTCTCTGAGCTGGTCCACGAAGAAGACTGGCGACGGATGCGGGCGACTGCAGCCTGTCTCTCTGGCGGGCCTCGCGCAGTTCAGGCACTTATTTCCGCGTTGCAGACCGGCTCGTCATCGTTGAAAGCCGAAGCAGCGGCCATGCTGGCACGTGTGAATGATCCTCAGGCCGGCGTGCCCTTGGTCGGGTTACTGTGCGATGAAGATGAGGCGGTTCGTAAGGCAGGCGCATCAGCCTTGGAACACATGGCGGGCGTGCTCGATGAGACGACCGCTTCAGCGCTGACTTCGTTGCTCTATGCCTCGAAGGACGAAGGAGTTCGTATCGCTGCTTCGGGGTTGTTGGGAGTCATCCCGAATGCAATCGCCCCGCTCTGCAAGATGTTGGCCCATCAGGACCCGGAAGCGCAGGTCATGGCTGCAAAGATGTTGGAGCATCTGCTCGATCCCCGTTCGGCGGATGCGTTCATCAGTGCGATGGGGCAGCCTGCTGTTTGCGATATTGCTGTTCGGGCGCTGAAGAAGTTGAGTGCCATTCGTGAACGTATCGACGAGATGTTCGATGAGCTTCGCGCAATTGAAGAGTTGAGCGAACGGGAAGAGGCCCGCATGAGCACCGTGATCAATCTTCTGGCCATCGGGCGTCCCAGCGTGGAGATTTTGATCGAGTATCTGGAGGATGACGATTGGCTGGTTCGTGAAGCTGCCGCCGATTTGCTGGGGAAGATCGGCGATGTACGCGCGGTCGAGCCCTTGATGCGCCGGTTGCAAGTCGACAAGGATACGGGTGTGAAGGAATTGGCGATGAAATCACTGGGCTTGATCGGCGATGCCAGGCCTGCCGAACTCTATATCGAGGCTATTCCCATTCGACCGCTGCGGGTCTATGCCATGGAGGCCCTGGCCAAGGTGAAAGACGTGGAGGTGTTGCGGCCGCACAAAGAACTGTTCAATCGGTTGAGGACAGACCGAGACGGTCTGGTTGCCTACAATTCAGGGTTGATCGCCGACAAGCTGGAAGCGCTCGACGGGACACCTGTCGGGGGTCAGGCGGGACAGGATGACGATGAGTGAGGATGGGCAGGCTGAACGGATTGAACAATTGATCGGGGCCCTGCGGGACGACAATGATGCGCTCCGCGACCATGCGATTGCCAGCCTGAGTCAAGTAGGCGAAGGCGCGGTTGGGCCGCTGATCGGGCTGATGGCTGATGAAGATGTACTGATCCGGGAAGCGGCGACCAGTGCGATTGTGCGAATCGGTCCTTCCGTCGTCGATCCGTTGATTGAGGCGTTGAGGGATGATGAATGGGCGATTCGCGAGCAGGCTGCGTCGGGATTGGGCAAGCTGAAGGACCCTCGGGGGGTTGATCCCCTTGTGAAGGCGCTCAAGGATAAGGATGGCGCAGTCCGAACGGCCGCCGTCTGGGCGCTTGAGCGAATCGGTGATGCGCGAGCGGTGCCTGGGTTGGTCGAGGCGCTGACTGATCATACGGTGCGTGAGGATGCGGCGCGAGTGCTGAAAAAAATCGGCGACGCGCGGGCCGTTGACGCCTTAATCGAAGGTCTACTGGGTAATAATTGGATGGTGCGGCGTCATGCCGCTGAAGCCTTGGGCAAGATCGGCGATGCCCGTGGAGTCTCCCCGTTGATCGAATCGCTCAAGGATGAAGATTGGCTGGTGCGTCGGAATGCTGCCGAGTCGCTCGCGCGGCTCGGGGCGAAGCAGGCGATCGACCCCCTGCTTTCACTGCTAGAAGATGAAAATACGATGGTGCAGGAAACAGTAGAAGGTGTACTCGCGAGTCTCGGTTGGCGCGCGAAATCGTAATCTTTCGTTCGACGTAAAGGATATAGATCATGGCAGATGAAGTTCCTCCGAAGCTGATTCAGATCGGTCCGAAAGGTGGAGTGAAGAAGGACGGATTCAATCTCGTGACAGAACGAGTCGTCGCGGTGAACCCTGAGGCTAAACAGCTCGAAGTCGAACTATTGGCATACGACGGGAAGACGGTCGTGCTGGACGTCGACGATGAGGCGTTGGAGGAGCTGAAGCAGATCAAGGTGGGGGATGGTGCGACGATTCGTGTCGTCGAAGAAGGCGGGCGACGGGTCGCCAAGAGTTTTCGGATTCGCGCGAAGGATCCCAATGCGGCACGCGCCGACGCGATGCTTTTGGACCTGAAAGATACCCACTGGCTCAATCGAAAGTATGCGGCTGAAGTGCTGGGTGAGCTCAAAGACATTCGCGCTGTGCATCCATTGGTCGATGCCTTGACGGATGAAGTCGGCGATGTTCGGCAGCGGGCCTATGATTCGTTGATTAAGATCGGCGGGCCTGCTGTGCCGTCGCTCGTGCCCCTGTTGGTTTCGGAGGAAGACGAGATCAGACAATCCGTAACCGAAATCATCCGTAAAATCGGAAAGCCGGCGGTTGAGCCGTTGGCCACAGCGCTCGCCGAGGCCGATGACCGTCTGAAGACCAGGGTTATGAAGGTGTTGGACCGGATGGGCTACAAACCGAAAGTCAATGATGGGGCCAAGTCCGTCGAAGTACCGCGACTCACGTGATGTCGCATGCACCTAGGAAGGAGCCTTGCTCGGCCTTCCCACCGAAATATGTCGCAGACCAAAGGCTGCGACTCGGTCAGGTTCATAGACATTGCGTAAATCGAAGAAGATGGGTTGGCGCAGTGCCGTTTTCAGTCTCTCGAAGTCAAGCGTTCGGAACTGGTTCCATTCGGTCATGAGAATCAATGCATCTGCTCCCTCTGCCGCTTCATAGGCATCTTTGCAGGGGACAAGGCCCGACACTGTTTGGCAGGCCTCCTCAAGTGCGGCGGGGTCGTACACTCGAAGCGTTGCGCCCTGTTTGATGAGTTCTTGCGCGATAGCCAGGGCCGGCGCATCCCGCAGGTCGTTGGTATTGGGTTTGAACGACAGCCCCAACATGGCGAAGGTCTTTCCTTTAAGTTCCCCAACCGTCTTCGTAATCTTTTCAACCATTCGGCCCCGCTGTTGTTCATTGACAAGGGCCGCAGCGCTGGCAATCTGCATGGGGTAGCCGACTCGCTCCCCTGTCTGGACGAGGGCTGCCAGATCTTTCGGGAAGCAGGACCCACCGAACCCCGGTCCTGCATGGAGAAACTTCGATCCAATCCGGTTGTCGAGCCCCATGCCTTTTGCCACCATTTGCACGTTGGCGCCCACTCGCTCACAGACTGTCGCGATTTCGTTGATGAATGAAATCTTGGTGGCGAGGAAGGCGTTGGAGGCGTATTTGATCATTTCAGCAGTCGGAATGTCAGTCACGACGAACGGGGTCTCGATGAGGTAGAGCGGGCGATAGAGGTCTTTCATGATGGCAACCGCCTGCTCGCTATCAGCCCCGATGACGACCCGGTTCGGCCGCATGAAGTCTTCGATGGCGGATCCTTCCCGAAGAAATTCAGGGTTGGAGACGATGTCAAACCGAAATTTGCCGGACTGATTCGCATTGATCACTTCACGCAACTTTTCTCCGGTTCCGACAGGGACAGTCGACTTCGTGACGATGACCTTGTACCCGGTCATGGTTCTGGCGATACCTCGGCCGACTTCTTCTACGTAGGAGAGATCTGCTGATCCGTC
>Ga0113563_10000453_pt1 | contig 19776 bp, 17 predicted proteins | sample Mud3Dept3metaG_FD_80117 | JGI IMG/M metagenome (GOLD analysis project Ga0113563, IMG submission 80117) | Freshwater wetland microbial communities from Ohio, USA, analyzing the effect of biotic and abiotic controls - Mud 3 Core 4 Depth 3... | ecosystem: Environmental > Aquatic > Freshwater >... | reverse complement strand
TATCGACGTGGTGCGGCGCATCGGCATTGGACCCTTCAAGGAGCATGTATATGGGAACTATCATCAGACACAGAAAAATAGTCAGCAACAGCTGGCGGCGGCTTAAGCCGGCTGCCGACGGCAGCGCGCCGCCGGTTCCCGGGTCCGGCGACATCATCGTGCCGCTTGCGCTGTGGCTTGCGCAGCGCGACAAGCTGCTGCTGCGCCCCGGCCGGCTCGGCGTGTGGCTGGGCGGCGACGACGAGCCGGCGCTGATCGCAGAAGACCTGAAAAACTTCGGCGTGGTGGCGGTCAGTTTCACCCGGTTCACCGACGGCCGCGGTTATTCACTCGGACGGTTGTTGCGTGAACGCTACGGCTGGCGGGGTGAATTGCGTGCCATCGGAGACGTGCTGCGCGACCAGTTGTTCTATCTGGCCGGCTGTGGCTTTGATACGTTTGAGTTGCGCGCGGACCAGGATCCGCAAGCGGCGCTCTCCGCGTTCGGCGATTTCAGCGAGGCCTATCAGTCATCGGCCGAGCGTCCGTTGCCGTTGTTCAGGCGCCGCTTCCTGGCGTCTCCCGACGGCATGGAATGGTCGTAGTCCGATGAAACCGGTTTACGGAACAGTCTATCTGGTGGGCGCGGGGCCGGGCGCCCCGGACCTGCTGACGCTGCGCGCCGCGGAAATACTCAAGCGCGCCGATGTGGTATTTCACGATGCCTTGGTGCACCCGGACACCTTGCTGCTCGCGCAGAATGCAGAAAAAATCGCGGTCGGCAAACGCTGTGGAAAACAGTCAACCGCGCAGCGTTTTATCAACAAGCGCCTGGTGGATGCCGCACGCAAATTCAATACCGTGGTGCGCCTCAAGGGCGGAGACCCGATGCTGTTCGGCCGTGCTCAGGAAGAAATCGCCGCACTCAGGGCAGCCGGGATCGAGCATGAAGTAGTGCCGGGCGTGACCGCGGCGCTTGCCGCAAGCGCCGGGCTCGGCATTTCGCTGACGCAGCGCGGACTCAGCCGCAACGTTGTTTTCGTCACCGCGCGAGCGGGTGTGAGCGAGGCGGACCACGACTGGGCGGCGAGCGCGGCCGCTGCGGACACCGCCATTATCTACATGGGGATCGGGCAGGCCGCATTGATCGCTGCCATGCTGGCAGCGCGCGGTGTGCCGCCGGCTACGCCGGCCGTTGTTGTCGAAAACGCTTCCTTGCCTCAGGAACGCCGATTCCCGCTTGTGCTGGCCGATCTGCCGCATATCGCGGAGTTGGGGATCGCGGGGCCGGCGTTGATCATGCTCGGCAAAGTCTTTGCCGCGGCAAAGAAAGTCTCCATCGCAACAGCATCCGGGGCGCTGGCAGCGCTATCCTGAATGAAAACGCCTTGTCGCTGACCGCGCCCGCCTAGACCGGGTGTCGTAAAACACGCTATAATTCAAGCTTTTAAGCAAGAACCTATTTGCGGCATGCGCATTTCACGCAGCATCCCGGTCGCTGCGGACACTCCCATCGCGCTGACCATCGGCAATTTCGACGGCGTCCATCTTGGCCACCAGGCCATGCTGGCAAGGCTGCGCGACGCCGCGGTACGCCATGGCGTGCCGCCGTGCGTGATGACATTCGAGCCGCATCCGCGCGAATTCTTTGCGCCGGACCAGGCGCCGACCCGGCTGACCTCGCTGCGCGAGAAGCTTGAGTTGATCGCAGCGCACGGCGTCGAGCACGCGATCGTATGCCGCTTCAATTACGAATTTGCGCAGCACACAGCCCAGGATTTCATCGACCGCACCCTGGTCAAGGGGCTGGGCGTGCGCTGGCTGCAGGTGGGCGATGATTTCCGCTTCGGAGCGCGACGCGCCGGCGATTTTGTGATGCTGAAGCAGGCCGCACTGCACTACGGCTTCGAAGTTGAAGCCATGGCCAGCGTCACGCTCGACGGCGAACGCGTCTCGAGCACCGCAGTGCGTAACGCGCTGGCGGCAGGCAATCTCGGTTATGCCGGCCGCCTGCTCGGACGGCCGTACAGCATCAGTGGGCGCGTGGTGCGCGGCGACGGCATGGGACGCAAACTCGGCTTCCCGACGGCGAACATGCAGATGAAGCACAATCGTCCGCCGCTGACCGGGATCTTTGTGGTCGAGTTGGCCGGCGTTGCCGAACGCCCGCTGCGCGGCGTGGCGAGCCTGGGCATACGCCCGACAGTCAAGACGCAGGGACCGCCGGTGCTGGAAGTGCATGTATTCGATTTCGACGGCAATCTTTACGGCCGGCATGTGCGCGTCGATTTTCTGCATAAACTGCGCGACGAGGAAAAATATGCGGATCTGGCAACGCTCACGCGCCAGATCGCGCTCGATGTTGAAAATGCGAAGGCTTTTTTTAACCGCCAAGATTCTTCTCAATACCCCCTTGAGGGGTACGCCAAGAGCACCAAGAAATGCATAAAATAAAAACCGGGAAGCGAAAAAATGAAACTCAACCAAAGCGTGCATATCACCGCACTCTGCGCTGAAAAAATCATTGCTACCCTCTATTAACCCCTTTCATTCACTTGTCTTTCCTTGGCGCTCTTGGCGTCTTGGCGGTTAAATAATTGTTTGCATATGGCTGACTACAAAAAAACCCTCAATCTCCCCGACACGCCGTTCCCGATGCGAGGCGATCTCGCCAAGCGCGAACCGCTGATGCTGAAAAACTGGCAGGAACGCGGCTTCTATCAGCGCATCCGCAAGGCCAGCCAGGGGCGGCCGAAGTTCATCCTGCATGACGGCCCGCCGTATGCCAACGGCGACATCCACATCGGCCACGCGGTCAACAAGATCCTCAAGGACATGATCGTGAAGAGCAAGGCGCTGTCGGGATTCGACACGCCTTATGTGCCGGGCTGGGACTGTCACGGCCTGCCGATCGAGCACCAGATCGAGAAGCTGCACGGCAAGAACATTCCGGCCGACAAAGTGCGCGAATTGTGCCGCGCCTTCGCCGCAGAGCAGGTCGAGCGCCAGAAACAGGACTTCATCCGCCTGGGCGTATTCGGCGACTGGGAACATCCGTACCTGACCATGGATTTCAGGACCGAAGCCGACATCATTCGCGCTTTGGGAAAAATTTATGAACAGGGCTATCTTTACCAGGGCAGCAAGCCGGTGCACTGGTGCGTGGACTGCGGTTCCGCGCTGGCCGAGGCGGAGGTCGAATATGAAGACCGTAACTCGCCGGCAATCGATGTTGCGTTCGCGGTCGAGGATACGGCGCAGCTTGCAAAAACCGCAGGCATCAAGCCGTTTGACGGTCCGGCCTATGCCGTGATCTGGACCACCACGCCGTGGACACTGCCGGCCAACGAGGCAGTCAGCGTTCATCCCGACCTTGATTACGTGCTGGTGCGCAGCGCCCGGGGCCTGCTGATCCTGGCGCAGGAACTCGCCGAGACCTGCCTCGCCCGTTACGCGCTGGAGCCGCAGGATATCGTCGCCCGCTTCAAAGGCGCGGCGCTTGAGCATCTGAAACTCCGGCATCCGTTCTACGACAAGCAGGTGCCCATCATCCTCGGCGATCATGTGACGCTCGATGCCGGCACCGGATTGGTGCACACCGCGCCCGCGCATGGCCTCGACGACTACGTGGTCGGGGCCCGCTACAAATTGCCGGTCGAGAACCCGGTGGACGACGACGGCAGGTTTTATGCCAAAACACCGTTGTTCGGCGGACTCACGGTGTGGAAGGCCAACGACGCCGTAATCGAGATCCTGACGGCAAATGACCGGCTGCTGCACCACGAGAAAATCAAGCACAGCTATCCGCATTGCTGGCGCCACAAGACGCCGATTATTTTCCGCGCCACCAGCCAGTGGTTCATCGGCATGGAAAGCAAAGCGCAGCGCGCCGGCCAGACGCTGCGCGAGATCGCGATGAAGGCCGTCGAGGCCACGGCGTTCTTTCCGGCCTGGGGCCGCGCGCGGCTCGAGAGCATGATCAAGAACCGTCCCGACTGGTGCGTCTCGCGCCAGCGCAACTGGGGCGTGCCGATGGCGCTGTTCGCGCACCGCGAGACTGGCGCGCTGCATCCGCGCACCCTGGAGTTGATCGAAGCAGTGGCCCAGCGCGTCGAGCGCGGCGGCATCGAGGCCTGGTTCAGTCTTGCCGAATCAGAACTGCTCGGCGATGACGCACGGCACTACCGCAAGGTGCCCGACACGCTCGACGTGTGGTTCGATTCCGGCACCACCCACGCCAGCGTCCTGCGCCGCCGCGAAGACCTCGGTTACCCGGCCGACCTCTACCTCGAGGGCTCGGACCAGCATCGCGGCTGGTTCCAGAGTTCGCTGCTGACCGCATGCGCGATCGACGGCCGTGCGCCGTACGAGGGTCTGCTCACTCACGGTTTTGTGGTCGACGGCCAGGGCCACAAGATGAGCAAGTCCAAAGGCAACGTGATTGCGCCACAGAAAGTGATGGATGAGCTGGGCGCCGACATCCTGCGGCTGTGGGTGGCGGCAACCGATTATTCCGGCGAGTTGTCGATCTCGAAAGAAATTCTCAAGCGCGTCGTCGAGTCCTACCGCCGCATACGCAACACGTTACGCTTTCTGCTGGCCAATCTCGCCGATTACGACCACGCACGCGACGCGCTGCCGGTGGATGAATGGCTGGAAATCGATCGCTACGCGTGGGTCATGATGGTCGATTTGCAGGCCGCGCTCGCGCCCGCCGCTGTGGACACCCAAAGGCAGCCCGCGGGCCATTACGGCAACTACGAGTTTCACCTGGTCGCGCAGAAGCTGCAGAGCTTCTGTTCGGAGGATCTCGGCGGGTTTTATCTCGATATTCTCAAGGACCGGCTCTATACCGCGCCCGCGGCCTCATCTGCGAGGCGCTCGGCACAGAATGCGCTCTATCACATCACCCACAGCCTGGTGCGGTTGATGGCGCCGATACTTTCGTTTACCGCGCAGGAAGCCTGGGAGACCTTGCAGGGCAGCGATGCCAGCGTGTTCGAACGGACCTGGTATGACCATCCCGTTCCGCGCGACGCGGCTATGCTCGGCATGCGCTGGAAAAAACTGCGCGCGCTGCGCTCGGACGTGCAAAAGCAGCTCGAAGCGCTGCGCGTAGCGGGCAGTATCGGCTCATCGCTCGCTGGTGAAGTGGAACTGTACGCCAATGGCGAGAACCGTGAATTCCTTGAGTCGTTTGCCGATGACCTCAGGTTTGTGTTCATCACTTCGCAGGCGAGACTTGCTGGCGCGGCTCCGGCCGACGCGATCGCGAGCACGCTTCCCGACATCAGCATCAGGGTCACACCCAGCCCGCACAGTAAATGCGAACGCTGCTGGCATGTTCGTGAGGATGTCGGCGCCGATCCGGCACATGCAGAGTTGTGCGGGCGCTGCGTATCCAATCTATACGGTGCGGGCGAACCGCGCCGCCACGCATGATGGCGAAGTGGCTGGCGCTCGCCTGCGGCATCCTGCTGGCCGACCAGTTGACCAAGTACGCGGTACTCCAGCATTTCACGGTCGGCAAGGTCATCGAGATCACCCCGTTTTTCAACCTGGTGCTGGTCTACAACAAGGGCGCAGCTTTCAGTTTTCTGTCCGATGCCTCGGGCTGGCAGCGAGAATTTTTCATTGCCATCGCGCTGATAGCCGCGGTCTGGATCATCTATCTCTTGCGCAGGTACAGGCAGCAAACGCTGTTCTGCCTTGCGTTGAGCCTGGTCCTGGCAGGCGCACTGGGCAATGTCATCGACCGCATTTTGTTCGGCGCGGTGGTCGATTTCCTCGATTTTCATGCCTATGGCTACCATTGGCCGGCGTTCAATGTTGCCGATTCGGCGATAACCTGTGGCGCGGCGCTGCTGATCTGGGATGGCTTCAGACCGCGCAAAACCGAGACGCTCGAATCCGCAGATAACGGTAAGCGGTAAGCGGAAAAACCCTATAGGCATTGCCGGTTTGGGGCGCTGCCTGCTCGCTGCTTACCGCTCGCGAGTTTTTTGTTCATCAGCGGTTTACCTTACTCATTGTATAATTCAGATATGCGAGTCCTGTTAGCCAATCCCCGCGGTTTCTGTGCCGGCGTCGACCGCGCCATCGAAATCGTCGAGCGCGCGCTCGAGGTTCATGGCGCGCCCATCTATGTGCGCCACGAAGTCGTGCACAATAAATTCGTGGTGTCCGACCTCAAATCCAAAGGCGCGATTTTCGTCGAAGAACTCGCTGAAGTGCCGGCCGGCAGCACCGTGATTTTCAGTGCGCACGGGGTTTCGCAGACAGTGCGGCACGAAGCCGAAGCCCGCGGGCTCAAGGTGTTCGACGCCACTTGTCCGCTGGTGACCAAAGTGCACGTTGAAGTCGCCAAGAAGCATGGCGAGGGCAAGGAGATCATCATGATTGGCCATCAGGGTCACCCCGAGGTCGAAGGCACGATGGGGCAGAGCGACGGCGGCATGTATCTGGTCGAAAAGCCCGAAGACGTGTTGCGGCTCAAAGTCAGGGACGAGAACAATCTTGCTTTTGTCACCCAGACCACGCTTTCGGTGGATGATGCGCGGCTTATTATCGAGGCGCTGAGAAAACGGTTTGCCGGGATCATGGGGCCGAAGAAAGACGACATTTGCTATGCAACGCAGAATCGCCAGGACGCGGTCAAGGCGCTCGCGCAGCAATGTGACGTCGTGATCGTGGTCGGCTCGCCTAACAGCTCGAATTCAAACCGGCTGCGCGAAGTCGCGCAGAATCAGGGCGTCGCTGCTTTCATGGTCGATAATGCGTCCGAACTCAGGCCCGAGTGGCTGACCGGGAAAAATACCGTCGGCATCACGGCCGGCGCCTCCGCTCCCGAAGTGCTGGTGCGCGAAGTCGTGGAAAAACTGAAAAGCCTGGGCGCGGAGCGCGTCGATGAAATTCACGGCACTCCCGAGAAGGTCGTATTCCCGTTGCCCAAAGGTCTGGCGCTGCGGAGATCCGTCGAGGCGGATGCCCAGGGCTAAGCATTGAAATCCGCAGAAATTGGCGTGACTAGCGCGCGCCGGTCTGCGCGTTCAGACCTTCCGCAGTTTCGTAGTTCACTTCCAGCACCAACAGGCTTTTTACCGCGCTGTGGCCTTTCATTCCCGGCGTGAAGCGGGCGGCACTGAAGGCGCTGATGGCAGACTCGTCAAAAATGCCCGGCGGCTCAGCCCGCACCACTGCAACTTCATCGACGGTCCCGCTGGCACTGATGAAGACGTTGACGATCACCCTGCCGGTAAGGTTAACGGCGGTCTCAGGATAAACCGGAATCACCCGGTCCCTGATCTGGGGCCGCACGTCGAGATCCCCCGCGCGGAAATATAAATCCGGAGGCGGAAGCGAGCCCCGTGGCGCTGGTTTGACTGCCGCGTCCTGCTGCGGCGGCAGGGCAGCGGTAGGTGAGGTCGATGCCGCCGGGGAATCGGACTGCGTTACCCGGATCGGGTCATCGGGCGGTGGCGCCGGCAAAGGGTCGATACGCACCTGCAATGGGGCGGCTCCGACGAGTTCCAGCGCAACATGGGGGCCGCTGCCGATGCCGGAATGATATTTGATCCCGAGCAGCATCAGGCTGTGGAGGGCCGCGGAAACGATCAATGCCAGGATCAGACGTTCCGCTGCCAGAAATTTCGGCAGGGACGGGGGCGCGATCATGGTCGGGGAGCGGAAGACGTGAGTTTCCACGCCTTCCGCTTACTCCAGCTTACTGGTCCGTCGTAATTTCGCGCCACGACACGCGTTTGCCCTGGAACGTGGTGGCCGCCACCGGGGTGTCCTGACTGAGCTGCTGGTTGTCGGCGGTGGTCACGATTGCCTTGACCGCGCCGCCCGGGAGCTGGATCACGTTGATGCCCACCACCACCGAACTCGACAGCTTGGTGCTGGCTATGTTGCCGGAATCGCTGGTGATATAGCTGCCGGTCTTGTAGTCGAAGGTGTTGATCCATGCGTAGCCGCCCGCGGTGCAGGTATCGGTGGAGGGCACGTTGGATGCCACGATCAGGGACCCGAGCTGCAGTTGCGGATCGACGCTGACGCGCTCACCGCTGTCCGGCAGGTCCACGTACCAGCCGCGGATCGCGGGGTCGGTCCAATCCACCGGATTGGCAGTCGCGCTGCGCGTGGTCGCGCCGGAGATCAGCGACTGCTGGACCAGCGGCGAGCGGCCGGTCACCGTCACATTGGTGTTCAGGTCGTCCTTGATGGCATAAATTGTCTGCGCCGTGGTGTCGGTCTTATCGGAGACGCCCAGGAATTTACCGGTCGCAACGAATACCACGTGGAAGGTGTTGATCAGCCCCAGTTCGGGTTTGGTGGTGATGGGCTGCGGGGTCACGCCGGTCGTGAGTGCGGCCACCTTGACCGCGGTCAGGTACGACGAACTGGTCGGGTCGAGGTCGAAGCGCCACAAATTGCCTTTGAGATCCCCGCCGTAGACCGCGGTTGCGGTGTTGTTGATCAGCGCATTGTCCACCCAGTTGTTGATGCGTGCCAGGCCGCTGGGGTCGGCATCGGTGTAACTCGCACCGGCAGTGCCGCCGTCGCCGACGCCGGTACCGATCTTCTTGATGATGGCGCCAGTGACGGCATTGAGGATGTAGAGATAGCCTTTGCCGTCACCCTGACGCGCAGTGCCGCCGGGCTCCTCGCCGGTGTTGTTGTAGCCCGAGGTGACGAAAACCACCCATTGCCCGTTGAACTTGGAGAGTATGGGATTGCCGTAGGTCAGCCCCAGATCGCAGTCGTCGGTGGCGCCAACGGCATCCGCGGTGGTGACGGCGCATGAGGTCTCGCTGGGTTTGCGCACCTTGAATTCCCACAGCAGCTTGGGCGCGAGCGGATTGGTGATATCGAGCGCATAGTAGCCGCGCCCACCGGAATTCAGGCCGGCGACCAGCATGGTGCGCCAGTCGGAGAGCCCGTTGCATGGGTTGGAGATGCAGATATCGCCGACCGCTGGCGAACCGTCCGTGAAATAGCGGTGGGAGTAAGGCGTGGACGCCAGCTTGTAGATGTTGGGCAGCACCATGCTGGGGATGAAGGCCCAGCGCTCCTCGCCGTTGCCGGCATTATTGCCCTGATAAGAGTCATCGCTGGTGATGGCCGTACCGATGCCGCCGGTCTGGAAATAGGGGTCGTTGTTCACGTCGGTCTCGAAAGCATGCAGCATGCCGTCGTTGGCCGCGGCGAACACCGTGCCGCGCCGGGGTTGTCCTGGTGTCGGGAACTGCGTCGACGGACAACCCGTGCCCGTGCCTTCGGTGCATGCCTTGAATTCAAGATAACCCGTGTCGGTATAGTTAAACGGCGAGGCCTTCACGTACGCGGGCTGCGCGTTGATGATATCGCCGAGGATGGACACGCGATTGCGGAACAGATCGGTCGAAGCCACGACGCCGGTGTCCTCGTAGGTGGTGTCCCCGCGCAGCCAATTGACCACGAGTTCCGCTGTGGCGACGCCTTTCTGCGCGAGGTTCCAGCCGGTGTATTGCGGCAGCTGGTTGGGATTGAAATAGGCCTGCTCCGCGAGATCCAGCCCCGAGCCGTCGCTGCAAGTGGTGCCCGTAGTACCCGGCCAGCAGAAATGCTTGAGCTTGTTGCCGGTGGAGATGATGTCGGCGAGATCAGGGATGTAGATATTCCGCGTGGAATAAACTTTGGCGTCGAGCAGTGCCTGGGCCGACCATAGCGGGACCGCGGACACGATGCCCGTGCTGAGATCGATGGTGCGCGCCTTGAGATCGCCTATCCAGTCGGCGGTCTGATACTGCGCGGTGAAGGCAAAGTTGTCGCCGGCCACTGGTTGCAGGTTACTGGTCGCGGCGGCGGCGCCGGCACCGACGCGCTTTTGCAGCGCATCCAGGGTTTCCGACAGGCTGTTCGCGAGTTCCTGGGGATTGCTGGCGCTGAAGAACGCGCCGCGGCCATTGACTGCAGCATGCCACAGATCGTCTAGCGCGGCCGGCGAGTCGCTCGCTGGGTTGGGCCAGTTCAATGAGCCCTGGGTGATGCTTTTGAAATCGCCGGTAGTCGCGGTTTCATAATCCGAGCGGTAGGACATTTGACCGTCGAGGCCCAGCCCCAGGGTGAACGTGGTCATATGCTGGTGCGCGGCAAAGTCTCTCTGGGTGGTCGGCACGTTGTTTGGCGCCATTGGATCGGTGGAACCAGTGCGAAGATCAGTCTGGTAGTAATAAAGCGCGACGTCGGCGAGCCCCACCGTGGTGCTTGATCCACCGTCGTAGACGCCGTCGGTGCGCTTGGAATAGGGGCCGATATCGACGTTGTCCTGCTGGGTCATGTCAGAGCTGTCGATCTTCTTGCCGGCGTTGCCGTTCCAGTAGCCGTCGGTGCTGAGAATGGCGAAGTTAGGCTGGCAGGAATACTGCATGGGATCGTCGGTGCTGGGGATGCCGTTGTCGATGCCGTCGAACTGGCCGGCGTAGAGCCGGCCGACGCGCGACAGCGCTTCGCGCAGCGGCGTGCCGCCGGAAGCACTCCTGCCATAGAACTTGGTGTACCAGGCGCTCTTGTGGGTCGCGTCGTAAGTGTCTATTTTCAGGTACTTGTTCGAACTTACCGGGCTGCCCGGGTTGATGGTGATGAAGCCGACGCGATAGGTGTCGTCGATCGGGATGAAGGCGCGCCCGGCGGCCGATTTCATCATCTGCATGCGCGTGCGGTAATAGGCATACCAATTGGCGAAATTGGTCATTTCCTCCTGGTAAGTACAGGTCGCGCCCGAGCAGTCGATGCGCTGCGGGCCCTTCGGGTAATCGGTGGTGGATGACACAATGTCGGTATGGTTGAACAAGCCGACGCCGATGCGCACTGTCCGGGTGCCGGTAGAGCTGGCGGCGCCCCCCGTCATGTTGGTGATAGTGGTGAAAATGCCGGCAGATTGCCCGCCGCCGAAATTGCTGCCGGTAGTCGAGATGGTGCCGGATTCGGCAAGCGCTCTGCCGTTGGCGCTGGCACCGTCGGACAGCGACGCCTGCACCGTTACGACGTTGGCGCTCGAGGTCGCGCTATATCCGCCGTTGGTGGCGGTCGCGGCGTTGATGCAACTGGCGACTGCCGAGGCGACCGAGGCGCGCTCGTTGGTGTTGTTGGTGCCGGTGCTGGCGGTGATGGTGCCGCCGGAGGCGGTAACGCCGTTGCCGAAACTGCCGCTGCAGGTCGCGCTGGTGATTTTGATTGCATTCGCGGTGACCTGAGTGATGTTGCGTGAACTATTGTTGCTGGAACTGTTGATGGTCAGCGTGGCTCTGGCGCGTACGGTGCCGGTGCTGGGTGCGGAGACCGCGACCGCAAAGCCGTTCGGACCGGTTCCTGTGGTGACGGCAGTAAGGGTGACGACACTGCCCGCCGCAGTCGCAGTGTAATCGGGCGTTGAGGCATGGCTGTTGATGGCGGCAGCGATCTGCGACGCAGTGGTGCTGTTGCTGGAACTGCTGGCGGTGATGGCGCCGGAGATGACGGCGATTCCGTTGACCGTGATACCGGTGATCTGCGAACTGGCGACAGACGTGGTGACGGTGATGGTGCCGGTGGCTGCTCTTGCCGGTATCGTCACGGTAGTGTTCGTGGTGGTGCCGAGATGTTTGGCATACTTGAAATTGCCGATTTTTTTGCGCTGGCAGGTGAGCAAAGTGCCATTGTCGCTGCACCAGCGCACGCCGGAATAGATGTGGGCTGCGGTCAGCGCCGTGCCCACCGCGCAGTTGGTGAGTTCAGAGTCGGTACAGAATTCGCCGGCAATAAAAGTGTGGGTTCCCGGGATGACCGCGGAACCGCTCTTGCAGGTCGAGGCGGTCAGCGCGGCGTCGGCGCACCATTGCGCGGTCTGCATGGTGTAGTAATGAGGGCTGCCGTAGCGGTATTTGATGTTGCCGCTGCTATCCCGGCCATAGGGATAAAAGGAGTCCGGATAGGTGTAACCCGAATTGGCCACGCAGTTGGCGCTGGTGGGACTGTCGCCGGGCGAAGTACACCACGCCCGGTCGGGATAGCCGGTGACCAGATTGATCGTAGAAACGTTATTGCCGAGCTGATCGCTGTTTTGTATGCCAAAGGCGTCGGTTGGCACCGCAGTCCAGTTCGCGGTATTGCCGGCGTTCATCACGTTTCTGTCCGTGCCGTCGGCATTCGCGGCGGGCCGGTAATAGATCGCGGGGTTGTAATAAACTTTGTTGAAAATAGAACTCATGAACGGCGGATCGCCGGCGACACAGGCATCGGGCCGGCCGCTGATCAGACCCGCGGCATCGTCTCTGTCGTTGCTGGGGCCGGTGGTATCGCCTGAGTCGAAGCACCCCGCGGTTGTCGATGCGCTCGAAGGTTGGCTGTCGTTGACGTAATCCGGGATGAAATCCCACGCCATACTGCCGGAGTCGTCGAGGATGAACATGATGTTGGGCTTGACCCCGGTCGCCGCCTGCGCCAGCGGTTCGCTGGCGATGTCGGTATCGGCGGTCTGGGCGTAAAACGCCACGCCGAACACGCCGGCAAGGGCGAGGCCGATCTGGCAAATCCGGAATTTGAGAGTGACGGGTTTCATGTTGTTCTCCGATGGGCGTTGGCCCTAGTTCACGACAACCTGGACATAGCTGACGGTATTGCGCGGGCCCACGACCCGGGTGGTGATGCGGTAATAAAGCTGCGTCGTCGAGGATAGCGCGAAGGTGCCGTAGGCGGCGCCGCCTTTGGTGCCGCTGGCGCTGCCGCCGGTGGTGCTCCTGATGCAGTTGGTGCTGGCGGAGGCGCCGGCAGCTTCGCACAGGCGGTGGATCACAAATTGAACGTCGTTGCCGTTGCCGTCGGCGACAGCGGTAGAGGCTGTGCTCCAGTCGAAGGCGGTTTTAGCGGTATCCCTGCCGGTGAAATCGAGGTTGGCTTGCATGTTGGCCCAGTAAGCGGTGCCGTTGGTGACGCCGGGTTGGTTGGCGTCAAGCGTCACCGCGCTCTGGCTGCTGAGCCAGGTGCGCGCCAGCTCCACGCCCCAGTCCGCGGCGTTGGTCGCGCCCTGCCTGAACGCGAGGTTGCCTGCGATAAGGTTGGCGTTATCCACGCCGCGTATCAGGGCAACGCCGGCGAGCGACATGGCCACCAGAACAATCAGCGCGATGAACAGGATGACGCCGCGTTGCCGCCGTAAGATCATGACTGCCTCCATAACATGTTGCGCAGCGGCACCACGGTGTCGAACGCGCGATATTTGTAGCAGCTCGGGATTCCGTCCGGCACGGCGAACGTCCCGCCCTGCCAGGTCGGCGCAGAGGTGGTGGCGGTGCAGGCGCCGCCGGGCGGATCCGGTTTTTCATAGTTCTGGCTGCGCGCAAGCACGCCTATGCGCACCGAGAGCACCTGTTGCCAGGCCGCCGCGGTCGCCGGTGTGACCGTGTCGTAGCTGTCGACTATGCCGTCATTCGCGGTATATGTGGTATTGGTGACGGTACCGTTGTTGACCCCGTTGTCCTTGCCGTACTGGGCCCGCAGGTCGACGATGTCGCTGATGAGACTGAGGGGAGTGGCGTTGTAGCTCTGAACGACGGTCGATGAGGTTGCGGTAAACATGCCGAGCAACTGCAGGCTGTTGGAATTGATCGAGTAGGTGTTCACGACCGGCCGTCCCAGGTTGAAGACCAAAGCGCCCTGGGTGTAGGTGGTGAACGACGCGGCTGGCGAACTCGGGTTCCACAGCGCGGTGCCAGACGCAGCGTGATGCAACGGGACCCCCTCTTGCGTGACCTGCATCAGGGTGCAGACACCGCCTTGCGACACGAAAATGAGATCGCCGGGGTTTTGGGAGAAGCCGGTCGGGTTGTCGACGTTGAGTGCTGCGGCAGCGTCGGCCATGTTTTTCGACAGCGTCGCCGGGACGTTGCGAACCTCGCCGGTGGCATACATGACCGTGATGGTGTCCGGGCCGGCGCCGCCATCGGTGATGACGACCGGCGCCACCACGACGTTCGGCAGCGTTCCGCCTGGCGGAGTCGAATAATTACCGTTGTAGTAGTAACGAAGCTGGCCGCAGCTGAGCGCATCGGAGTGGGCTATGCCGTAGCCGGCCATGCGCAGGTCGCGCTCCAGGGTGTAGAGCGCTATGGCGCCGTTGACCTGGGCGCCCCCGGCGCCGGTCGTCGACCGCTTGTAATTCTCATTGACGAGGTAGACCTGGGTAATGATGATGATGCCGATGAGACCGATCACCATGCCGATCATGACCTCGATCAGGGTAAGGCCGCGGTTGCGTGAGATACGGGGCATAGTCATGGCGCGTCTCGGGCTAGGATGCATTGATTTGCGCAATGGTGCGGAAATTACGGGTCGTCGCGTCGGAGCCCGGAATTCGCCAGAACACGGTAACGGTAACCACATTGCCGGCCACAACGATGGTGGGCGAATTGGCGCCGCCGACGACAATACCGGGCAGCCTGTTCGCGACTTCGGTTTCCCATGCGTCCCTTTTGGCATTGGTGCCGCCGGAAGTGGTGTCATACGAGGACAGCGTGCAAGTCGCTCCGCCACATTCGGACCACATGGTGCCGATGATCTCATTGGCTATAAAACTGGCCTCGGTGCGGTAGCGGGCCTCGACCGTGTTCTTGATCGAGACGGCCTGCAGTCCCATCATCGCCAGAATGCCGAACGAAAAGATGAGAATGCCGACCAGGGCTTCGATCATCATCACACCCTGTTGATTTTTCCAGGAGGTTCTCATTGCCCTCGGCTCCTAACAGATACGCGGATCGGTGGTGTCGGTCACGGCCGGATCGCACATCTTGACCTGGCCACCGGTGGAAATCGTGATGCGCAGGCAGCGCATGGTGCCGTTGGCGGTGTCCACGTGCCGGCATACGCCGCCCGCGGCGTTCGCGATATCGATCTGGGTGATATTGGCCGCTCCGCCGGGACTGGCCAGCCTGCCCAGCCCGTTGAAATAGATCGTCGAACCGTCGGCGCTGACTTCGGCGCGTTGGGCGCCCTCGGATCCTGACTTTTTCTGGATGATCTGCGGGGCCGTGGTATTCGAGGGGGCCGTGTCGCAGGCGCCAGTCGGATCAGTCAGGCTTACCACCCAGCTGGTGCCGGTGGCGGACAACGCGCAGGCGCTGTCGAGTGTCGTTGTCATCTGGAACCGTACCACAGTGTTGTTGCGCAGCGCTTCCGTGCGCGCCAGGTTGATTCCGGCAAGCAGGGTCTCGCCGGCGGTGCGAATCTGGGTATTGTTAAGCCAGGTCGACATGTTGGGGAGCGCGAGAAAAACCAGCAAGGCCATAATGGTCAGCGCGATCATCATTTCGATGATCGTGACGCCGGCCTGACGCATGGTCCTGATCAGCACGAGCCGCCTTTACGGATGACCCAACAATTGGCATTCGACGCATAGCCGGCACTGGCCATGGCGGAGCCGCCGGTCACCGTGGTGGATTTGACGTTGGATTCGGTAATCGAGAAGCTGATGCCGTCCAGACCTTGAGTGGCGATGCCGGTCGCGGTGATGGTATAGGTGGTCGCGGTGGGGCCGGGACAGGTAAAGTCGAAGAACTTGACTTGCGGGGCAACGGGCATGACAGCGCCGCACGCGGCACCATTAAGATAAGAGCGATTGTCCTGGAACCACTGTTCCATTTTTACCCGCAGGTCGGCCAGCTGCGAATGCGCTTCGGCCAGTTTGCCGCGCCGCACATAATCGTTATAGGCCGGCAACGCAACGGCGGCAAGAATGCCGACGACGGCCACAACGATCATTAATTCGATCAAGGTAAAGCCCGCATACCGTTTTTTTGCGTTCAAGTTGGTGGCTCCGGTGGTGGGTTCAAAGTGACATAGGGTGGAATTTTGCAAAATGCGCGGCCGGTTTTCCAGCTTGGCCCGATGAACGGCGCGATTTCTGGAACGAAAGGCGGGGAGGCGGGATAGGGGGGTGATTTACTGAGATAAAAATCACGTTTTGCCGACCCACCGCGCATCTCATGCGGTAAGGGTTAACAGGCCCTGGTGAAGCGTTCAGCGATGTGCCATATCCGGCGAATTAGACACAGTCCAGGTCTTGCTTTAAAATTCAGCAAAATGACATTGAAACCGCACCCCCACTATACGCGGGAGGAATTGGTCGAGGTTCTGCGTAATCACGACATCAATCCCACCCACCAGCGCATTGAAATCGCCTACGTGCTGTTTTCGCGCCGCGAGCATTTGTCGGCCGACCAGCTGCTGGCGATGGTCAACGAGCGCAATGCCGAGACCTCCAAGGCGACGGTCTACAACACGCTCAATCTGTTTCTCGAGAAAAAACTGATCCGGGAAGTCATCGTCGATCCCAGCAAGGTGTTTTACGATCCCAACACGGATACGCATCACCATTTCTACGACGTCGACACCGGAGAGCTGACCGATATCGATGCGGCCGAAATCGAGGTTTCCGGGCTTCCGCAGCTGCCGGAAGGGGTGGTCACGGAAGGGATAGACATCATCGTGCGCATACGCTCCCAACAAGCGGTATAATCACGCCTCGGAAAAATCGCGTTTTTCCGTGATCCGCTGTTGTAGCTCAGTTGGTAGAGCAACTGATTCGTAATCAGTAGGTCGCCAGTTCGATTCCGGCCAACAGCACCACACAGCAAAAAGGGTTGCCATGCGGCAACCCTTTTTATTTGTGCGGCGGCTGCGTTTCAGGTCGAAGCAGCCTGCGGCTTAGTCGAGATGGATGCCCGACTGCTTGATCACTTTCGCCCAGCGCGCAAGTTCCTTCCGGATATGAGCCGCGAATTCCTCGGGCGTGCCGCCGACTGGAATGATCGCCTCGTCATTCAGGCGCTTGGTGAACTCAGGCGTATGAACAATGGCGATGATTTCCTTGCTCAGTCTGTCGATCGCGGGTTTAGGCGTGCCCGCGGGCGCGACGATGCCGTACCACGAACCGGTTTCATATCCGGGCACGCCGGCTTCCGCCACGGTCGGTATGTCGGGTATCGCCGGAGAGCGTTTGCCGCCGGTCATGGCAATCGCGCGCAGTTTGCCCGACTTGACCTGCGGCAGCATGGCGACCGCGCTGCTGAACATCACCTGCACTTCGCCGCTCAGAAGCTCGGTCAGCGCCGGCGCCAGTCCTTTATACGGAATATGAACCAGGTTGGTGCCGGTCGTCATTTTGAACAGCTCCACCGCCATGTGCGATGAGCCGCCCGCGCCGTTGGAGGCATAGTTGATCTTGCCCGGCTGCGCTTTGGCGAGAGCGACCAGCTGCTTCACCGATTTCACCGGCAGCGAGGGATGCACCACCACCAGCAGCGGTGCGGAGGCGATAAGACTCACGGCATCGAAGTCCTTGACCGGGTCGTAGCCCAGTTTCTTGCGCAGATTGGGGTTGATGCCATGAGTCGCGACCCCGGCGAGAAAAATGGTGTAGCCGTCGGCGGCCGACTTCGCGGCGGCTTCCGCGCCTATGGCGCCACCCGCGCCCGGCCGGTTGTCGATGATCACTTGTTGCCCGGTGGCGGCGTTGAGCTTCTGACCGATCAGTCGCGCGATGGTGTCGTTGCCTCCCCCCGGCGTAAACGGAACGATGAATCTGATGGGCCTAGTCGGATACGTTTGCGCGAATGCGGCAGCGGGCCACAACGCGAATGCCAGCAGCGCGAACACGGTTTTTCTCATAGCACCCCCGAAATGCCACCGTCGAGATTGATGCTGCTGCCGGTGACGTAACTTGCAGCATCGGAAGCAAGAAATGTGATGACATTGGCGACCTCTTCGGCTTCCCCGACGCGGCCCAACGGTATATCCCTGCCCATTTGTCCGTAGTACTGTTCGGCGCTGACGCCTTCCTGCATATAGCGCCGCTCATGCTGCCCGGACTTGATTTTTCCGATGCAGACGGTGTTCACGAGGATGTTGTCGGCCGCAAATTCTTTGGACAGCGCCTTGGTCAGCGCGAGTCCCGCGGCACGCGAAACCGAGGTGGGCATGGATTGCGCGCCGGGTTGCTTGGCACTCGAGATGGTGATGTTGATGATGCGCCCGCCGCCCTGTTGTTTCATGTGCGGCACCGCCAGCCGCGTGCAGCGGATCGCGCCGAACAGCTTCAGTTCGAGGTCCGCGCGCCACGTGGCATCATCGACCTCCAGAAATTTTCCGCGTGCCGACGTGCCCGCGTTGTTGACCAGGATGTCGAGCCGTCCGAAGCGCGTTGTCACGGCGTTGATGAAGCGCTCGATATCCGCAGTTTTGCTCATGTCCGCGGCCACCGCCAGGACTTCGCCGCCGGCTTTTCTGATCTCGTCCGCGGTCTTCTCGAGCAGTGCCGCGCCGCGCGCACAGATTGCGACTTTGGCGCCCTCCCGCGCGAGTTTGAGGGCCGTTGCCCGGCCTATGCCTTCAGTGCCGCCGGTGACGACGGCGACTTTGCCTCGTAATCCCAGATCCACGATATCCCCTTAAGAAACAAGCAACTTGTTGCGGTTCACGCAGGCGCCGGCGGGCTCTATTGTGTTCCTCGCCTTGCCCCCTCCGACCTGGGCCATTGTAGCGTGAAACCGGAGGGACTCGCCCAGGCCACCTTCGGCGAGCCGGAATTCAGACTTCTGGCCGGTTAAAAAATAGGCGCTTATCAGCCGCGGCGATTCGTCGTAGCATAGCTTTTGTATGGCCATCCCGGGCCGGCATGCGAGGAAACATCATGGACAAGCATTTGGCGTTACCGCCCCAGAAACGGAAGGGGTGCAGTCTGATTTTGCTCGCCCGTGTGCTGGCCGTTGCCATCGCTTTCCCGGGCATGCCGGCGTTGTCCGTTGCGCAGGAGGCTGCACCCCATCCGCCGGCCGCGCGCACCCGGCAGGAAGTGACGGTCGACGCGCTGTCCGTGGTGAAATTGAGCAGCAAAGCGATACCGAATGCACGCAGCTCGGATACCCTGGGCCCCAGACGCGAAGGAACGGGGGTGGTGATAGACGCCAACGGCCTGGTAATGACGATAGGCTATCTGATCATCGAAGCCGAGAATGTCGAATTGTCCACCGCGGACGGCAAGGTTTTTCCGGCGACCGTGATCGGCTATGACAATGCCACCGGTCTGGGGCTGGTGAAAGCGCTGACCCCGTTGCCCATCAAGCCGGTCGATATCGGCCTGTCGGAGAGCGCCAAAGAGCGCGAGATGGTGCTTATCGTCGGCTTCGACGGCGTGGCGCCGGCCTACATCGTGTCGAAGCGTCCATTCGTCGGCTATTGGGAATACCTGCTCGACGAGGCGATCTACACGGCGCCGGTGACGGTCAACTGGAGCGGCGCCGCACTGCTGAGCCGCGAGGGCAAGCTGCTCGGCATCGGCTCGCTGGTGGTCAATGATGCGATGGGCACGCGCGCCAATATTCCGGGCAATATGTTCGTGCCGATCGACATCATCAAGCCGGTGCTGGGCGACTTCATCGCCAACGGCAAGTCGACTATGAAGGCGCGGCCCTGGATCGGCATCAACACCCAGGAAGTTCAGGGAAACCTGATCGTGACCCGCGTGTCACTGGAAAGCCCGGCCGAGGATGCCGGGCTCAAGGCGGGCGATATCATCGTCGGCATCGGCGGGCAGCCGGTCAAAGGCCAGGCCGATTTCTATACCAAGCTGTGGGCCAGCGGCGGGGCGGGAGCCGAGATTCCCGTTGACGTGCTCAAGGGCAACCGCGTGGAGAATTTCAGAATCAAATCCATAGACCGCAGCCTGTATTTCCGGCCGCAGCAGATGTATTAGGACTGCGATTTTGAGTTTTGAGTGTTAAGTGT
>Ga0113563_10000451_pt1 | contig 19781 bp, 15 predicted proteins | sample Mud3Dept3metaG_FD_80117 | JGI IMG/M metagenome (GOLD analysis project Ga0113563, IMG submission 80117) | Freshwater wetland microbial communities from Ohio, USA, analyzing the effect of biotic and abiotic controls - Mud 3 Core 4 Depth 3... | ecosystem: Environmental > Aquatic > Freshwater >... | reverse complement strand
TGCCGGCGCCGGTGCCCGCGGAAGCAAAGGTCAGTTTACCGGGCTGCGAACGCGCAAGGCCGATGAATTCCTTCAGCGATTTCGCGGGGACTGCCGGATGGATCACTACGATGTTCGGCTGAATGGCGACCAGCGTGACCGGAGCAAGGTCCCGGATGGCGTTGTAGGGCAGGTTCTTGTAGAGCGTCGCGTTGAAGGCGAGGCTGATATTTCCCAGCAGCAGGGTATAGCCATCGGCCGGCGCCTTGGTGGCGAGGTCGGTGCCCAGCGTGCTGCCGGCGCCGCCGCGGTTATCGATGACCATCGGCTGCCCCAGCGCTTCGTTCAGCGACTGAGCGGCAAGGCGCGCGACGATGTCCGTGCCGCCGCCGGGCGCGAACGGCACGATGAAGCGGATCGGTTTGGAAGGATAGGTTTGCGCGGTGGCAAATTGGGGCGCCAGAGTAACCGACATTGCTGCAAATACTATAGCCAGAACGAGATGGCGCATGTTTCCTCCTCCGGTTAAGACGGCTCCGGTCGCGCCCCGAAAATTGCGGTTTATTTTTTGTCCGGGGGGCCGGGAGTTTTATACCTTGTTTATCGGCAGTGCGCGCGCCGTAATTTTCTGATTATTCTTGCGCTTATTTTTATCCGGCATTGCAGGCGGGGCCGGCTGCAATCGACACCGCTATACTAGCTGACGGAGTTTGCGCCACGCAAATGAAATCGCCGGCCAGAACAACATCAAGAGCGCCAGAGCGGTGATGCTTCCGACGAGCGGGTTGGACCAGAAGATGTCCAAATTCCCCTTGGAGCCGAGCATGGTCTGGCGGAACGCATTTTCCGCCTTGTCGCCCAGCACCAGCGACAGCACGAGGGGCGCCAGCGGATAGTCGAGCTTCTTGAGCACGTAGCCTACCACCCCGAACAGCACCATGAACCAGATGTCGAGCATGGCGCCGTGCACGGTGTAGGCGCCGATCGCGCACACCACGATGATGACGGGGGCGATGATGGAAAACGGGATGCGCAGGATAGCCGCAAACAACGGCACGGTGGTGAGCACCACAATCAGTCCGGCAATGTTGGACAGGTACATGCTGGCGATCAGGCCCCACACGAAATCCTTCTGCTCGACGAACAGCAGCGGCCCCGGCTGCAGCCCCCAGATCATCAGCCCCCCCAGCAACACCGCGGCGGTGGCCGAGCCGGGGATGCCCAGCGCCAGCATCGGCAGCAGAGCGCTGGTGCCGGAGGCATGGGCGGCGGTTTCGGGCGCGATCACGCCTTCGAGCAGCCCGGTGCCGAACTTGTCGCCGTCCCGGGAAAACCGCTTGGCGATGCCATAGCCCATAAAGGAGGCGGCGGTGGCCCCGCCGGGCGTGATGCCCATCCAGCAGCCGATAACCGAGCTGCGGGCGATCGTCAGCCAGTACTTGGGTAATTTTTTCCAGGTTTCCAGCACGACCTTCGCGTTGAGCTTGGCGCTCTTGCCCTCGAACGCGAGACCTTCTTCCATGCTGATCAGGATTTCGCCGAGGCCGAACAGGCCGATCACCACGATCAGGAAGTCGACCCCCCGCAGCAGTTCCGACCAGCCGAAGGTCATGCGCAGGTCGCCGCTCACGGTATCCATGCCGATCGCGGCCAGGCCGAAGCCCAGCATCATGGAGATGATGGTTTTGAACGCGTCCTTGCCCGTGCCGACGAAGCTGCAGAAGGTGAGCAAATAGACGGCAAAGAACTCCGGCGGGCCGAATTTCAGGGCAAATTTCGCCACCAGCGGCGCCAGGAAAGTGATCAGCAGCACGGCCACGAAAGCGCCGAGGAACGATCCGGTAAACGCCGCGGTCAGCGCCTCGCCCGCGCGCCCCTGCTGCGCCAGCGGGTAGCCGTCGAACGTGGTGGCCACCGAATGCGTCTCGCCGGGAATGTTGAACAGGATCGAAGTGATGGCGCCGGCGAACAGCGTTCCCCAATAGATGCAGGAAAGCATGATGATGGCCGAGGTGGGCTCCATGGTGTAGGTGAGCGGCAGCAGGATGGCCACGCCGTTGGGGCCACCCAGGCCGGGCAGCACGCCGACGATGATGCCCAGCACGATGCCGATCATCATCATGCCGACGTTGTACCAGGTCAGCGCGACCGCAAACCCTTGCAACAGGGAACCAAAGGCATCCACTTAGTGATCCTCCCGCAATACGCCGTGTGGCGTCCGCAAATCAGTAACCGAACAGAGCTTCGAGCGGCCCTTTGGGCAGTGGCACGAGGAACTGCACTTCAAACATCCAGAACAGCATCACGGTTACGCTTATGCTGACGACCAGGCTTTTCAGCCAGCTGTAGTGGCCCATCAAGCGCATGAACGCGCCTATGAACAGCACGGACGCGACATAGATTCCGGCCAGCTGGATGGCCAGCACGTAGGCGATGGTCGGAACAAACATCCGCAGCACCAGTTTGAACCGCTCCCCTGTCACGAAAGCCTTGGTGCTGCGGTTTTTGCCGTACAGCGACTGCAGCAGAACGACGACGCTGGCGATGCAGATGATCGCGCCGATACGCAACGGAAAGTAACCCGCCTGCGGACCGTCCTTGGCCCAGCCCGCGCCGAGCGTGTAATTGTCGACGATCATCACGACGCCGATGAGGAAGAAGACGATCGCCGTAATCGTCTCGGCGGTACGCTGCGAGAACCCGCCGCGGGACGCGGCGGCCCGCTTGTCGTGCTGTTCCATGATTCAACTCCAGTCCGAAACGATACGCGCGGCGGACCCGGCAAGGGTGCGCGGGCCCGCCGTGCGCGGGCTTACTTTTTGGCGAACCCGGCTTCCTGCATCAGGGTGCGGTGGTGCGCATCATCCTTCTCCAGGAACTTGACGAAGTCCTGCCCGGTAAGAAAGGTTTCCTTGAGCGCGTTTTTCTCGGTGTAATCCTTCCATTCCTGCGAGGCGACCACTTTCTTCAGCAGGTCGACATAAAAGGCGGCGTGTTCCTTGGTGGTGCCGGGGGGCAGGAAGAAAGCGCGCAGCATCTGGTATTCCACGTCGACGCCGGATTCCTTGCAGGTCGGAATGTCGGCCCAGGACTGGTCTTGGGTGACCTTGTTCTTGTAGAGCATGCGTTTTTCAGAGAACGCGCACAGAGCGCGCACCTGGCCGGCGCGCCACTGGGCGATATTTTCGCTGGGGTTGTTGACGTTGGAATCGATGTGTTTGCCAACCAGCTGAGTTGCCGCCTCGCCGCCGCTCTTGTACGGGATGTAGGTGAATTTGGCCCCATACACTTTGCCCAGTGCGAAGGTGATCAGGTGATCTTCCCGCTTCGAGCCCGTGCCGCCCATCTTGAAGGTTTCCGGCGGCGCCGCTTTTACCGCATTGAGGTAGTCCTTGGCGGTCTTGTAGGGCGTCTCGGCATTGACCCACAACAAGAACTCGTCGAGCGCGATCATCGCCACCGGGTTGAGCTTGCGCCAGTCCAACGGCAGGCCGGTCGCCATGGGCAGGGTATAAATGAGCGAAAACGCGACCAGTATCTTGTGCGGGTTGCCTTTCGAGTCCTGCACGTCCATGGCGCCTTCCGCACCGCTGGAGCCGGATTTGATCTGGATGATCATCGGCTGCTTCATCAGCTGATGTTTTTGGACGATGCCCTGGATCACGCGCGCCATCTGGTCGGACGCGCCACCGGCGCCCGCCGGCACCACGACCTCCACCGGCCGGGTGGGCTGCCACTCGGCGGCTTGAGCCGGAGCCATGGCAGCGCAGGCCAGGGCCGCCGCGGCTAACGGTAACAGGGGGGTCAATAATTTCCGGATCGGTCGCATCATGATTCTCGTCTCCCGTTGGTGTCGAAGAAAAAATGCCGGAAATCCCGGCGCGATGCCGTCATGCCGCATTGAGCGTGACAGCGGTTTTGGATCTGGGGGCGGCTTCAGCGAGGCAGGCCATGGCGGCGGCCACGCCGCCCTTCTTGTGCGGCACGGCGGCGAGCCCCAGCCCCATCTCGACGCCGCACAAGGTGCCGCACAGCATGAGATCGTTGAAATCGCCGAGGTGACCGATGCGGAACACCTTGTTCGCGACCTTGCCCAGCCCGCTGCCCAGCGACATGTTGAAGTTATCGAGCACCACCTTGCGGAATTCGACTTCGCTGTGGCCCTCGGGCATCAGCACCGCGGTCAACGCGCTCGAGTATTCGGCCGGGTTCAGGCACAGGATCTCCAGTCCCCAGGCACGCACGGCGCGGCGCGTCGCTTCGGCATGGCGATCGTGGCGTTTGAATACATTCGCCAGCCCTTCCTCCTCGAGCAGCATTTTGAGCGCTTCGCGCAGGCCATAGAGCAGATTGGTGGCCGGCGTATACGGGAAGAAGCCGGTCTTGTTGCTGGCGAGCATTTCGTCCCACGACCAGTAGGAGCGCGGCAGTCTGGCCGATTTCGACGCCGCGAGCGCCTTGGCGCCGACCGCGTTGAACGACAGCCCCGGCGGCAGCATCAGGCCTTTCTGCGAGCCGGCCACCGTGACGTCGACGCCCCATGCGTCGTGACGGTAGTCGATGGAGGCGAGCGAGGAGATGGTGTCGACCATGAACAGCGCCGGATGTTTCGCGCGGTCTATGGCCTTGCGCACTTCGCCGACGTGGGTGGTGACGCCGGTCGAGGTTTCGTTGTGCACGACACATACCGCCTTGATCTCGTGCTTGCGGTCCTCGGCGAGCCTGGCCTCGATGGCCGCGGCATCGGCGCCGTGTCTCCAGTCTCCCGGTATGAACTCGGGCACGAGGCCGAGTTTTTTCGCCATGTTGAACCACAGGGTGGCGAACTGGCCGGTCTCGAACATCAGCACCTTGTCCCCGGCAGACAGCGTGTTCACCAGCGCCGCTTCCCACGCGCCGGTGCCGGACGCCGGAAAGATCACCACCGCACCCTCGGTCTGAAATACCTGCTTCATGCCTGCCAGCACGTCGTGGCCCAGACGCTGAAACTCGGGGCCGCGGTGGTCTATGGTCGGGCTGTCGATGGCGCGCAGCACGCGCTCGGGTACGTTGGTTGGGCCCGGAATCTGCAGGAAATGCCGGCCGCTCTGGTATGCCATGACAGGACTCCAAAAAAGGGTAAGCGATGGTAACCCGGCGATAGAGTTTCTTCAAGTATTTTGTATGCAAACCAACGAAGACGCTGGCGCTGTCAATATAAATTATATAAGCCGCTGTTTTTATGGTATTTATTGCGTTGATATTTTAAGTCAATTTCGGTATTATGCATACAAATTACTGGAGCAGACATGTCCGAAGTATTGCCCACCGTGGCCGCGCCGGCGGTTGCCCTGGCTGACCGCAAATTGCTGCACGAGACGGTGATCGACCGCCTGCGCGACATGATCGTGCAGGGCGAGCTTGCGCCCGAGACCAAGCTCAATGAGCGCGTGCTCGCCGAGCAGCTCGGCATCTCGCGCACGCCGCTGCGCGAAGCATTCAAGTATCTGGCGTCGGAAGGCCTGGTTGAGCTGCTGCCTAACCGCGGCGCAGCGGTGGCCCCGCTCAAGCCGGAAAAAGTGAAGGAAATTTTTGTGGTGCTCGGCGCGGTGGAAGCCCTGGCCGGAGAACTCGTGTGCCGCAATGCGAGCGATGCCGATATCGCGGAAATCCGCGCCCTGCATTACCAGATGGTGGCGCACTATGCGCGCGGCGAACTCGCGCAGTACTTCCGGTGCAACCAGCAGATCCATATGCGGATAGTCGAATGCGCGGGCAATGCCACGCTGGCCCAGGTCTATCGCGGCCTCAATGCCCACGCGAAGCGCGCGCGCTACATGGCCAACCTGTCGCATGAACGCTGGGACAAGGCGGTGAAGGAACACGAAGAAATCATCGAGGCGCTCGGCACGCGGGACAGTGCCCGTCTGCAGACGATGTTGCGCGATCACCTGGCCAACAAACTGGTCATGGTGATGGAAGCGCTGGGCGCGCCGGCGCACAATTAGCAAGAATCCATCCTGTCCATTCCACGATCATGCCCACCGTTATCTCTGGCGCTCTCCAGGCAAACCTGAACCGCAGCGCGCTCGCGCAGCGCCTGCGGCGCGAAATCCAGGGCGAGGTGTTGTTCGACGCCGGGTCGCGCGGGCGTTACGCGACCGATGCCTCGATTTACCAGATCGAGCCTGTCGGCGTGGTGGTGCCCCGGACCGAGCAGGATGCGCTGATCGCGCTGCAGATCGCGGTGGACGAGGGCGTGCCGGTGCTCGCGCGCGGCGGCGGCACGTCGCAGTGCGGCCAGACGGTCGGTGCGGCACTCGTGATCGACAACAGCAAGCACCTGAATCAGATCATCGCTTTCGACAAGGACGCGCGGACCGCTGAAGTGCAGCCCGGCGTGGTGCTCGACCAGCTGAATGCGCATCTCAAACCGCATGGACTGTGGTATCCGGTCGACGTCTCGACCAGCGCGCAGGCGACGCTGGGCGGCATGGCGGGCAACAATTCCTGCGGCTCACGCTCTATTTTTTACGGCAACATGGTGCATAACGTGCGCGGCATCGAGGCGGTCCTCGCCGACGGCACGCGCTGCAGCTTCGGCGCGGTGCCCGCTGACTTGTCGCAGCTGGCGGGGCCGCAGCGCTACGTCGATCTGGTCAGGAAAATCCGGGACATTGCCGCGCGCGAGGCCGGGGAAATCGAGCAGCGCTATCCCAAGCTGTTGCGCCGCGTCGGCGGCTATAACCTCGACATGATGGCCGCGGCGCCGCTCAACATGGCGCACCTGCTGGTGGGTTCGGAGGGCACGCTGGCCTACTCGCAACGCCTGCATCTGAACCTGTCGCCCCTGCCGAAGCACAAGACGCTCGGCGTCTGCCATTTCCCGGCTTTTTACCAGGCGATGCAGGCGGCGCAGCATCTGGTCAAGCTCAAGCCCGTCGCGGTCGAACTGGTCGACCGCACCATGATCGCGCTGGCCCGCGACAATCCTGCGTTCAGGGCCACGGTCGAGAAATTCATCAAGGGCGATCCCGACGCGATCCTGCTGGTCGAATTCGCAGGCGATGACCGCGACGAGCAGCTGGCGAGGCTGAAACAGCTGGGCGAGCTGATGGGGGACCTCGGTTTCCCGGGAGGCGTGGTGGAAATCGCCGACGCTCGGCTGCAGCGCGAGGTATGGGAAGTGCGCAAGGCCGGACTCAACATCATGATGTCGATGAAAGGCGACGGCAAACCGGTGTCCTTCATCGAGGATTGCGCCGTGCCGCTGGAACACCTGGCCGATTACACCGATCGCCTGACCGCCGTGTTCGAGAAACACGGCACCAAAGGCACCTGGTACGCGCACGCTTCGGTCGGCTGCCTGCATGTGCGGCCTATCCTCAACATGCGCGAAGACGGTGCGCAGAAAATGCGCGCGATAGCCGAAGAGGCCGCCGAGCTGGTCAGGCAATACAAAGGCGCTTATTCGGGCGAGCATGGCGATGGCCTGGCGCGGTCGGAATGGATCGCGCCGTTTTTCGGGCCCAGGCTCACCCGTGCTTTCGAAGAGATCAAGGATATTTTCGATCCGAAAGGGCTGATGAATCCGGGCAAGATCGTGCACCCGTCCAAACAGGATGACCGCACGCTGTTCCGGTTCAAGCCCGGCTACCGCGCGGAGAAAATCGACACCGCGCTGGACTGGTCGGAGTGGGGCGGCTTCGACAAGGCGGTCGAGATGTGCAACAACAACGGGCACTGCCGCAAGTTCGATGCCGGCGCCATGTGCCCGTCATACCGCGTCACGCGCGACGAGCGGCACCTGACGCGCGGCCGCGCCAACACGCTGCGGCTGGCGATGTCGGGGCAACTCGGCGCCGGGGCCCTGGCCTCCGATGAGCTCCACGCCACGCTGGAGCTGTGCGTGTCGTGCAAGGGCTGCAAGCGCGAATGCCCGACCGGCGTGGACATGGCCAAGATGAAGATCGAGGCCCTGCACCAGTATCGGCAACGCCATGCGTTGTCGATGCGAGAAAGGCTGGTGGCCTATCTGCCGAGATATGCGCCGTGGGCGGCGAAATGGGCGTGGGTGATGAATTTGCGCGACCAGGTGCCGGGACTTGCGGCCCTGAGCGAAGCGTTGCTCGGTTTCAGCGCCAAACGCAGTTTGCCGAAATGGCGGAGCGATATATTTTATTCAAGTGATCATTCCTCCTCCCCCGGGGGGGAAGGTGTCCTCGGCAGGGAAGTCGTTTTGCTGGTCGATACCTTCAACAACTACTTCGAACCCGAAAACGCGCACGCCGCGCTCGCGGTGCTCAGGGCCGCGGGCTACCGCGTGCATGTGCCGCGGGCCGCGGACGGCCCCAGACCGTTGTGCTGCGGGCGCACGTTTCTCGCCAGCGGACTGGTTGCCGAAGCGAAAGCCGAAGCGCGCCGCACGCTGGCGACGCTCCAGCCTTTTGTCGAGCGCGGCATTCCCGTCGTCGGCCTCGAGCCGTCGTGCCTGCTCGGTTTGCGCGACGAATTTTTGTCCCTGCTGCCCGGCGCAGAATCTTCGCGGCTGGCGCTCAATGCCATGCTGTTCGAGGAGTTTCTTGCGCGGGAACAGGATGCCGGCCGCCTCAATCTGAAGCTCAAAGCGCTGCCGCAGAAGAAAGCATTGCTGCACGGGCACTGTCACCAGAAGGCTTTCGCGGCGATGCCTGCGGTGCAGCGCGTGTTGAGCCTGATCCCCGAACTGGAGGTCGAGCTGATTGAATCGAGCTGCTGCGGCATGGCGGGCAGCTTTGGCTACGATGCCGAGCATTACGACGTGTCGATGAAAATGGCCGAGCTTGCGCTGTTGCCGGCATTGCGCAAGGCCGGCAACGACACGCTGATCATCGCTGACGGCACGAGCTGCCGCCATCAGATTCACGACGGCTTGTGCGCCGGGAACGATGCGCCCCCGCCGTCGCGCCGCGAGGCGCTGCACGTCGCGCGCGTGCTGCAGGCGGCGCTCGCCTGACAGACCTGCGTTCCGGGTTCTTGACCGGCGTGCTTGACAAGCCCGCGCGGGCTCAATAGCCTGAACCTCAATATAACTAGAAAATTTCCGCAGAGGATGGATCACCCCGTCGCTACCGCCGTTGCATCGTCAACCGCTATCGCCAGCCCCTGGCTGCTTGAAGTTGAGGATCTGCACGTTCATTTCGTAACCTCGCGCGGCGTGGTGCGCGCGGTGGAGGGCATTTCCTACAAGGTCAAGGCCGGCGAGGTCGTGGCGCTGGTCGGCGAATCGGGCTGCGGCAAGTCGGTATCCTCGCTCGCCATCATGCGCCTGCTGGCAAAACCCGCCGGGCGCGTCGTCGGCGGCCGCATCCTGTTCGAAGGCCGCGATCTGCTCAAGCTGTCCGAAGAGGAAATGCGCGAGATCCGCGGCCGCGATATCGCGATGATCTTCCAGGAGCCGATGACCTCGCTCAATCCCGTGCTCACCATAGGATTCCAGATCACCGAATCGCTGCTGATCCACCTCGGCATGGACATGGAGACGGCGCGCCGGCGCGCGGTCGAACTCCTGAAAATGGTGGGCATACCCGACCCCGAGCGCAGGCTCGACCAGTATCCGCACCAGTTTTCCGGCGGCATGCGCCAGCGCGTGATGATTGCGATCGGCCTCGCGTGCAATCCCAAGCTCATCATTGCCGACGAGCCGACCACCGCGCTCGACGTGACGATACAGGCGCAGATCCTGAAGCTGATGAAGGACCTGTCGCGGGATCTCAATATCGCGCTGGTGGTGATTACGCACAATCTGGGCGTCGTCGCGCGCTATGCCGATCGCGTCAACGTGATGTATGCCGCGCGCATGGCGGAGCAGGGCAGCGCCACCGACGTCTTCGCCGGCCCGCTGCACCCGTACACGACCGGATTGCTGCGCTCGGTGCCGCGCCTGGACCAGCCGCGCGGCCGCAGGCTCGAAACCATCGAAGGCCTCCCCCCCAATCTGCTCGAAGCGCCGCCCGGCTGCCGGTTTGCGCCGCGCTGCCCGGCACGGCAGGACGCCTGCGTCAGCGTGCTGCCCGAGCTGGAACTCGTTGCGCCGCATCGCTATTCGGCCTGCATACGCGCCAGGGAGCTGGCCCGGGTCGGCCCGACCGGTCTCGGTCTGCAAAGCGCCATGCTCGAGCGGCCGCAGCCCAAGGCGCTGGCCCGGGGCGAGCCGCTGCTTGAAGTTCGCGGCCTCAAGACTTATTTCGATGTGTCCTCCGGGCTCAAGAAGCATGCCGTGGTGCGGGCGGTCGATGGCATTTCGTTCGACATACAGCGCGGTGAAACCGTCGGCCTGGTCGGCGAATCAGGCTGCGGCAAGACCACCGTCGGGCGCACGCTGCTCAGGCTGGAGAACGCGACCGCCGGCAGGATCATGTTCGACGGCAAGGACGTGACCTCCATTTCCGGCGACACGCTCAAGAGCTATCGGCGGCAGATCCAGGTGATATTCCAGGACCCGTACAGCTCGCTGAATCCGCGCATGACCATCGGCCAGATCATCGCCGAACCGATGCTGGTGTACAAACTGCAGCCCGATCGCGCTTCAGCCAGGGCCAAGGCCGCGGAACTGCTGACGCAGGTCGGGCTGTTTGCCTACATGGCCGAGCGCTATCCGCATGAGCTGTCGGGCGGACAGCGCCAGCGCGTCGGCATTGCGCGCGCGCTGGCGATGCAGCCTTCGTTCATCGTGTGCGACGAGCCGGTATCCGCGCTCGATGTTTCGATACAGGCGCAAATCATCAATCTGCTCGAAGACCTGCAGCAAAAATTCGGGCTCACCTATTTGTTCATTGCCCATGATCTTGCGGTCGTGCGCCATATATCGGATCGCGTGGTCGTCATGTACCTGGGCAAGGTGATGGAGATCGCGGACCGCGACGCGCTCTACGCCGATCCGCTGCATCCTTACACCCAGGCCCTGCTCGATGCGGTGCCGGTTCCCGATCCGGCGCTGGAAGCGGTCCGCAAGTACTACGTGCTCGGCGGTGAAGTGCCCAGCCCGCTCAATCCGCCCCCGGGGTGCGTGTTTCACACGCGATGCCCGCGTGCCGGCGAGGAGTGTAAGATTAATATTCCCGAACTGCGGGAAGTGCGTCCCAGGCACTACGCCGCGTGCATCAAGCTTTAGACTCTGAGACCGCGGGCAGCATAAATAAACCAACCACAGGAGGAGACAATATGAAGTTCTCAGCCGTATTGCTTAGCATCGCCGCATTATTCGCGGCGACAGGGGGCGTCCATGCGGAAACGCCCAAGTCGGGCGGGCTGCTCAAGTTCGCGGTAAGCGCCGAGCCGCCCAATTACGACTGCCACGCCAATTCATCGTTTGCCTTCATTCATCCGGTGCGGCCGCATTATTCGACGCTGCTCAAGTTCGACGCCGCAAAATATCCGGATATCAAGGGCGATCTTGCTCAATCGTGGACCGTGTCGAAGGACGGCCTGACCTACACCTTCAAGCTGCGCAAGGGCGTCAAGTTCCACGATGGCTCGGGGTTTACTTCGGAAGACATCAAGGCGACCTACGACCGGCTGCGCAAGCCGCCGGCAGGCGTGAAATCGCTGCGCGAGGCGAGCTACGCCGACATTTCCGCCATCGAAACACCGGATCCGCTGACCGTGGTGTTCCGGCTTAAAAAACAGAACGCCTCCATGCTGTCCAATTTTGCCTCGCCCTGGGACTGCGTCTACAGCGCCGCGAAGCTCAAGCAGGACCCGCGCTTTCCCGAGCGCAACATCATGGGTACCGGGCCGTTCACGTTTGTCGAACATGTCGCCGGCTCGCACTGGACGGCGCGCAGGTTTGACGGTTATTACGAGAAGGGCAAGCCCTATCTCAACGGGTATATTGCGATTTTCATCAGCGGCGCGCCTATGGTGAATGCGCTTGCGGCCGGCGAGGTGCTGGCCGAATTTCGCGGCCACTCGCCCGCTGATCGCGACCGCCTCGTCAAGACGCTGGGCGACAAGGCCGTGGTCCAGGAGTCTCCCTGGGTATGCAGCCTGGTGGTGACCTTCAATACCAAGAAGAAACCTTTCGATGATGCGCGCGTGCGCCGCGCCCTGTCGCTGGCAATCGACCGCTGGGGCGGTGCGCAAGCGCTGTCAAAAGTCGCGCTGGTGCGCCATGTCGGGGGGGTATTGCGGCCGGGCTATGATCTGGCGATGCCGGAGAAGGATCTGGTCTCCGTCCCCGGGTTTTCCAAGGACATCAATGCGTCGCGCGCCCAGGCCCGGAAACTGCTGCAGGAGGCGGGCGTGCCGAATCTCACCTTCACGTTCACCAACCGCAACGTGGCGATGCCTTATACGCCGGTCGGCGTGTTCCTGATCGACCAGTGGCGGCAGATTGGCGTCAATGCCAAGCATGAACAGCTGGAGACCCGGCTGTATCTGGCGGCGATGCAAAAAGACAAGGCGACGTATGATGCGGCGCTCGACTTCAACTGCGACTTCATGGACGAGCCCAATCTGCAGTTGCAGAAGTATCTGTCGGAAGACCGCTCCAGCATCAATTATTCCGGCCATATCGACCGCACGCTCGACGCGCTGTATGACAAGCAGTCGGGCGAGCTCGACAAGAAAAAACGGTTTGCCATTCTGCGCGAGTTCGAAAAACGCACGTTCGAGCAGGCTTACGTGGTGCCCACCATCTGGTGGCACCGCATCATCGTGACGCACAAGCAGCTCAAAGGCTGGAACATCACCCCCAGCCATTATGTGAACCAGGATCTCGCCGACGTCTGGCTTGATCAGTAGCGGCCGGTCAAAGTGCGCGGCCTGCCTCAGGCGGCCGCGCATTTTATGTTTATAATCAATGGGCTACATTTTTGGCTTTAATCCGTAAATGCTGCGTTATCTCATCCACCGCCTGATGCTCATGATCCCGACGCTGATCGGCGTCGCGATCCTGGTGTTTTTCCTGCTGCGGCTGATGCCCGGGGACCCGGTGGCGACGATGCTGATGGGGGATGGCGGGGCCAATGTGCCGGCCCACGTGCTCGAGGCCGAGCGTGCGCGCCTCGGGCTCGATAAACCGATCTATGTGCAGTTCCTGAAATGGTTCGGCGGCGTGCTGCAGGGCGACTTCGGGTATTCGATGTGGACCGGCAAATCGGTTGTCCATGAAATCGGCATCCGGCTGGAATTGTCGATGCAGGTTGCAGTGATGGCAACCATACTCGCGATCCTGCTGGCGTTGCCGCTGGGCACGCTGTCCGCCATTTACAAGGACACCTGGATCGATCATGCGATCCGCATGTTTTCAATCGCCGGTCTGGCCGTGCCTTCGTTCTGGCTCGGCATGATCATCATCCTGCTGCTCCTCAATTATTTTTCGTGGATACCGCCGCTGACGTTCACGCCTTTTTTCGAGGATCCGTGGCTGAACCTGACGCAGCTCATCTGGCCGGCGCTCGCGGTCGGCTACCGCTATTCGTCGGTGGCCACCCGCATGATGCGCTCGTCGATACTCGAGGTGATGCAGGAAGACTACATCCGCACTGCCCGGGCCAAAGGCGTTTTTGAAAGACTGGTCATCGCGCGACATGCGATGCGAAACGCGATGCTGCCGGTGGTCACCGTGATCGGCCTGGAGTTCGCGTTCCTGATCGGCGGGCTGGTCGTGACCGAGCAGGTGTTCAACCTGAACGGCATCGGCAAGCTTTTTGTGCAGGCCGTGGCGCGCGGCGATTACACCCTGATCCAGGGGCTGGTGCTGCTGGTGGCCGTGTTCTTCGTGCTGATCAATTTTGTGATCGATCTGATGTACGGTTTTCTGGATCCCCGTATCCGCTATCGCTGATGAATACCGCCTCCACCGTCATCGCTTACAAGACCCCTGCACGCCGCCACCCGGTGCTGCTGTTCATCACGCAGCAGCCGCTTGGCGCCGCCGGCCTGGTGATCATCGTCCTGATGGCGGTTGCGGCAATGTTTGCGCCCTGGGTCGCGCCTTACGATCCGCTGTTCATCAACTACAACGCGATGCTGGCCCGGCCCTCGGCGGAACACTGGCTCGGCACCGATTCTTTCGGCCGCGATGTGTTGTCGCGCATCATCTACGGCGCGCGCACCGCGCTGGCGGTCGGGTTTCTCGCGTCTTTCATCGGTTCGACCATAGGCGCCATCGTCGGTGTGGTGTCTGCTTACTTCGGCGGCAAGACCGACATGATCGTCCAGCGCATCATGGATGTGCTGCTGTCCTTCCCGATCATCGTGCTCGCCATCACCGTGGTGGCCGTATTGGGCAAGAATATCGTGCTCGGCATCGACATCAATCTGATCATTGCCATCGGACTGCCGATGGTGCCCAAGGTGGCGCGTGTCGTGAGATCATCCGCCCTGGCCATCCGCGAACTGCCTTATATCGATGCCGCGCGCACTGCGGGGTTTTCCCACCTGCGGATCATTTTCCGCCACATGCTGCCCAACGTGGTTGCCCCCTATCTGATCATGCTGACCGCGTTCGTGGCGCAGGCGATTCTGGCCGAGGCCTCGCTGTCGTTCCTGGGGCTGGGCGTGACGGAACCTACGCCGTCGTGGGGCCTGATGCTGTCGGGCGCGGCGGCGGACTTTTATCAGCAGGCGCCGTGGATGATCGTGTTTCCCGGACTGGCCATCAGTCTGGCGGTATTCGCCTTCAATCTGTTCGGCGATTCGCTGCGCGATTGGCTGGACCCCAAGATCAAGCTCTAGAGAGCTGTGAGCTGTGAGCTGTGAGCTGTGAGCCGTGAGCCGTGAGCGGTAAGCAGTGAGCAGTGAGCAGAAAACAAAGGGCGCAAAAGCGCGTCGATCTTACCGCTTACCGCTTACCGCTTACCGCTCAAGCGTATAACGCCGCACCTTCGCCTCGTCTACTTCGATTCCCAGGCCGGGGCCGGCAGGCACTTCATAGTGTCCGTTAGCAAAGCGTATCGGTTCCTTCAGCACGTCATCGGCAAGATACTGGCTCGACACGCTCACGCCCCAATCCAGCGAGGGAACGGCGGCCGCCAGATGCAGCATGGCCGCGGCTGCGATGCCGGACTCGGCGATTTTGCAGGCCAGGTTGACTTTCATGCCGAGCTTTTCGCACAGCAGCGCGGCGTCGTACACCGGCTGCATGCCTCCGAGCTTGATGGTCTTCAGGCTGCAGCCGTGCGCCGCGCCCGCATCGTGATGCCGGCGCAGATCCTCCAGGCCGTGCAGCCCTTCGTCGAAACCGATCTTGACGCGACTGGCCCGCGCCACCCTGGCCATGCCCTCGATATCGTCCCCGGCCACCGGCTGTTCGAAAAATTCCAGCGTGGTGTCCGCCACGGCCTGCACATAGGCTATGGCCTGCGCCACCGACCAACCCTGATTGGCATCCGCGCAGATCAATACGTTCTTGCCCAGGACATCGCATACCTTGCGCGTGCGCTCCGCATCCACCAGCGGTTCCGCGACGGCGACCTTGATCTTGTAGGCGACATAGCCTTCGGCCTTTCTGCGCACGGCCTCTTCGACGTCGGCGGCGGTGCTGCCGCTGCCTATCATGCGCAGCGCGGGAATGCGATCGCGCCGCTTGCCGCCCAGCAACTCGTAAACGGGCTTTCCGGTGCTGCGGCCGAGCGCGTCGTGCAGCGCCATTTCGATGACTGATTTGGCAGAGCGATTGCCGTAGAGGTAACGGTCGGCGCGGCCCATCACCGCAGCGATGTCGTCGGCCGGCAGCCCCTCGAGAAAAGGCGCCAGATAACGCACCGCCGCCACCATGCTTTCCACGGTTTCACCGGTCATGGTGGGAGCCGAGGCGGCCTCTCCCCAGCCCACCACGCCGTCGTCGGTTTCTAGCCGAACCAGCGTGTTGTTGGCGCGGCTGACCTGCTCCAGCGACATCTTGACGGGCTTTATCATCGGCAGACTGACCGCGATAGGCGTTATGCGTTTGATCTTCATGGGAGATGAATGAGTGAAGGGGTGGTTCTGAACGTGCCGCGCGCAGCAAGGCTGCGCGCGGCACGTGTACTAACTAACGCCAGCCGGCTGCCGGCCTATATCTTGCCCATCTTCTTGACGACGGCCGCCATGCGCTTGTAGTCGGCGTCGAAAAACTTTTTGAACTCCGGGGCGTCCCGGTAATCGGGCACGACCTGAACATTTTCCAGCGCTTGCTTGAACAAGGGGTCGGCAGCCGCTTTGCGGATCAACTCGCGCAACTTGTTCATGGTCGGCTCCGGCGTCCCTGCGGCGGTAAACAGCCCTACCCACAGGTATGCCTCGACGTCATAACCGAGATCCTTTAGCGGCTTGACATCCGGTAGCGCCGGATGCGGCTTGACGCCCCAGTTGGCAAGCGCACGCAGCTTGCCGGATTTGACATGAGGATACACGGCGGCCGGCCCGCTCGCTGTGACTTGCGAATGGCCGCCCAGCGCCTGGGTGATGGCCGGACCACCCCCGGTGGTCGGCAGGTGACGCATCTTGAGCCCGGCAGCGTCTATGAACATCGCCATCGGCGTGTGCGTGATGCCGTACGGGCCCGAGGATGAAAAAACCAGCTCGCCCGGACGGCTTTTTGCGAGAGCAACCAGTTCTTTTACGTTTTTCGCCGGCAATGAGGGGTGAACGACCATAGTCAGGGGGTCGGCGCTCAACAGCGCGACCGGCGCAATCTGATCGAGCGAGAAGGGCGATTTCACCCCGTAGACTTTGTCCTTTTCGATGACAAGATAAAGATTCGGTGTCGTCACCAGAATGTTGTGGCCGTCGGCCGGCTGATTGGCGACGTAGGCCGTGCCAACCGCCGCCGTTCCACCGGGCCTGTTGACTACCGGCGCCGGTTGGCTGGTGAGTTTTTCGATCACCGCTGACAGCGGCTGGGCGTGGATCTGATTCATGCCGCCAGGTGGATTCGGCACGGTGATGTTGATTGCGCGTGAGGGAAAATCTTGCGCATAGCCGAAAACAGATGCAAATCCCAGGATGACCGCGGGCAACAGGCGTTTCATGTCTCCTCCTTTTTAATGACTGGAATGCGCGCCAGAGGGGTATATCGGCGCGACGTTGTATTTTCTAATTGGGGGGTTACGGAATGAAGGTAACTCCCCGGGCCAACTGCTGTCAACCGTCCTGTCCGGATGGTGCGGGGGAGCCGAAGCCGGGTAAACTAAGCGCTGCGTTCGGGCTGCGGTGCGGCCGTCTGCCTCAGCAGGGTCATGGGGAAAAGCTGTTTTTTTGGGGATGTTGAATTGATCGATGCGGCAATCGTAGGTCTGGGCTGGTGGGGTAAAAACATCGTCAATGCGGTGCAGGGCAAGAGCACCCGCCTGCGTTTCATACGCGGCGTGAGCAAGGAACCCGATACGGTGCGCGATTTCGCGGCGCAGCACGGATTTGAGCTGTCTGCCGACCTTGCCGACGTGCTCGCGGATTCGCGCGTGCAGGCCGTCGTTCTGGCAACACCGCATTCGCTGCATCCGGCGCAGGTGATCGAGGTGGCCAAGTCGGGCAAGGCGGTGTTCTGCGAAAAACCGCTGGCGATGAAAAAGGCCGATGCCCTGCGCGCGGTCCAGGCCTGCGAGCAGGCCGGGATCGTGCTGGGGCTGGGCACCAACAAGCGCTTCTGGCCGTCGATGCGCGAGTTGAGGCAGGTGGTCGCAAGCGGCGTGCTGGGCGAACTCCTGCATGTCGAGGCGCACTACTCCAATCTGAATTCGAACAAAAATTTCGCAACCTGGCGCGATTCGCCCGCAGAGTCGCCGGGCGGAGGCATGACCGGATCCGGCATTCATGTGCTGGACGCCGTGGTCAGCCTGGCCGGTCCGGTGCGCCGCGTGCATGCGCAGCTGGTCTCGCGCAAACCGCAGCCCGATCCGCTCGACACGGTATCGGTGCTGTTCGAATTCGAAAACCGCCTCAGCGGCACACTCGCCGCAGTCCGGGCGACGCCGTTTTACTGGCGTGTGCATGTGTTCGGCGACAAGGGATCGGCCGAAGCGCTGGGCGAGAATGACCTGGTGCTGCACCTGGCCGGCGCGAAACCGCAGCCTGCCCATTTCGAGCCGGTGGATTCTCTGAGCGCCGAATTCGATGCGTTCGCTGATGCGGTAGCCGGCCGGGCGCCGTATCCTATCCCGACCTCGCACATGATCCATACCGTCGCCGCATTCGAGGCCGTGATCCAGTCGATTGCAACGCAATCGACCGTGATTCTCGGTGACGCTGGCGCCCAGCGCGCACCGTCTGTTTCGGCCGAGTGACCCGCTCAGAATGTCCCAGGCGCACAGCACCGATGGCGCAGCCTGTCTTGCCGGTGTCCGCGATGCCGCCGGCGTGCCGGCCGCGGTGCTTGCCGCCGGCATGATAGGGTTCGGCGCGTTTGCGCTCGAGTACGGATTCAATGTGTGGCTTGCGCTGTTATGCACCGCGGGCGTCTGGGCGCTGCCGGGACAGATAGTCCTGCTGGAAATGTACAGCAACGGCGCCCCGGGATATCTGACGGTGATCGCGGTCATGCTGACCGGGGCCCGGTTTCTGCCGATGACCCTGTCGCTGATGCCTGTGATCCGCCATCCGCGCCATTCGCGGCTTGCTGTTTATCTGACCGCGCACCTGATTGCGATGACCGGCTGGGCCTGGGCCATGCAGCGGTGCCCGGGGATGCCGCAGGAAAGGCGTCTGCCCTACTTCATGGGATTCGCTGTGGCCTGCTGGGCGGTCAGTATCGCTGCGACGGCGGTCGGCTATTTCCTTGCGGGATGGTTCCCTGCGCCATTGCGGCTGGGCTTCGTCTTCCTCACGCCGGTTTATTTCATCGTGATTCTCGTCGGCGATGTGCGCTCTGCGCTTGCGGCATGGGCGCTGGCCTGCGGCGCTGTCGCCGGCCCGCTGTTCCACCTGCTGAGCCCGCAATGGAGCGTGCTTCTGGCGGGATTGGCCGGCGGGACGCTGGCGTATTACATTCAAAGATTGCATGGACAGTCACACCGCTGAAATTCTGATCCTGGTGCTCTCCTGCGCTGTGGCGACCTACGCCTGGCGCGGCCTGGGCGTGCTGTTATCCGGGCGCATACGGACCGACAGCGAGCTTTTCAACTGGGTCGCGTGCGTAGCTTTCGCCATGGTCGCGGGTCTCATCATGCGGATAGTCGTGATGCCGACCGGCATGCTGGCTATGAGCGTGCTCGCCGACCGGCTGTTGGCTTGCGTGCTGGCGCTGCTCGCGTTCTACGTCAGCCGAAAAAACCTGTTTGTTGGCGTCATCACCGGCGTGATCGTAGTGATCGCGGCTGGCTATGTGCGCGGAATCTACTCATGAGGCCGTATAAAATGGCGGCATCTGACTTGAGGCAGCTATGAGCGAAAGCATCCATGTCGAACGCGACGGTGTCGTGGCCACAGTCATCCTGAGCAATCCCGGCAAGCTCAACGCGCTCACCGTGGCGATGTGGCGCGATTTGGCGCGCGTGATGGACGAGCTGTCGGCGCGCGATGATCTGCGGTGCGTGGTCCTGCGCGGCGCGGGCAGGAGCGCGTTTGCTGCCGGCGCCGACATCGCCGAATTTGCGCAGCTGCGCGACAATGTCGCGCAGGGCAAGGTTTACCACCGGGAATATGTATTCGGCGCGCTGAGGGCCGTGGGCGAATGCAGGCATCCGACGGTGGCCATGATACACGGGGCATGCGTCGGCGGCGGCCTCGAGATCGCGTGTCAGTGCGATATCAGGGTCGCCGGGCAGTCCGCGCGCTTCGGCGTGCCGATCAACCGGCTGGGCTTTGTCATTGCCTATGATGAACTGTCCGCGCTGCTGCCTCTCGTGGGACGGGCGGTGGCG
>Ga0113563_10000450_pt1 | contig 19784 bp, 16 predicted proteins | sample Mud3Dept3metaG_FD_80117 | JGI IMG/M metagenome (GOLD analysis project Ga0113563, IMG submission 80117) | Freshwater wetland microbial communities from Ohio, USA, analyzing the effect of biotic and abiotic controls - Mud 3 Core 4 Depth 3... | ecosystem: Environmental > Aquatic > Freshwater >... | reverse complement strand
GAGGCCTGACGCCGTGTTGAGCAGCGAACTCGAGATCTGCCTGAACGAGGCTTTCCAGGCGGCCCGCGAGGCCCGCCACGAATTCATGACCGTCGAGCACCTCCTGCTGTCGATCATCGAGACGACCCGGGTGCGCGAGATCCTGCGCGCCTGCGGGGCCGACGCGACCCGGTTGCGCAAGGAACTCGCCGAGTTCATCGACCAGACGACGCCGCGCCTCAAGCAGGACGACGACCGCGAGGTTCAGCCGACGCTGGGCTTCCAGCGAGTCCTGCAGCGCGCCGTGTTCCACGTCCAGTCGAGCGGCAAGAAGGAAGTCTCGGTCGCGAACGTGCTGGTGGCGATCTTCAGCGAGAAGCATTCGCACGCCGCGTACCTGCTCACGCTGCAGGACGTCTCCCGGCTCGACGTGGTGAACTACATCTCGCACGGGCTCGCGAAGCCCGGCGACGAGCGCGAGTCGCGCAGCGAGGAGGCGCCGCAGGGCGAGGGCGAGCGCGACGCCGAGGGCAGCTCGGCGCTCGAGAAGTACGCCACGAACCTCAACCGCCTGGCGATCGAGGGCCGCATCGATCCGCTCATCGGCCGCGCGCTCGAGGTCGAGCGCACCATCGAGATCCTGTGCCGGCGGCGCAAGAACAATCCGCTGTACGTGGGCGAGGCGGGCGTCGGCAAGACCGCCCTGGTCGAGGGTCTTGCGCGGCTGATCGTCGAGCGTCGCGTGCCCGAGGTGCTGGCCGACAGCACGGTCTATTCGCTCGACCTCGGCTCGCTGATTGCTGGCACCAAGTACCGCGGCGACTTCGAGAAGCGGCTCAAGGGCGTGCTCGCCGAGATCAAGAAGCTTCCCGGAGCCATCCTGTTCATCGACGAGATCCACACCGTGATCGGTGCCGGGGCGGCCTCGGGCGGCGTGATGGACGCCTCGAACCTCATCAAGCCGGCGCTCGCGAACGGCGAGCTGCGCTGCATCGGGTCGACCACCTACCAGGAGTTCCGCGGCATCTTCGAGAAGGATCACGCCCTGACGCGGCGCTTCCAGAAGATCGACATCATCGAGCCGACCGTTGCGGAGACGATCGAGATCCTGCGCGGCCTGCGGCAGAAGTTCGAGGAGCACCACGGCATCCGCTACGCCGACGAGGCCCTGATCGCCGCGGCGGAGCTCTCGGCACGCCACATCAACGACCGGCACCTGCCGGACAAGGCCATCGACGTCATCGACGAGGCGGGTGCGCGCCAGCGCGTGAAGCCGGCCGGAGAGCGCGAGATGGTGGTTACGGTCAACCAGGTCGAGGACGTCGTGGCACGGATGGCGCGCATCCCGCCGAAGACCGTGTCGTCGAGCGATCGCGACGTGCTGCGCAACCTCGAGCGTAACCTCAAGCTCGTGATCTACGGGCAGGACAAGGCGATCGAGACGCTGTCGGCGGCGATCAAGATGTCGCGCTCGGGCCTCGGCGACCAGCACAAGCCGGTGGGCTCCTTCCTGTTCGCCGGCCCCACCGGTGTCGGCAAGACGGAGGTGACGCGCCAGCTCGCCTCGGCGCTTGGCGTCGAGCTGTTGCGCTTCGACATGTCGGAGTACATGGAGCGCCACACCGTGTCGCGGCTGATCGGCGCGCCCCCGGGCTACGTCGGCTTCGACCAGGGCGGGCTCCTCACCGAGGCCATCACCAAGAACCCGCACTGCGTGCTGCTGCTCGACGAGATCGAGAAGGCCCACCCTGACGTCTTCAACCTGCTGCTGCAGGTCATGGACCACGGCACGCTGACCGACAACAACGGCCGAAAGGCAGATTTCCGTCACGTCGTGATCGTGATGACCACCAACGCCGGTGCTGCCGAGATGAGCCGGGCCTCGATCGGCTTCGTCGCGCAGGACAACGCGCCCGACGGCATGGAGGCGATCCGGCGGCTGTTCGCACCGGAGTTCCGCAACCGCCTCGACGCCGTCGTCCAGTTCCAGGGGCTGGACGAGCGCACGATCCAGCGCGTGGTGGACAAGCTGATCGTGGAAGTGGAGGCGCAGCTCGAGCAGAAGGGCGTCGCGCTGCACGTCGAGGACGACGCGCGGGCGTGGATCGCCCGGCGCGGCTACGACCCGAAGATGGGCGCCCGACCGATGGCGCGCGTCATCCAGGAGCACATCAAGCGGCCGCTCGCGGAGGAACTGCTGTTCGGGCAGCTCGAGAAGGGCGGGCACGCATTCGTCAGCGTGGGCGCCGACGAGCAGCTCAAGATCGAGACCCGTTCGTCGGAGGAGCCGGCGCTGCTCGAGTGACGCGGCGGGCCGGCGGCCCGAAATCCGGGTTCAGCGGCCCCGGTAGACGATGCGGCCCTTGGTCAGGTCGTAGGGCGTCATCTCCACGGTGACGCTGTCGCCGGTGAGGATGCGGATGTAGTTCTTGCGCATCTTGCCCGAGATGTGCGCGGTCACGATGTGGCCGTTCTGCAACTGAACCCTGAAGGTCGTGTTGGGCAGTGTTTCCACCACCCGGCCTTCCATCTGAATTGCGTCTTCTTTCGCCATGCACCCTCTCAGCAGCCCCGCGGGCCGCGCGAATTCTGCATAAAGGGCTATGGCAAAGCAAACGACGCACCTCGCCAGGTCGGGTCGGGCGCGAGTGGGCCGGCCGTTGCCGCGGCGAGCTCGCGCAGGAATTCGCGCCTCGGAAGGCTGCGCGCGCCCAGGCTCGACAGGTGCGGGCTCGCGATCTGGCAGTCGATGAAGCGATAGTTGCGCTCCTGCAACGAGTGTGAAAGGGCGCAGATCGCGATTTTCGAGGCGTCCCGCTCGGCACTGAACATCGACTCGCCGAAGAACACCCGCCCCAGCGCGACGCCGTAGATCCCGCCCGCAAGCCGAGTCCCGTTCCAGGTCTCGACCGAGTGGGCGAAGCCGAGCTCGTGCAGGCGCAGGTAGGCCGCCCGCATCCGGGGCGTGATCCAGGTGCCCTCGGGGCGACGCTCGGGATCGGCGCAGCCGTCCATCACGGCATCGAACGCCCGGTCGAAGCTGGTGGAGAACTGCCGCCGGCGCAGGGTCTTCGCGAGGCTGCGAGAGACGTGCAGCTCCGCCGGATAGAGCACGGTGCGCGGGTCCGGCGACCACCAGAGGATGGGTTGGCCGGCCGAGAACCATGGGAAGATGCCACGGCGGTAGGCCTCGATGAGCCGCTCGGGCGCGAGATCGCCGCCGGCGCACAGCAGGCCGTCGGGTTCGGCTAGCGCGGTCTCGACCGGCGGAAACGCCGTCGGCGGGTCACCCGGCTGCAGCCAGGGAATCACGACTCCGGTCCCCGCTGGAAGGGCAGGTGCTGCCGGGCCGCCTCGAGGTATTCGAGCACACCGGCGCGCTCGCGCTCGAGGTACCGTGCGACCGCCGCGTGGAATCCCTCGTGGGCGAGCCAGTGCGCCGAGTTCGTGAGCGTCGGGGCGAAGCCGCGCGCGAGTTTGTGCTCGCCCTGCGTGCCGGGATCGAACTGCTCCAGGCCTTGGGCGATGCAGTGCTCGATGCCCTGGTAGTAGCAGGCCTCGAAGTGCAGGCAGTCCTCGTGGCCGGCCGCGCCCCAGTAACGCCCGTACAGCGTCCCGCCACCCTGCAGGAACACCGCCGCGGCCAGCGGCGTGCCCTCGCGCTCGGCAAGCTTGACGACCACCGCGCCCGGCAGGCGCCGCGCGACGTCGGCGAGGAAGTCCGCATTGAGATAGTGACCGTTGCCGTGGCGCAGGAAGGTACGCTCGGAGAAGGCGAAGATCGTCCGCCACAGATCGGCGCCGATGTCCTCGCCCGGCAGGCTGCGCAGGGTGATGCCCGCCTCGAGCACCCGTCGCCGCTCGCGGCGCAGCTTCTTGCGCTTGTCCGAGCGGAAGCCGTCGAGAAAGTCATCGAAGTCGCGGTAGCCGCGGTTGCGCCACAGGAACCGGCAGTCGTTCCGGCGCAGGAAGCCCGCCGCCTCGAGGGCGGCCTGGTCGTCGTCGGTCGTGAAATTGACATGCACGCCGGAGGCGCCGTCGCGGCTCGCGGTCTCGCGCAGCAGCGCGGCGACCGTGCCGCGCAGCGTGCCCGCTTCCGCACCGGCGCGCACGAGCAGGCGTGGGCCGGTCACGGGCGTGAAGGGGATCGCCGCGAGCTGCTTCGGGTAATAGTCGAGTCCGGCCCGCGCGTAGGACTGCGCCCAGCTCCAGTCGAAGATGAACTCGCCCCAGGAATGCGCCTTTTCGTAGCGGGGCACGGCTGCAATGAGCCGCCCCGCCTCGTCGCGCAGCAGCAGGTGGCGCGGTTCCCAGCCGGTGTCGCCGCCCACGCAGGCCCGGCTTTCGAGCGCGTCGAGGAAGGCGTGGCTCAGGAACGGGTTGCCCGCTGCGTCGAGCGCATCCCAGTCGGCGGCCGGGACCTCGGACAACCGGGCGACGATCTCCGCGCGGACGCGCACCGGGGCGGGAGGCGGCCGGCTCAGTGGCCGGCGTCGTCGAGTTGCTCGAGGTACTTGTCGGCGTCGAGGGCCGCCATGCAGCCGGTTCCCGCAGAGGTCACGGCCTGGCGGTAGACGTGGTCGGCCACGTCGCCGGCCGCGAACACCCCGGGCACGCTGGTGGCCGTGGCGTTGCCGGCGATCCCCGAGCGCACCATGATGTAGCCGCCCTTCATCTCGAGCTTGCCCTCGAAGAGCTGTGTGTTGGGCGTGTGCCCGACGGCGATGAAGACGCCGGCGACCGACAGGTCCCGAGTGGCGCCGCCCTCGGTCGCCGCGATGCGTACGCCGGTCACGCCGGAGTCGTCACCGAGCACGTCCTGCACGTTGTGGTTCCAGACGATCTCCACCACGCCGGCGCGTTGTCGCTCGAACAGCCGGTCCTGCAGGATCTTCTCGGCGCGCAGCCGGTCCCGTCGATGCACCAGCGTGACGTGCGAGGCGATGTTCGAGAGGTAGAGCGCCTCTTCCACGGCGGTGTTGCCGCCGCCGATCACCGCCACGCGCTGGCCGCGGAAGAAGAAGCCGTCGCAGGTCGCGCAGGCCGACACGCCGCGGCCGCGGAACGCCTGTTCGGATTCGAGCCCGAGGTAGCGGGCGCTGGCCCCGGTGGCGATCACGAGCGCGTCGCAGGTGTACTCGCCGCGGTCGCCCACGAGCCGCAGCGGACGACCGGAGAAATCCACCTCGTTCACGTGGTCCATCAGGATCTCGGTGTCGAAGCGCTCGGCGTGCTCGCGCATGCGTTCCATGAGCCCAGGGCCCGTGAGTCCGTGCGGGTCGCCCGGCCAGTTGTCGACCTCGGTGGTGGTCATGAGCTGTCCGCCCTGTTCCATGCCGGTGAGCAACAGCGGCTTGCGGTTCGCGCGGGCCGCATAGACGGCGGCGGCGTAGCCGGCAGGCCCGGAGCCCAGGATGATCAGCCGCGAGTGACGGGGGGTGCTCATGTATACTTCCTCGCGTTTTGTCGCATCGCGTCCGGGTGGGGCGCGGCATGGTAAGCAACAACCCGCCGCTCGGCAAAGCGCGGCCGGTCAGCCCGAAGCGGGCGCGTTGCGCGGAAGCCCTGGCGGCTCCGCGCCCTTGTGGATAATCTCATTTCGTTCAGTTGTTTACTGGAAGGCCTTGAGCTTTCAGGTGATATGCGGTGGCAAGAGCCGAAACGAAGCGTGACCCCTCTGCCGAGTCGGCCGTGATTGCACGCGGGCTGCGCGAGAGCGCCCTGTGGATCTTCGGCGCGCTGGCCCTGATCCTGTTCGTGGCGCTGGCGAGCTACGATCCATCGGACGCCGCTTTTTCCTCCACGGGCGAGCACGGGCCGGTCGAGAACCTGATCGGTCCAGTCGGCGCCTGGCTGTCCGACCTGTTCTTCGTGCTGTTCGGGGCCCCTGCGTATCTCTTCCCGCTACTGCTCGCCGTCGCCGGCTGGGCGCTCTATCGCGAGCGGGGAGACCGGCTGCCTGCCAGTCGTCGCTCGCTCGGCCTGCGCGGCCTCGGGTTCGCCCTCGCGCTCGCCACGAGCTGCGGGCTGGCCACTCTGCATTATGCGTCCGGCTCGTTGCCGAGTACCGCGGGCGGGGTGCTCGGTGCGTTGGTCGGCGACGGCCTCGCCTCGGTCATGAGCTTCCTCGGCGCGACCCTGTTGCTGTTGGCCGTCTGGCTCGCCTCCGTCTCGTTGTTCACCGGCGTCTCGTGGCTCGCCGTCATGGACCGCATCGGGCAGGGCGTGCTCGCCGGGCTCGCCTGGGCCCGCGAGCGGATGTCCACCGCGCGCGATGTGAAGGCCGGCCGCGAGGTCAAGCAGGCCCGCCAGGAGGTGGTGCGAGAGGAGCAGAAGAAGGCCGCCGACCGCAAGCCGCCGAAGATCGAAGCGCCCGCGCCCAAGGTCGAGAAGAGCGAGCGGGTCGAGAAGGAGAAGCAGGTGGCGCTGTTCGAGCCGCCGGGCTCGACGGAGCTGCCGGAGCTCTCGTTGCTCGACGATGCGCCGCCGCGTGCCGGCGGCTACTCGGCCGAGGCGCTCGAGGCCATGTCGCGGCTCGTGGAATTGAAGCTGCGGGATTTCGGCGTCGAAGCCGAGGTGGTCGAGGTGCACCCCGGCCCGGTGATCACGCGCTTCGAGCTGCGGCCCGCGCCGGGCGTGAAGGTGGCGCAGATCTCGCACCTTGCCAAGGACCTCGCGCGTGCACTTTCAGCCGTGAGCGTGCGCGTCGTCGAGATCATCCCGGGCAAGTCCACCATGGGCCTCGAGATCCCGAACGAGTCGCGCGAGATCGTGACGCTCGGCGAGATCATCAAGTCGAAGGCCTACGACGAGATGCACTCGCCGATCGCGCTGGTGCTCGGCAAGGACATCGGCGGCAACCCGGTGGTCGCGGACCTCGCCCGCATGCCGCACCTGCTGGTGGGCGGCACCACGGGCTCGGGCAAGTCCACTGCCGTGAACGCGATGGTCCTGTCGCTGCTCTACAAGTCGTCCGCGGAGCAGGTCCGGCTGATCATGATCGACCCGAAGATGCTGGAGCTCTCGGTGTACGAGGGCATCCCGCACCTGCTCGCGCCCGTGGTCACCGACATGAAGCAGGCGGCCAACGCGCTGCGCTGGTGCGTGGCCGAGATGGAGCGCCGCTACCGCCTCATGGCCTTCGCGGGCGTGCGCAACCTCGCAGGCTACAACCGCAAGGTCAAGGAGGCGGCCGACGAGGGCAGGCCGCTGCGCGACCCGCAGGAGATGAAGCAGCTGCTGCCGGACGCCGACCCTTCGTCGATCCCGCCGCTCGAGCCGCTGCCCTACATCGTGGTGATCGTCGACGAGCTCGCCGACCTGATGATGATCGTCGGCAAGAAGGTCGAGGAGCTGATCGCGCGTTTGGCGCAGAAGGCGCGCGCCTCGGGCATCCACCTGATCCTCGCCACGCAGCGCCCGTCGGTGGACGTGATCACCGGCCTCATCAAGGCCAACATCCCGACGCGCATCGCCTTCCAGGTCTCGGCCAAGGTCGATTCGCGCACCATCCTCGACCAGAGCGGTGCCGAGGCGCTGCTCGGCCACGGCGACATGCTGTTCCTGCAGCCGGGCACCTCGCTGCCGGTGCGCGTGCACGGCGCGTTCGTCTCCGACCAGGAAGTGCACCGAGTGGTCGCCAAGCTCAAGGTCATGAGCCCGCCCGTGTACCTCGACGAGGTGCTCGACGGGCCGTCGGCGCCGATCCCCGGCCTGCCGGGCGAGTCCTCCGGCGGGGAGGAGGGCGGCGGCGACCCGGAGCAGGACCCGCTCTACGACGAAGCCGTGCGCATCGTCACGGAGAGTCGCAAGGCGTCGATCTCGGGCGTGCAGCGCCGGCTCAAGATCGGCTACAACCGCGCCGCCCGCATGATCGAGGCCATGGAGGCGGCGGGTCTCGTCGGACCCCTGCAGTCAAACGGCGCCCGCGAGGTGATCGCGCCGCCGCCGCCTGAGGCGGACTGAACCATGCCGCACGCCGCACGCTGGATCGCCGGATGGCTCGCCTGCCTGCTCGCGCCGGCCGCACTCGCGCAGGGCGGGGGAGACGCCGTGGCGCGCGTGGACGCCTACCTCGCGTCGCTCAGGACGCTGTCGGCGGACTTCGCCCAGGTGGTCCGCAACCGCGACGGGCAGGTGGTGGACCGCGCCTCGGGCACGCTGTCGCTGTCGCGACCGGACCGCTTCCGCTGGGATTACCGCCAGCCCTACCTGCAGACCATCGTCGCCGACGGCGAGCGGCTGTGGCTGTACGACAGCGACCTCGAGCAGGTGACGGTGCGCGCGCTCGAGGCGGGCCTCGGCTCGACGCCCGCGATGCTGCTGTCGGGCTCGGGCAGGGTGGGCGATGCGTTCACGGCGCTCGTGCTCGAGCGCGAGGGCGAGTGGACCTGGGCCCGCCTGCGACCGAAGCAGGAGAGCTCGGACTTCGACCGCGTCGGGCTCGCCTTCGACGCGCGCGGCGAGCTCGCCGCGATGGAGCTGCGCGACAAGCTCGGCCAGGCCACGGTCATCGAGTTTGGCAACGTGCGGCGCAATCCGGCGCTCGACGCGGCGCTGTTCCGCTTCGAGCCGCCGCCCGGCGCCGACGTGATCGGGCGTGCGGCGCCCTGAGCCCGCCGTGCTGCCGCTGACCCATGTGCCCGCCTGGCTGGCGGCGAGCGCCCTGCTCGTCGCCGCCGTGATCGTCGCGAGCCTGCTGCCCGGCGGTTCGGGCCTCGACGTCGGCAACCTGGACAAGCTCGGTCATTTCGTCGCCTACGCGGCGCTCGCCACCTGGTTCGGCGGTCTCTTTTCGCGCCGCGGGTACTGGGGCGTGGCGATCGGCCTGGCGCTGCTCGGGATCGGGCTCGAGGTGCTGCAGGATCTCGTGGCGCGCAACCGCACCGGCGACGCGAACGACGTGGTGGCCAACCTCGCGGGCGTGGGCGCAGGGCTCGCGCTCGCGCTGTGGCGCACGGGCGGCTGGGCGCTCAGGATGGAGGCATGGCTGAACCGGACCTGACTCCCGCGACGCGCGACGAGGGCTGGCGGCCGCTCGCCGACCGCATGCGTCCGGCGACGCTCGCGGAATTCGTCGGCCAGTCGCACCTGCTGGCGCCGGGCAAGCCGCTCAGGCGACTGCTCGAGGGAGGCAGCCTGCACTCGATGCTGCTGTGGGGCCCGCCCGGCACGGGAAAGACCACGCTCGCGCGGCTGGTCGCGCGGACCTGCGATGCCGAGTTCGTCGCGCTGTCGGCGGTGATGGCCGGCGTCAAGGACGTGCGTGCGGCGGTGGAGCGGGCGCAGGCGCTGCGCCGCGAGCAGGGCCGCCAGACGGTGCTGTTCCTCGACGAGGTGCACCGCTTCAACAAGTCGCAGCAGGACGCGTTCCTGCCTTACGTCGAGGACGGCACGCTGTGCTTCATCGGCGCAACCACCGAGAACCCGTCGTTCGAAATCAACGGCGCGCTGCTCTCTCGGGCGCGCGTGTACGTGCTGCGCTCGCTCACCATCGAGGACGTCCGCGAGGTGCTGCGCCGCGTTGGCGCGCGAGGCCGAGGCGCGCGGTACCGTGCTCGAGCTCGAGCCCGAGGCGCTCGAGACACTGGCGCGGGCCGCCGACGGTGACGCGCGCCGCGCACTGAACCTGCTCGAGGTCGCGGCCGACCTCGCGGGCGACCAGGCGGCGGGCGCCGCTGCCGTGGTCACCGAGGCGATCGCGGCCGAGGTGTCCGCGGGCGGCTACCGCCGCTTCGACAAGAAGGGCGAGCAGTTCTACGACCAGATCTCGGCCCTGCACAAGGCGGTACGCGGTACCGACCCGGACGCCGCACTCTATTGGCTGTGCCGCATGCTCGACGGCGGCTGCGACCCGCGCTACGTGGCACGCCGCGTGCTGCGCATGGCCTCGGAGGACATCGGCAACGCCGACCCGCGCGCTCTCGCGCTGGCGCTCGAGGCCTGCGAGACCTACGAGCGGCTGGGCAGCCCCGAGGGCGAGCTCGCGGTCGCCCAGGCCGTGGTGTTCATGGCCTGTGCAGCCAAGAGCAACGCTGTGTACGTGGCCTTCGGCGCGGCCATGGCCGACGTAAAGCGCTACGGCACGCTCGAGGTGCCGCTGCGGCTGCGCAACGCGCCCACCGCGCTCATGAAGGGGCTGGGCTACGGTGAGGGCTACCGCTATGCGCACGACGAGCCCGAGGCGTACGCCGCCGGCGAGCGGTACTTTCCCGACGGGATGGAACCCGCGCGCTACTACGAGCCCGTGGAGCGTGGGCTCGAGATCCGCATCCGCGAGGCGCTCGGGCGGCTCCGCGCGATCAAGTAGGGCCGTCTCGCTCGCGCGGCGGCCCCGGGAAGAACGTGTTGGTGCGGCGCACGTAATCGGCGTAGGCGGGCCGTCGCTCGCCGATGTCCTTCTCGAGCAGCGTCACACCCGAGAAGCGCATCAGCAGGAACGACATGATCAGCGGCCCGGGCACGCTCCACCATGCCCCGGCCGACAGCGCGATCAGGTAGAAGCCCCACCAGACGCAGAAGTCGCCGAAGTAGTTCGGGTGGCGCGTGTAGCGCCACAGCCCGTGGTCCAGCACGCGACCCTTGTTGGCGGAGTCGGCCTTGAAGCGGGCGAGCTGCCAGTCGCCGCCGGCCTCGAAGATCATGCCCACCGCCCAGAGCGCCGCACCCAGCGCGTCGAGCAAGCCGAGCGGCGTGCTGCCCGCGATGCCTCCCGCCAGCGGCAGCGAGATCACCCAGGCAAGCAGCGCCTGGAAACCGAAGATCAGGTACAGGCTCTTGAACGTGAAGTGCGGTTCGTTGCGGCGACGGATGGCCTGGTAGCGGCGATCCTCCTCGTGGCCGCGGTTGCGCCAGGCGAGGTAGGCCGCGAGCCGCAGGCCCCACGCGGTCACCAGCACCAGCAGTAGTGCCGCGCGTGCGCCGCGATCGGGCAGGGCCACCGTGTACGTCGCGGCGGCGATCACGAACAGCAGCGGCCACAGCGTGTCCACGATGGTCACGTTGCGCATCGGCACGCTGAGGGCCCACGTGATCGCGCCCGCGACCAGCAGGAGCGGCAGCGCGACGAGCCAAATCTGAAGTTCCGGCATATCTGACTCTCCCGCGGCCGCGATTCCGGCCAACGCGCTCTATTCGGCTGCCGAGGTCGCCAGGATTTCTGCGAGCAGCGTGTCGTCGATGTTGCCGCCTGAGAGCACCACGGCGACCGTGTGCCCGCGCATCTCGAGGCGGCCGGCCAGTACCGCGGCGAGCGCGACGGCGCCTCCCGGTTCGACCACGAGCTTCAGTGTCCGGGCGGCACAGGCGATCGCGGCCCGGACCTCGTCGTCCGTCACCGCCACGCCGCCTGCGAGCAGGCGGCGGTTGATCTCGAAAGTGAGCAGGCCCGGCTCCGGCGCGAGCAGCGCGTCGCAGAACGAGCGCGTGCCCGGCGCATTCGACTCGCGACGGCCGGAGGCGAGCGAGCGGCGGTGGTCGTCGTGGCCCTCGGGCTCCGCGCTCCAGACGCGCGTCGACGGCGAAAGGGCTCGGATCGCGAGCGCGGTGCCGGCGACGAGCCCACCGCCGCTGGTGCAGACGATCACGTCGTCGAGCGCGAGGCCGGCCTCGGTCGCCTGCTCGGCGATCTCGAGCCCGACCGTGCCCTGGCCCGCGATGATGTCGGGGTCGTCGAAGGACGGCACCAGCACCGCTCCGCGCTCACTCGCGAGCCGGGCCGCAATCGCCTCGCGGCTTTCGCTCACCCGGTCGTATTCGACGACAGCGGCACCGAGTGCCAGGGTGTTGCGCATCTTCACGCGGGGCGCGTCGGCGGGCATGACGATCGTGGCCGGGATGCCGAGCATTCGCGCGGCCGCGGCGATCCCCTGGGCGTGGTTGCCCGACGAGAAGGCCACGACTCCGGCGGCGCGCTGCGCGGCGTCGAGTTGCGCGAGCCGATTGTAAGCGCCGCGGAACTTGAACGAGCCGGTGTGCTGCAAGGTCTCGAGCTTGAGCAGGATGCGTCCGCCGGTACGCTCGTCGAGGGGCGTGCCGTAGAGCAGGGGCGTGCGTCGCGCATGACCGGCGAGCCGCGCGGCAGCGGCCCGGACGTGCTCGAACGAGGGCAGGCGCCCGGCGGCGTCGATCACCATTGAGCCGGTCCTGTGCCTCGTCGCAACATGCGCGGGTGAGCCTACACGAATCCCTGCCACCCGGCTGCGAGCCCACCTGCCACGGCTGCCGCCACCGGCGGCTCGACATCGCGGCCAGCCTCGCGCAGAAGTCCGCCTATCTCGCGCGGGTGTTGCAACCCTGGGCGGATCGCATCACGCCCGTCGTGGCACCGGCGCCCGAGCGACGGCTCGGCTATCGTGATCGCGTGACGCTCACTGCGCGATGGTCGGCCGAGGGGGGCTGGCGTTTCGGGCTCATGCGCCGCGACGAACTCATCGCCATCCACGATTGTCCGGTGCACTCGGCGCGGGTGCGGGCGCTGGTGCGCCTGCTCGTCGAGCGGCTGCCGCCGGCCGACGGGCTGCCGCTCGCCTACCTGCACGTGTGCGGCGCGCAGGCGACGCTGATCGTGAAGGCGCACCGGCTGGATGCGCAGGCGCTTGAAGGCCTGCTCGATGGACTGCCCGGCACGGGGCTCGAGGGTTGCTGGCTGCATCTCCACCCGGCGGCCGGACGGCGGCTGTTTGCGCGGCGCGGGTGGCAGCTCTTGTGGGGCGAGTCGCGCTCACGCGACGCCCACCGCCTGCTGCACGGCCCGACTGCCTTCGCGCAGGCGCTGCCAGAACTGCACCTCGCCGCGCTCGCCACGGCGCGTGCGCACCTGCGACCGGGCATCGGGGTGTCCGTGCTCGATCTGTATTGCGGACTCGGCGCCAGCCTGCGCGAGTGGACGGCGGCGGGCAGCACGGCGCTCGGCGTCGAGCTGTCGGGGGAGGCGATCGAGCTCGCGGCAGCGAATGCGCCCCAGGCGCTCGTGCTGAGGGGCACCTGCACGGAGCGGCTGCCGCAGGTCCTGCCCTGGTGGCGTGCACAGGTGGGCGAGCGCGTCGCCTACGTGAACCCCCCGCGCTCCGGACTCGAGGCACCGGTGACCGCTGCCCTTGCCACTGAACTGCGCCCCGTGCGGCTCGCGTACCTTTCGTGCAGCGCCGGGACGCTGGCGCGCGACCTGTCGGTGCTGGAAGCTGCCGGCTACCGCGTGACGGGCATCGAGCCCTACGACTTTTTCCCGCTCACCCACCACGTCGAGACGCTCGCGCGCCTCGATCGGGCTGCATGAGCGCGTCACGCGCGACGGCGAGTTCCTCGCGCTTCGCGTCGTCGACCCGCGGATAGGCGAGATCCAGCGACGAGAGGCCCTCGATGATTGCGGCCGCGACCACGACGCGCGTGAACCACTTGTTGTCTGCCGGCACGACGTACCACGGCGCGTGCCCGCTCGCGGTGTGCCGGATCATGTCCTGGTAGGCCGCCATGTAGTCGGCCCAGTGGCCGCGCTCGCGTACGTCGCCGAGCTCGAATTTCCAGTTCTTGTCGGGGTCGTCGAGGCGCTCGAGGAAGCGCTTCTTCTGCTCGTCCTTCGACACGTGCAGGAAGAACTTGAGAATCAGCGTGCCGTTGCGTGCGAGGTAGCGCTCGAAGTTGCGGATGTCCTCGAAGCGATGCTTCCAGATTTTCTTCGTGACGAGGCGGTGCGGCAGCTTCTGGCCCGCGAGCAGGGCCTCGTGCACCCGTACGACCAGCACCTCCTCGTAATACGAGCGGTTGAAGATGCCGATGCGGCCGCGCTCCGGCAGCGCCTTCATGCAGCGCCACAGGTAGTCGTGGTCGAGTTCCTCCGCGGAGGGCGCCTTGAACGCCGTCACGTGGCAGCCCTGCGGATTCACGCCCGAGAGCACGTGCTTGATCGCGCCGTCCTTCCCGGCGGCATCCATGGCCTGGAAGACGAGCAGCACCGACCAGCGGTCCTGTGCGTAGAGCTTGTCCTGCAGGGCGGCGAGGTACTGCACGCCCTTCCGGAGCAACTGCTGGGCGCGGGGCTTGTCCTCCGAGCCGAATTGCAGCGTGTCGCCAGGATCGATGTCCGCGAGTCGGAAGCCCTTGCCCCGGGTGACGCGAAAAGGCTCCGTCACCGACCGGACGAGCTTGAGTTCCTGCTTGCTGATGTCCATCGGAGAATTCCTGATCCAGCCGTCATCTGACGGGATTGTAGCGGCTCGCCGTGCGGCCTCGTCGGGCCGGGCGCTGCTGTACGATACGCTGCTGTGGGCGGCATGACCGCCGCAGGAGATCCGCCCGTGAATAGACGATTCGCCCGGAGCCGCCGCCGGACGGCCGGCGTCCTGGCGGCGCTGCTGTGCGCGACGGTCGCCTTGCCAGTTGCTCGGTCGCACGCGCAGGCGAGTCCCATCGAGGCCGCACCGCCCGTCCAGGCGACCCAGGCGCGGCCGCGCATCGGTCTCGTGCTTGGGGGCGGCGGCGCGAAGGGCGCAGCGCACGTCGGTGTCCTGAGCGTGCTCGAGGAGTTGCGCATCCCGATCGATTGCATCGTCGGCACCAGCATGGGCGCACTGGTCGGCGGCACCTTCGCCTCCGGCATGGACGCGAAGGAACTCGAGAAGGCGGTGAGCGCGATCTCCTGGCAGGAGGCCATCGCCCGCAGCGGACTGCGCGCCAAGGTGCCGATGCGCCGCAAGCTCGCGGGCAACACCTACAGCAACAGCCTCGAGTTCGGCGTGCGCGACGGCGGCCTGGTCGCGCCGAGCGGCCTGATCAGCACGCAGAACGTCGATCTCACGATCCAGTACCTCGTCGCGCGCAGCCGCGGCATCAGCGATTTCGACCGGCTACCCATCCCGTTCCGGGCCATTGCGACCGACATGCAGAACGGCGAGATGGTCGTCCTCCGCAAGGGCGATTTGGCGCTGTCGATGCGGGCCAGCATGGCCGTGCCCGGCGCGTTCGCGCCCGTCAGCATCGACGGCCGCATCCTCGGCGACGGCGGCCTGACCCGCAACGTGCCGGTGGACATCGCCCGCGAGACCTGTGCGGACGTTGTGATCGCGGTCGCGGTGCCGAACCCGGCGCCGACGCCGGAGCAGCTGCGATCGCCGCTTACCCTGATGGCGCGCACCCTCGACGTGCTTATCAACGCCAACGAGCGGCAGCAGCTCGAAACGCTGGGGCCGGACGACGTCAAGATCGTCATCGACATGGGGGACATCGGCTCGGCCTCCTTCGATCGCGTGCCCGACGCGATCCCGGTCGGGCGGGCGGCGGCGCTCGCACAGCGCGACGAGCTCGCCCGGTATTCGCTGCCGGAGGCGGAGTTCAGGGCCTGGCGGGCGGCCACCTCGCGGCAAGGCCGCGAGCCGGTGACGCTGGCGGCGGTGAACATCGTGGGCGCCGAGCGGGCGAATCCGGACTTCATCCGCGCGGCCTTCGGCCTCGAGGCAGGCGACACGGTCGACAATCGCAAGATCGGCGACCGCGCCACCGCCGTGTATGCCTTGTCCGATTTCGAGCGCGTCGCCTACACGCTGACGGGCGACGGTGAGCAGCCGACGCTGAACCTGCATCTCACGGAGAAGTCCTGGGGACCTAACATCCTGAGATTCGACCTCGGTTTCCACATCGGCACCGACGCGAACACGGCGTTCATGATCGGCGGCGACTACCTGCGCACCTGGGTCAACGACCTCGGCGGCGAGATCCACGGGTCCTGGCGGTTTGGCAGGACCTCCGGCCTCGACGCCTCGCTGTACCAGCCGCTCGACGACGGGCACCGCTGGTTCGTCGAGCCGCGCGCCTCGGCGCAGCGCTCCATCGAGGACATCTTCATCGACGGCGACGCGGTGGCGCGCTACCGGTTCTCCCATGCCTGGGGGGGGCTGGACACCGGCCGCGTGTTCGGCAATCGCGCCGAGCTCCGGGCCGGCATCCGCTCCGGTGGCCAGTCCGTGGAGCGGGAGATCGGAACGCCGGATCTGCCCGAGATCTCGAGCGAGGGTTACGGCGGCCTGACCCTGCGTTATTCCTATGACACGCGTGACCGCAACGTGCTCTGGCAGAGCGGCACGCTGGCGCGCGTGGAGTATTTCCGCGGCGTCGAGGCGCTCGGCGCGGTGGAGTCCTACGACCGGCTCGAGGGCGTGGCCATGACGAGCCTGCCGTTCGGAGGCAACGTCGTCTACCTGCGCGCGAGCGGCGGCGCGTCCTTCGACAGCGACCTGCCCATCTACGACACGTTCACCCTCGGCGGGCCGGTCAGCATGCCGGGCCTCAGTCTCGGCGAGCTGCGTGGCAGCTCGTACTGGAACGCGAAGGCGACCTACCTGCGGCAGATTGCCGACATCAGCTACGTGTTCGGCCAGGCGTTCTACGCGGGCTTCTCGCTCTCGGCTGCGGACATGAGCGGCCGCATCGACGACCTCGACTCCGCGGCGATCTATTCCGGGGCCCTGCTGCTCAGCGGTCGCACGCCGCTCGGTCCGCTGTCGCTCTCGTTCGCCGTCACCAGCGAGAGCGAGTGGCAGCTCATGTTCGGCCTCGGCCGCCCGGTCGAGGAGCGCTCTATCACTGACTCCGCGTGGTGATCCTCAGTTTACGCCCGGCAGCCAGTGCTGCGCCGGGGATGGCGCCCGCGCCGGCGCGGACCACTCGGTGGATGGCGCCGTGGTGGACTTGCTGCGGGCGGCAGGGTCGACCATGACAGCGGGGCAGGCGCCGGTCCGCAGCCATTCCAGCGCCGCGGCGGTCATGCCTTCCGTCGCGTCGCCGAGCGGGCGATCGAGCGTATCGGCCGCGGCACAGGCGAAGGGCAGGGTTTCGGCAAGACCGTCGTAGTAGTCGCCGCGACCGAGGGCATTGACCGTCTGGAACGCGACGAGGCGCAGCCGGACGTCGCAGCCGCGCAGGTCGAATGCGAGCTGTCCGACGGGCTTGCCGAGCGTGTCCTCGCCGACGATCGCGACCTCCACCCACGGCGCCATCGAGTTGACGTTGATCTCGCTGGCAGAGGCCGTGGCGCCGGTGGTCAGGAACGCGATCCTCACCGGCCGCACGGCCTGCGCGATGGCGTCGAAGCGGCGGGTGCGGTTCTCGGCCGACCGGCGCTCGTTGTGCAGGATGCGCAGCTGCACGTCAGCCGAGCTGCGTGCCCCGCCGAGCAGGTCGCCGAGGATCTCGGCCGTATTGACGAGGCCGCCGCCGTTGTAGCGCAGGTCCACGATGAAGTAGTCGAGGCCGCGCCCGCGGAACTGTCCGAAAGCCTCGCGCAGCTGTACGTCGGCCGTGCTGACGTAGGTGCGCAGGTTGAGGTAGCCGACGCCGGAGGTGCCCGCGAGTGGCAGCACGGCCCAGCCGTACGCGTCCGACACGGGGTCGATCGCGACCGTACGCTTGGTCATGACCACCTCCCGGGTGACCCCGCCGTTCAGCAGCCGCAGGCCGCGACGGATACCGACCTCGGCCGGTCCGAGTGCGTCGCTGAGGGTGTTGCCGTCGGCGAGCAGCTCGGCCACGCCGACGAATCCGTCGCCCGCGTCGACCGCGACGATCTCGTCGCCGCGGCGCAGGCCGGCTTCCGCGGCCGGGGCGGATTCGAAGACCTCGGTGACGAAGGGACGGTCGCCGGGATCGGTGCGGGTGCGGAATCCGAAGCCGTTGAATTGTCCGGCGCCAAAGAGCGCGTCTTCTTCGGCGGGGGTCGTCAGGTAGCTGAAATATCGGTCCTTGCGCTGTTCCCGGGCCGTCGCGGTCAGGTGGTCGAGGAGCTGCTCGGCGTCCTCGAACTCGTCGAGATTCACGGCCGCTGGCAGCAGTTCCGGGAACAGGTACCAGTCACGGGCGACGTCGAGCGTGAACTGCTTGCGTGCGGTCTCCGTGCAGTTGGTCGGGGGGCTGCTGGCCCCGCTGCCGCCGTCCCCGCCGCCGCCGCTGCACGCGCCGAGCAGGACGAGTGCCGCGCAGGCGGTGCTGATCAGCGGGGCGGTGCGGTCGGTCTTGACGAGCATGGGCAGCGATCCTGAATGGCATTCGGGCGGGCGGGCCCCGGGGAGGATAGGGGCGGCTGCGGGGCCGCGTCACCTGCCCGCACCGTCGGGCCCTTTTACATATTGCGAGCGCCGGGCGCGGTCGCTCCCTGTAACCCATTGACATCGCAGGCGCATGACGAGTTGGCGCGGATCTTGCTTGAGTTCAATCAGCAGCAGCCGGCGTGTCCGGCCGTCGGCTTACAAGGACCACACAACAATGAAAACCAGCACCTTCGGTCTAACCTTGCTCCTCCTCGCGCCGATCGCGACCGCGTACCTGGCCGGCCAGGGCGAGGCTGCCAAGTTCGTCGGCATCGGCGCCGTGCTGGCCGTGCTGCTCGGCCTGCTCGCCCGGCCGGTCGCCGCCTCTGCCGTGCTGCTGCCGGCCGTCTATGCCGCCGCCGCGCTCACGGTGCAGTCCACGGACGGTGTGGTCGCGCTCATCGTCGCAATCGCCGCGGCCGTTGGCGCCGCCGGCTCGCTCGGCCTGCAGCGCGGCCTCGTGGCCCTGCTCGGTGCGGCACTGCTCGGGTCGTTCGAGCCCGCCGCGGCGGGCGACGTGCTGCGCCGCTCGGGGCTGATGCTGCTGGGTATCGGCTACGGTTTCGGACTGGTGGTCACGGTGCTGCGCCACGTGAATGTCGCCGGGCGGGCAGTGCGTGCGCAGGCGACGGTGGGATACGCGGCGCTGCTGGCTGTGCTCGCGCTGGTGGCCTGGTACGCGGCGCGGATGGGCGGCCTCGCATACGCTTGGTGGCTGCCGCTCGCAGTCGTCGCGGTGAGCGAACCCGTCGCGAAGCATTCGCCACGGCATGCGCTCGCACGCACGGCCGGCGTACTGTGCACCACCCTCGTGCTCGTGACGGTCGTCGCCGCCGTGGATGCGCCGGCGCTGCGTGGCGTGCTGCTCGCGGCCCTGGTGCTCGCGGCGACCTGGCATGGCATTCGTCATCCCACGCTGGTTGCGCTGCTGCTGACGCCGGTGCTGGTGCTGCTTTCGAGCCTGGGCCCGCCGAACGTCGAGCTGAACGGGCCGCCGGCCACGTCGCTGGTCGCCTCGCTCGCCATCTTCGCCGCGACCTGCCTCGGTCACTGGGCCTTCTGGACGTTGCGTGCGGAGCCGGGCCGCGTGACGGCCTGAGGCCGAACGCCGTCAGGCCAGACGGCTGGCCAGGCCGAGCCGGCTCGCCGCATACCGGCGATGCACGTCCACGTAGGTGGACTGGTACAGCTCGTCGATCTCCTCGGCCGCGGGAAACCGGGCCACGAAGCCGGTCGCCGCGGGCTCCAGCGCCAGCGCCGCCGCGCGCATGAGGTGGGCGATCAGCGTGCGTGGATCTTCCTCGCCGACCGACACGCGGATGGTCGTGGGCGAGATGTCCGACTGGCGCAGCGCCTCGTCGGAGAGTTCAGAATGGCTGGTGAGGGCAGGGCACAGCACCACCGTGTTGACCTGGCCAAGAGTCACCTGCAGACCGAAGGCGGGCTCGAGGCAGTCGAAGAAACGCTGGAACGCCTCGCGGCCGATGGCGCGGCCGATCGGCGTCTCGAAGTCGAGCGTGAACAGCGGCGCGGGCAGCCCGAGGAACATCTGCCGCTCGCGCAGCGCGTAGTTGTCGTTGCCCTCGACGGCCGAGCAGCGTACGTTGATCGCCGGGTGGCGCGCCAGCGCCCGCGACAGCACCAGCGTGTTGATGCACTTGTTGATGAGCCGCAGCTCGACGGTGCGCATGCCGGTGATGACCTCGAAGGCCTTGTCGGCATCGAGGAACG